>Ga0325414_1004285_pt1 | contig 14895 bp, 7 predicted proteins | sample PopdelMetagenome_8_FD_206183 | JGI IMG/M metagenome (GOLD analysis project Ga0325414, IMG submission 206183) | Populus deltoides microbial communities from Bellville, Georgia, United States - Leaf-PdKOR-R3 | ecosystem: Host-associated > Plants > Phyllosphere > Phylloplane/Leaf | place: USA...
TATTATTTATTTCATGAAGTAATAACAATAGTTAAATCTACAACATTTAAATTAAAAACCATCAATTTTAATATATATATTTTAAAATTATTTTATAACTTTAATTTTAAAAGCATTCTTAACCAAACACATTAAACTACTTTTTATTCAACGTCAATTTCAACCACAGTTTTAACCAAACACCTATTTTTTCAAATCAACTTCAATTAAAAGTACTTTTTATAAAACAACTTTTTTCAAACCACAACCACAACAACTACCGCAATACCAAACACACTCTGAGAATTAAAATAATTTGGGAGTGAAATTGATATAAAAATTAATTTTGGAGAAAAATTAATAGTGCGCTAATAATTTGAGGGTATATTTGATGTTTTCCATTTTAATTCCCTAACTTCTTAAGTAAAATTTGTGTTTACGTAAAAATTAGGAACACAATTCACTTTTTAAGTCATGGACTAGTTTGTAATATTGTCTTAAAAAATATTAGTATATTTAGTTTATCTAAAGAGTTTCTTATTAAAAAAAATATAATTTATTTATTTAAATATATTTTTAATATATTAGAAATATAAATATTTTGTAATAAACAATCTAAAACTACAAATTTAAATTAGAAAATGTATTTTCCCTTTCAAAGCTATTCAAGTTATCTAAACTAATTTATTAATTTTTTCTAAATATACTAGAAAAATGTGAGGGATGTGTTTTTAAGATTATCCAGAGAGTGATTTAGTCTCAATTAATATATAAATTGATCCGAAAGTAAGTAAAAAAAAAATAGCAATGCTATCTAATTGGAAAAAATATATATAATTTTTTGAGATATATCCAGACTAGTAAACTGGACTCATAATTGTTGATCAAATCAAGACTGTCAAAGAATTATCTCAACCCAATAGCTTAAGCTGTTAGGTGAGGTTTCAGGATATGATTTATATTATTCTCTAACATATCTCCTCAAGTGAAAGCCTTTTGGGCTTGAAACTTGCATAGACTCATATTATCTTGTAATTAATTTTTATCAAATAAATATAGAGCTTAATTTTTATCAAATAAATAGGGATGGTGAGATTTAAACTCGTAACCGCTTGGTCATCAAGGCTCTGATACCATGTCAAAGAACAATCTCAATCCAATAGTTTGAACTGTTAGGTGAGGTTTCAAGATATGATTTATATTATTCTCTAACATAGAATTATCATAATTTAATTAATTAAATGTCTTATAAATTCTAAGAAATTGTTATTCAAGAGCTTATTTTACCTTTTATTTTTCTAACTCTTACACCTTTACTGAAAATCTTAAATTAGTATTTAATAATCAACTTTAAGCTCTTTAATTGGAAGGTGATTCCACTTTTATTAGGTTTCACTTAAAAAAACATATGATAATAGATTTTCTTAAAATAGAATGCTACTTATTTTTTTTTTTTAAAAAAGAACAAAAATAGCTTTAATTGTTTTTTGAAGTTACAACTAATTACAAAAATGCCAATAGTTATATTTACCTTGATATCTATTGCAATATTTCGAGTATTATTATTTTACATTTTCAACCTTATATCCATATATAAATATAAATACTATAATTTTTGTTGAGCAAACTAATATGTTTATTATTTGTCCCTTAAATTATTAAAAAAACTATGATAGTATAAAAGTTAAATTACATATTATTTATACCCTTACTAATTTTCAATTAAACCCTACACTAATAATATTACAAAATCATGTAATGCATTTTTGTAACATTTCTTTCAAATTTAAATTGAATATATTCTAACACTGTAGAATATATTCATCTATTGTATATACATATTTTGAAACTATTTTATTTTAAATTATATTCCATTTGCATTTTTATTAGTTTTTGATTAAGCTATTTTTTAATAAAATTATGATATTAGGTATTATGATTTAATTTTTAGTATTTATTTCAAAAACAATAAACATCAACTAAGAATATAAATTGAACATCCTTTAGGAATGTAGAACATATAATATATTCATGTTTTTGAATTTTTTATTTTATTTTTTCATTTTAGTTGGAGAGATTATTTTTCTTAATTCAATTTCAATCAATTAATGATTTTAAAAACATTTAATTTAAATGGATGGATATGTGTTGAGTGGATAGGTGTGAAATAAAATATATTTGAAATAATAAAATGATTATAATCATGAGATATGATGCTATTATTACATGGATAGTACAATGAGAATAATGAAAACAAACATAGTTTATCTAATGATATGGTAAAATTATTAAAGATTTACTTATTTATAGATAAACGAGTTACCAAAATCCATCCAATACCATCACGGGGCATACAATTTAACAACAAATATTAAAGGGTTTTTTTTTACTGTATCACTAGATTAATATGTGAATTATTATAGTAAAATTACCGATCCGATTTTCCTTTTAGTGGAAAAAATAGAAGTATTTGTATTAAGGTCAATTTGGTCTTTTATAATGATTGAATGATCATTAAAAAATTATTGGATAGTATATGTGTCTCTTTTATATTTTTTAAACAGTAAAACAACTTATTTACCTTCAAGTAAAAAAAATTAAAATTATTAATCAAGTTTTTTTTCTTTTTGTTTATTAGAATACACTGAAACAATATGTTTGCTCTTAGAAACAAACAAAAAATAAGGCATGTGTTTTGGGGCATTTTAGTCCTTTTACACAAGTTTTTTTTTGTAGATTCCAGATTCATAAAGGGTATTTTGGTGTTTCTATATTGGATAATTGATTTTTTATTCAAAAGAAGCTATTGACGCGTGCTTATTATATGCCAATGCATGGAAGCGTCTGCGCTATTTGGGAAGCACGTGCAATACCTCATAGTGGGATGGTTTCATAGATCCCTCTATGCTTTGAACGCAAACTTCCTTGGTATCATTAGAATCATCGTAGCGCATGTTGAATTTGGACTTTCAATGTAGCTCCAACAACTCATTCTTCTTTTATTTCATCTCTGCGCATGTTGAATTTGGACTTTCAATGTAGCTCCAACAACTCATTCTTCTTTTATTTCATCTCTTATCTCTCCTCTCCTATTTTGTTGTACTTGTCTCTTTCTATAATTCAAAAGTGAGATGCTATTTTTTTATTTAAATTTAAATTTATTTTTTTATTGCTATTTTTTTTTGAAATCTTTTATTTATTTATTTTTTAATTTTATCTTTCAAGAAATAGGCTTCGTAATTTGTTTTTGTTTTACTTTCTTTGGGGTGATCTCAATCTCATGATCAGAGCTGTAGGTTTTGATGATTAACCCGTATTGACTTAGGTTGGTTTTTTTGGATTTTTTTAAAATTAATTTTTTTTCAATTTTATATTTCAACATTCAGTTGGTTTAGAATTAGAATTTGATTTTTTTTGGTTTTCTTTTTATTGAGTTATGTAAGTGTCATGATCCGGATCGTAAGTTTAATAGGTTTACTCTGGTTGATTCAAGTTTTTTTTTTTAAATTGTTTTTTTCCTCTCAATTTTGGCCTTCAAGATTGGTTTGTTTAGGAGTTGGACTTTGAATTTTTTTTTCAATTAACTTTCTACGAGGCTATCAAAGTCTCATGATTTAGGTTGTGGTTTTAGCGAGTTAACACAGATTGACCCGAGTAGTTTTTTTAAGTCGATTTATTTAAATTGATTTTTTTAAATTTTGTCCTTCAATATTGGGTTTGCTTGTGAATTACACTTTACTATTTATTTCAATTTTATTTTTATGTGTTTTCATGTTCTCATGACTTGGTCGCAAGTTTAACAAGTTTACACACATTGACTTGAACAGGTTGTTTTGGGGAACTTTTTTTAAATTTGAATTTTTTTTTTAATATTGGGTTGATTAGGAGTTAATCTTTATAATTAGTTTTGATTTTATTTTTATAGGGTTATTACGATCTCATGACTCGGGTCTCATATTTTACAAGTTAATCTAAGTTGATCCAGAGTCATTATCTGAATGTTTTAAACAAATAATATTTTTCAATATGTTACCGTTTTGATTTTAAAGAAGATATTGTCCACTATGTAACAAATTTAGAGTTTATGATTGATTTTTTTTACTAGAAAACACATAACATCTTTTTTTTATTTAGAAATTTTTTTGAACTCTCCCTTATGGCAAGAATCTAATATGATTCTAATAATCAACTATGTTAATGTATTCTCAACATTTTTTCTCTAAGTTAACAATTTTGCTCCCAAAGGTTGACTCATCTTTTGCTAAAGATATCTAATTAGTTTCATTTATGGAGGTGGTTTAAGTTGCAGTCTTGTCATATGTATAATTGTATAAAGATTGTTTTTTCATATAGTAAAAATGAATTAAAATGATTTTAGAGTAGAAACATATTTGAAAAAAAAGAGGAAATAAACTAATTTTATAAAAAATACAGTATAAGTTAGGATTCACAAGATACAAATCAAAGGTTTTAAGTTTTGATAAATTAAAATTCTTAACTTAATAACAAATTTTGATTTAAATTAAAAATTATTTATAACAAAATATGATAACAACTTTTTGAAGCATTTTAAAAAAAAATAATTTAAATTAATTAAAAAATAAAACATATCAAACACAACTTTATTAATAATATTAATAAATAACATAATCTTACTCTGAAGATTAATATAAACATGATTTTAGGGTCTTTTGTCATTCTAATTTGGATTAATAAAAGTTTTAGAAAATAATACAAGTTAGAAAAGTATTAGAAATTAGCACAATTTGAACACAACCGCTATTGAGAATGACGGTTGTTTAAGAATTCATGTCTAATTAACATGTATAAATATCAACCTAAATTTTTATGAGAATTCAATGGTCAAGAGATAATATTTAAAATTTAATGGCTTGAGAGAAAAACTGATATGATATGAGAAAGAAAAATATAATAAAAAAAGAAAAAGAAAGAATGGGTCTCTAAGTATACATCGGGGCTCTGTTTTTTATACATTCAGTAAAATTAGAAAGATTTTGATAAGACGATTTTAAATACACATTGAAAGACCACCAAACAATTAAAAAGATCTTGATGATACAATTCTAACAACATATTAAAAGACCACCAAACAATGTCGTCATTAGTTAGGGGTTTTGTTCGGGGTTAATTTAGGGTTAATCACGACCTTGTTTGGTGGTCTTTCAATATGTTGTTAGAATTGTATCATCAAGATCTTTTTAATAATACTGAGTATATCAAGAATGGATTCTCGGTGTGTACCCGGTGACCCATTCTTTCTTTCCATTTTTTTCTTCCCTCATTTCTCTCTCATGTCACATAACATTATCTTATTTTTTTTCTTGGCCATTAAATCTTGAATCTTATCTTTTGATAATTGAATTTTCAAAAAATTTTGAGTTGACTCTTGTTAAGGTTAATTAATTCGCAAAATACATTATTTTTAAAACATGATTAAACATTTGCTTTTAAAAATAAAAATTCTATACAAAATTAATATTAAAAAAACATGTTTGTTTTCAAATCCAAATACTTTTTCAACACATATTTTTTTAAAAAAAAATTCAATAATTTTAAAGGATAAATTGGGCAATTAGCATCCAAAATATAATTAAATGCCGAAATAGCATAGGATGAAAATGTTTTGGTGAAATGACATAGTTTGAAGATATTGTAGTTCAGAAACGTGACATTTCAATAATGTTGCGGTTCAGAAATGTGACATTTGATAAATGTCATGTTTCAAAATCATGACAACTGATGTCGGGGATCATGATTGTGTTATTAATAAAATGTCGCATTTATGAACCACGACATTATTGAAATGTTGTAGTTCAAAATTATTTTGAGAAATAGCTAGACATTTGATAAAACGGTTAAACTGTAGCCAAAACGATTTGACCATTTTAGCTACTATAAAGTTTTGAGTTATTTTTGTGTTTTAAGCCTAAAAAAATTTATAAAGTCATAATTTTTGTTAATATAAATTTTTATTTACTTTATGATTTTTGAGAGTTGAAATATTTACAGTTTTATCAAAATTTGGATAGAGTTTCCTCTATATAAGAACTATATCTAAAAATTTATCTTGCTTAAAAAAACCTGTAAAAAACCACAATAACTACAATCAATAAATTCTAACTAAACTCAACATATTCTCATATATATATATATATATATATATATAAAATAATTCAACAATACAATATTCAAGTAATTCCAAAATATATAAACATAATTCATCTATCTATCGACGTCTACGTCGTCTATTGGATGATTCGGGCTCATCAGTAGCATGATCAAATCCAACTCTTGCTCCTGTTTAAATGGCCTCGTCCTCGGTCATGATATCATCAAGAGTTAGCATTTCTCCACAGGTCTCAAGTCCAGTGCGACCACCTAGACGATACTACGTGAACTTTGCTTTCTTCATCAGTATTACGAAGATAATGCGACCTCTCGACCTTCTCGTAATAAAAAGCCAACATAATATTAATAAACATATGGAGTATATATGCTCTGGCATACCTGGAAATAAATTAAAATCATCATAATAATTAACGCAATCATAACAAATAATCAACATATTTAAACATAATTGATTTTGTACCTTCGCAAGACTTCCTTGTCACCATCATCTAGTGGTGTCGAAAATGTCTCCTCAATCCACTTAAGACATATGTTACCCCTTTCAATTCAGAATAAAGAGGTGCTAATCCAAATGATTGCTCATATAACACCATCTTATTACAAACACCAGTAGATGTGACTACCCGTCCATCAATAGGCAATCCAAGAAAAACCACCATGCCTTGTAGTGTCGGTGTCATCTCTACATGCCTAAGATGGAACGTGTGTATCTCATATCTCTATCGCTCAATCAGTGCATGGATTAAGCTTTGGTTAAACTTGATGTGGTCAAGACAACTGTCATACAAAAAATTAGCTTAGACTACATATAGCTGGATGCGCTTATGTAGTTGCATTCGTTTATGCGTGCGATAGTAAATAGTGGTATCTTGCTACATAACAATTTAAATTATAATTGCATCAAAATATAACATTTAATGATAATTAAATTAAACATAAATTGTAAATATATTAAAATTAAATATATTTATAATGTTAGAGAATATGTCCTTTGATCAATGACGATCCTACAACCGCATGATAAAAGTGTTGGTGGATCTGATAGACATGTATCGTGATTAATGCTTAGCATACTCATACCCATGCTCTGTATGCTTATAATAATGCTCACCCTAATCATTATCCAAATATGGATGCTCAACCGTGAGCAAATGATCTACCACCTCGAGTACGTGACATATTGTGTAATAATACCTATGATTTATATGAAATTATATAAATTTAATATGCTTAAAAAATATGGTAATATATTACAACATGACCTAATATCTTGTTATACATACGTTGTCGATTAGGACATGTTTTTTTATTATGTCATGTGTCATTGCATATACCATACCTATAATGTGCATAACCTTTACCTGTATCCATATCGTTGTGCAAACGAGTAAACATTCGTCGACCACGTCTTAATTTCTATATAGATGAGTTTGCTTCAACTCGAGGTCCGGTATAATCAGTCCATTCTAACTCGTCTGGTAACGGAAGGAATGACATTCCATATGTTGACCTGTAACTCTAAACCGTGTAATAACCATCAACAAACTGTGTGAAGTTCAAGTGGTTCTCGACATAACATGCAAGAGCATGTGAACATAAACAATGGATTGTCAAACTTAATATCATTTGTCATTTGCAGCAAATCATCCAACAATAAACTATTTTTACCTCTACCACCTGAATTTGAAGGACCAATAGAAGTTAGGACACATATAAATTTTGGTCGACTACTCACATGCAATATCATCATGTTCAAACCATTTTGAATGAAAGAATCAATCATTTTCTTAAAACTACTATCACACACAATCGGTACATGATAACATTATTGTTCACCAATTTGACACCTCCAAGTTATTTCAACATCAATATCATATAATTCCACCCAAATCTATGACAAATGATTTCTTTCATTTCTATATACAACATACCTAAATTACCAGTTAACAACAATCTGCTTCCGCCATTGAATGTGATACTATTCTTCACTTCAGGAACAATATTGCCATCATAATGACATAACCTAAATATGTTATTAGACATTCTGTAAAAAAAATAAAATTAGATTCTAATAATTTTAACTAAATCTTACCACCTTAACCCTAATTGAAAAATCCATAACAAATTCTCAAAATGTAACATTAAAGCAAGCTTACAAAAAAAAAAAAACATAATTCATGATACATTATCAATTAATATTTTTTATGGTCAAATGAATTAAACCAAATGCAAATTCATAACAAATCAATTTAATTCCAAGAAAATACTAAATTCATCAACTTATCAACAATTCAATAAAAAATGTAATTCACTACAATTCAACCAAATTTATGCTCTATTGCATGAATGTGTGTGTGTGTATATAACTATATTATTAGCCGATTCCAACAATATACACAAAATTTCTAATTTGACAACATAACATAAATTAAACGCAACACATAATTAATTGAAATAATCAATTCATTATTAATCTAACCACTTTTCATGTTTAACTATATCAAATAAACTCTAATTAAATGTATTTTTAACTAATTTATTATTGATTCAACAAACCTTAAATTCAATCTAAATAATTATTTGATTTCAACCAAACCAAATCCAAATTAATAGCAATGTAGTATGTTTATCTTATTTATAGAACTACAAGAATGGCTGGGGCAACAACGACAACAGTCGTGACAGTAAAGGAAATTATGGATTTTCAACACAAAAACATCAAAGAATGCTTAAAAACTAGGATGAGTTTGATTTTTAATTGATTTAAGGGCAAAATCTAAGTGTTTTATGAGTTTTTTGGGGAGAGAAACGAGGGCGACAATGATTTTTTCCGTGACAGAAAGACAACGTTGTGTGTTCGATCTGATTAAATTTTAATTAATATTGCGCTTGTGAAGCATGATATTTCAAGTTGTCGCGTTTCAAAAACGTGAAATGTAGTTTCGCATTTTAAAAATACAATATTTAATGAATATTTTATTTTAAAAACACTATAAAATCAAACTATATTATTTAATGCACTGTTTATTTTGTATTTTAAAAGTGTTTTTAAAAAAGATTTAAATTTTTTTATTTTTTCTTTACTTCAAATTAATATATAATTTTAATATTTTTACATTATTTTAATACGCTGAATTTTTAAAAAATAGAAAAAATATTATTTTAATAAATATTTAAATTTAAAAACATTTTAAAATACAATCTATTAAACTTTTACAATCAATCCGAACCACACTATTAAATCTTTGTGAAAAGATGTATTTCTCTCGTAGGACTGCACTGATTAAAAAAACAATTTTAAAAGAAAAGAAATCTATCTTTCTGACAGCGGGTATCTGCTGAATAATCGGGCAATCTCATTCTTCTATGGAGTTTAACGATGACATGACATGACATGACATGACATCCATCCACTAAGACTAAACCCCTCCCTCTCAGCGCGTTATAAACAGTACTCTCAAAACATTCCTCCCCTTCCTTCCAAAAGGCAAGCACTCCTAAAAAAAGTAAAAATCAACTAACCTTTTTCAGCAGCCGAATCCACAGCGGTTAAAAAAAAAAAAAAAAGCAGTAATTCAATTTTAACAGTTTCTATTTTAGCTTGGGGAGCAAGTTAAATTTGGACAAAATAACGAAAATGACACCCTACACGGTTTCCAATGTCCTCCACCGCTCGACTTTTTAAAGACAGAACATAGGTTCGGGTTTAGGTTCAGTCAACGTTGGGACCCACCAAAGTGAAGTCCACACCTCGTCAGTTAAAAGATTCTGAACCCGAAGCTATGGTTCGGGCACCGAGCCTCTCATAGCGAGACCGAAGCTCAGTTTTCCCGCTCGCGTACAATCCAGATATAAATAAATCACACTCTCTCTCTCTAGTTCACCGCGCCTGGTCGAGAAAGGGGAAAGATTTTTGAGCTCTTAAAATACTCATAGAAATCTCTCTTTCTCTCTCTAGAAATGGCAAGGTAAGCTTAAATTTAATGAGGGAGTGCTTAATAAGCTTCTACATAAATTGGTTTCCGATGAAGAAATCAACACTTTTTTACAAAAAAATAGTTGTGGGTTTTTTTTCTTTTGATTGAAAGGTGGGAAATCATGAAGAAAAATCTAATTTTTGGAACTTATGGACTAATTTTGTCCCTTTTTTTGCTTCATTTAATTTTTTTTTGGAATCTTAATATGTGGGTTTGGCTTGGATTTTTCTATTTTTGAACTCCTGGGATGAATGAAAAAATGTTGTCTAATTTTGGTAAAGAAATACGTGTGTTAGTGTTTTTTTTACATTTTTGTACTCCTGTGATGGGTGAAGATTTTTTTTTTTTTGGCTTTCGAGAGCTACGGAGTTAGAGAAATTGAAGAATGGAGGACCTGCATGATGTCATAAAGCTTAGGACTTTCCTGCTTTTATGTTTATATTTGATGAATTAATTTTATAATGCAACGAGTTTCCATCAATGGTGATTAATTTTTTCTTGACGGTCGGATGAAACCAAAAATAGAGGAGATAATTTGTTTGAACTGGCCACTCATTGTATTCCCTTGTGTGAAGAGTCTGATACCCAAAAGCATTGGAGGAGCTACAGTATCGTACTTAGGAGAGGCTTTTCGACTAGAATTCTGGTGCTCCTTTTTAATTTAGTTTATAGTTGGAGGTTAAATTATGTTAAAAAGGATCGCTGAATTTTTTTGAAAAACCTGCTAACCTCATCATAAATTATAGTCTTGTCCTGGAAGCTTGAAGCTACTTGAACTTGTTTTTAAGATATGACTTGAAGAAAATGTGTCTTCCATTCTTTACCCTTTCTTATTTTGTATGTCTAGTTGTATTCCATGATTTCAGCATTTAAGATTACTGGTTTTGTATGTCTATTTGTGTTGGTAATGTTTCTAGTCGTATTGTAAGTTCTTATTTGAAGATGAGTGGGGGTATCATTCACAGTTAGTCTGACAATCCTGTGTCTTTTGCTACAAATGTCGCCGTTGCCATCTCTTTCTGGTATATTTTTGAAATTATGCTTTGCTAATTTGGTTATGACTTGTGTCATTCTTGCAGGGCTTGGCTTATTGATGGCAGATCAATTGCAAGGAAAGTGTCTCGATCTTCTGCTTATCAAATCAAAGACTGTGGGGCAAATCGTGAGTGCCCGAAGTGCCATTGTCATATAGATAACAGTGATGTAAGCTGCAGCTTTCGTGTTCCTTTTTTTTAACTGACTTTTTCTGAGTCAACTTTGTGGTTTTAACATGAGTTGCATTATCATTTTTTACCTGGGAGCTTGTTAATCTATCATGGATCTATGACTGATTGTGCATTTCTGTGGTGTATCTCACTGCTGTTGGTATTTCACATGGTGCTTCTGATCTGCAGGTTACTCAAGAATGGCCTGGCCTGCCTATTGGTGTAAAGTTTGATCCTTCTGATGCACAGCTTTTAGAGCATTTAGAAGCAAAATGTGCTGTTGGAAATTCCAAACCTCACATGTTCATTGATGAGTTTATTCCAACACTAGATGGTGATAAAGGAATTTGTTATGCCCATCCAGCAAAGCTTCCTGGTCAGTGGTTGTCAAGCATGATATTTATTCTTGTTTTTCCTGAATGCCACATTTTGATGACTGGTTGATAACTACAGTTTAGTACGTTTAACTGCCATTTCTGCAAAATGAATTCACTTGATTGAATAAGACAATTTTTTTCATGGAATATGAGTGTCTATCAAGCACTATGAAAGATTCAGACAAATTCTTTTCCCAGCATGAATACCAACACCTTTTCAAGTATGGGGTGTATGGCATAGTCACAGCTAGTTATTGCTGGCTAATTTTTGATTCTCCATTATAAATTTTAGTAATCATCCTACAAGTTAATCTTTGCTGCTCTGGTTGAGTTGTTGAGCTTTTTACTCCATGGTTGGCCATGTTTTAGATATCCAAACCCTCCATGTTGGAAATGATAAGTTATATTCAGCAGCAGAAAGTGAGAAACTGTTGAGTATAGTGAGAAAGTCTTTTATTGCATTTGTATGTGTCTTCAATTTTCCGATCTCAAGTAGAGAGTAAAACGCTTCTCATATAGAAGTTTAAAGTGACTCTTTAAAGACTCATTAAATATAATGAACAAACACATACATGAACTTCTGAAAACTGCATACATTCACGATCTCCTAATAAATGATGACTAGTTTTTTCTTAAGTATTTATAACTGGAAAAACTCAGTCAACAAGAGTAATTAGATAAAACTTTGTTGGAGGGCACAAATATTATTCTCATCACCATTTCCAAATTTTGTTTCAGGTGCTAAGAAAGATGGAAATAGTGTCCATTTCTTTCACAGAACAAATAATGCTTATGCTACTGGTCAACGAAAGCGTCGAAAGATCCACTGTGAAGTCGGTTCCAATGAGGAGGGTGTCCGTTGGCACAAGACAGGCAAGACAAAACCTGTGATGGACAATGGAGTTCAGAAAGGTTGCAAGAAAATCATGGTTCTTTATAAAAGTTCAAAGAAGGGGTCCAAACCAGATAAGTCTAAATGGGTTATGCATCAGTACCATCTGGGTACTGATGAAGATGAAAAGGAAGGTGAATATTTAGTTTCCAAAATTTTCTACCAGCAGAAACAAACTGAAAAGAACGATGACAATCTACTTATTGAAGATAATGATATTTTGTCACATCAAACTAGTCCAAGGACCCCTAATTCCAATCCTCCCAACCCGCCACGACCAGCGAAATCTGTCATGTATGATGACATTGCCAATGATAACATAACGCAGTTGGCTGTGCAGGTAAATTGGTTAGTTTGTTGATACATTTTTCTATAATGTAATGCATTGACCTATTGTGGAGTGTGTAGGATAGTTCATCTCTGAGAAAGATTTAAGCACATCTAATGCAAGAATTAACACACTGTCTACTTGGTCATTCACTTGTTAAAAAATGAATATTCCCATTTAAAAATTTCAAAACAATAGCTAAAGCTCATTCATTGAATATTGAAAATCAAACAGTTTCATAAATTTGGACTTTGTTTTGGATGGCATGTCTATGAATTCGATCTTTACTGAAGTTTTTTTTTTTGTGGCTAGAACAATGAGATTAAGGAAGAAGCACCTGATGTCCCAGCACATGTTTTTCAGCTTGAGGGTGATGTGGAATTTCCTGAATGGTTTGCTGGTGAATCTCAGGCTGTTGAAAACTCTGATTTCACTGCCTTAGATGATTCTCTGTTATGCAATGAAATTTTTGTTTCTGCTCCTCGTGTTCCAAATAATTCAGGGGTAAACCGTGTTTCATACACTGGCATGGCACACAATACAAACGAATTGAATGGAAACAATAACGAACCTTGCGGAATTGCTGAATTGGAGAACCTTGAGCTGGACACTCCACCAGATTTCCAGCTTGCTGTAAGCTTCAAATCTTACCCTTTTTCATCATTTTGTTGATTTTAATTCCACTAATGGTATGATCTTCAGTTTCTAATATGTTCCACAGGATCTGCAGTTTGGTTCTCAGGAAAGTATCCTTGGATGGCTAGACCGATTGTGAAGACATATGGTGGAGCAAAAGCTTCCACTAATAAAAATCACTTGCAAGTTTTGTGTCTCCCATTTTCTGGGTGAAGCAGTCTGACCAGCATTTTCTTCAGCGGAATGAAATTAGCTTTTGAGTATTGCTTTAGGGGTGCAAGGAGTTCAGCCTTAATTTTCGGGTTTGTGAAGCTATATGAAAATCTTCAGGGCTTGACTAGAAGGATCGCTAGGCAATGGGTTGTTACGTCTGATTCTGTGTTGTTCGAGAAATCAGTCCCAGGAGCCGCTACTGTGGTGTGGTGGAAATGGGGTTTTCTGGTGATTTTGTGCTCTTCTATGGTGTTTGCCACCATTTAGGTGTTCAAATTAGTAATTATTGAACTTAAGGCTAATGATGTTGGCTAAAGGGAAAAGCCATATTCTCAGAGGAGTTGACTGAGGTGTAATTGTTGTGAAGCACATCTACTACTACTGGGTACCGCGCAGCAAGCAAAAGCTGTGGAAGCAGCAATTCAATCCTTGGCAACATCTCTAAGATAGAGTATTAGACTACTTGTATGTATGACTTGGATGTGTTTAGTGTTTAAAGGAATGTTTGGATTGTTTTTCATAACTTTACTTCTAACTTTATTTTCAAAAAAAGCAAATAATTTTGTTTTTTAATTTTTTTTTGTTTTTGATGCATTTTGATCATTTGTTTTTTGGTAGTTAATTATTCTTTCTTCTTCTTATTGATGTATTTATTGATGTATTTGAATGCTTGTTTTTTTTTTTTTTTAAAAGTTAAAATATCAAAAAATTAAAAAATTAAAAATTAAAATAAAGATCAAAATATAGATGATCTACGATATAAAATAAAAAGAAGGTTAAAAAAAGACATTTTTAGTATATTCTTGGAATAAGGGATAAAAAAATATAAAATTGAAACTTATTAAAAAAAAAATTAAAAGTGCTTGGTTTTTTTACTGTTCACTTAAATACAGATTACTGTTTATTAAAAAACTTGTTAAGCATTTAAGGATAAGTTTGTCTTTTTAATGGAATATATTTGAGGTCTTTTAAGCCAAAGTATAAATATTGATTTGCTTTAACCTATGGATTGAAGGTTTCTTGTCTTTTCAAAAAACAATTAAACAGTATGTTACAGCCATGCTTCGGGGCTTTTTTGTTTTATTTTTTTTAATGAAACAATGCAAATATAAAAATATTTTTTGAAAAGAATAAGTCT
>Ga0325414_1004286_pt1 | contig 14894 bp, 17 predicted proteins | sample PopdelMetagenome_8_FD_206183 | JGI IMG/M metagenome (GOLD analysis project Ga0325414, IMG submission 206183) | Populus deltoides microbial communities from Bellville, Georgia, United States - Leaf-PdKOR-R3 | ecosystem: Host-associated > Plants > Phyllosphere > Phylloplane/Leaf | place: USA...
ATTGAGTTTCAGTTAGTTAAAGATGGCTATAGAATTAAAAATTTATTGGCGGATTGGAGTTTGTTAGGGGATTGAATTTGAAGTGAAATAAACCTAGAAAATTTAGGGTCTATCATTTCTTATTTTTTGTTTACTGTACTTAAAAAATATGTTTTACATTTATTGTTTCTGGTTCATTGAAAACTGTTTATTTTTTTTAACAATGACACGTGCAGGAAACAATAATAATTTATTATAATCTTGTACGCACTTAATTTTAGAAATACAATAATATATTATTATTAGTTAAAAAATATGTAAACTAATAATAATTTATTATAATGATGAAATGTTGTGGCTTATGATAATGATAATTAATTAAATGCTAATAATGATGACGATGATGAACGATAAACAAAAAAAAAAAAGAATTACAAGCATGAAAGAAAAAGGTTTAAAAGAAAAAAGTTATGAATTAAAAGTAAAGAAAGAAAAAAACTAGGTAGAGAAAGGAATTCATGAAGGAAAAAATTTATCATTTTTTTATTTAATTATCAAAAATCATCTTACAAACTAAAAGAGAAGCATATAAATAACATAATCCTAAAACATCTAACTATTAGGTTCAACCTGTCAATTAAAATTGTTTAACATAAATAACTCAAATATATAAAATAAAACTATGAAATAGACCTAAATGAACTTAGTCTCCCAACCAAAAAGTGATAAGCTAGATCATCTTACGTCGTCTCTGTCTATATACTCGTGTAGTTTGTGGTGTGGATCTGGTGTTCCCACCAACTCATCCAAGGTTGGGGAAACTTGACCCTGTCGAGTGTAGCTCCGGGCGACTCTGATAATATTCCTAAAGATCTTGATCAATATGCTGCAAAGTATCTCTAGTGATCAAAGTGTAATATGAATCAACTCGGCCCACCTAATGAACTAGAAACCGTTAAACCTCATCCTTCCTGGTAAAAACAACGTGTTCATCCAGAATAGCATCAATATTATCCTTTTGTGATGAGGTCGAGGTGAAAGGGATAGAGGTTTCAATAGGATCATCAAGAGATGAATTAGGTAGCATCTTAAAGGGATCATTTGGAATAGGAAGTGGTTTCTTGTATGCAACTAGATCATCAATGTTAAATGTGGTTTCTTGTATCAACCCATTGCAGCACTTTAAATGGCCTTGCACTACGTGCATGCAATGTTCGATTTGCTTGAAGGAAACCGCTTGGGTCTATCTGTATCATAACAACTTATTATGATCACCCACTAAACACCTCAAAAGGTTGCCTAAACTCCTATTAACCACCTCGGTTTGACCATCAATTTGGAGGGTGGTAGGCACTAGAAAACTTCAATTTAGTTCCCACCATATGCCAAAGGGTTTTTCAGAAATAACTTATAAATCTAACATCTCTATTTGAGACTATGGTTTTGGGAAGACCATATAACTTGACAATCTCGTCAAAATAAAGTTTCGTAACTTTGGAAGCATTTGTGGTCTTAGTACAAAGGATAAAATAGGTCATCTTAGAGAAGTGGTCGACAACCACAAAAATAGAATCATGCTTCTTTGCAGTATGTGAAAGCCCAAGAACAAAATCCATACTTACATCTTGCCAATGACAAATGGAAACAGGCAACCGGGTGTAAAGACTAGTATTTTATTTTTTTTTATACTTAGCTAGTTGACATGTTCAACATTGATCTACTAATTTAGCTACATCTCTTTTCAAACTAGACCAAAAAAACTAACGTTCCACCTCTTCAATTGTTTTATTTCTTCCAAAATGTCCTGAAATATCTTCAGCATAAATCTTCCATATCAAAAATTCACGCATTGATGTCTTCAACATACAAAGTTTATTATCCAGAAACAAATACCCTTCTTAAAGGTGATAACCATCTACAACATGATTATTGTTATCCCTCAAAGTCACATATATCTCTCCAAATTCTGGCAAGATTCATATTCCTCTTTGAGTCTTTTAAATCCAGTAACTTCAACACTTATTATAGATAACAATGTTACTCGGCGACTCAAGGCATCTGCCGCCTTATTCTCCATTTCAAATTTATGTTTCAAAACAAATGAATAGGCTTGCAAATACTCAACCCAACGACCATGCCTATGATTGAGTTTCTTTTAAAAGTTAAGATAACATAGGGCCTCATGGTCAGAGTAAAGAACAAAGTCTTCTGGTAGCAAATAATGACGTTAATAGCACGGGGCTTGAACCACCATATAAAATTATTTATCATAGGTTAAGTACTTTTATTTGGCCTCGTTAAGTTTCTCACTAAAATAGGTTACAGGGTGATGTTCCTAACTAAACACTCCATTTATACCAACTTCTAAGGCATCACATTCTACTTCAAAGACCTTAATAAAGTCGAGGAGCCGCATTACTAGGGCTTCTGTCATCTTTTCTTAACCTCCTCAAATGCCTTATTAGCTCCTTTACTCCATTGAAACTCATCTTATTTCAAACAATCTGTAATAGATGACATAATGGTGTTAAATCCCTTGATGAAACGACGATAAAAAGTCATATGCCCAAGAAAGCTACAAACCTCATGAATAGTCTTAGGCTCAGGCCAATATACTATCACTTAGATTCTTTTGGGATCAGTAAAAACTCTTTTACATGACACTATAAACCCTAAGAAAACCACACGATCTGTAAAGAAAAAACACTTTTTGACATTAGCAAACAAACTTGCCTTTCTTAGAATGGTACAAACTTGAATAAGGTGATCCAAATGCTCTTCCTTGGTTTTTCCATAAATAAGGATATCATCAAAATACACTATAAAGAATGTTCCCATCAATAGCCTAAGCATTTGTGCCATTATCCTCATACAAATGTTTGGTGCATTGGAAAGGCCAAAAGACATGACTAGCCACTCATATAATTCATCCTTAGTTTTAAATGCAGTTTTCCATTCATCTCCCAGACGGATCCTAATTTGATGATACCCACTCTTCAAGTCAGTCTTATAGAAGATCTGGGCTTCTGCCATCGTTTCTAGCATGTCATCTAATCGAGGAATGGGAAAACAATACTTGATTGTAATCATATTACTGACTCGGCTATCTACACATATTCTTCATAATCCATCTCTCTTAGGTGTTAATAGGATAGATACTGCACAGAGGCTCAAAATCTCTCGTATAAATCCTTTTTGTAACAGTTCACATACTTGCATTTGCAATTCAGCATATTCACTAGAGTTCATCCTATATAGAAGCAAGTTTGGTAATGTTGCACTAGGGACAAAAACTATGGCATGTTGAATGCCATGCACAGGGGGGTAAAGCATCAGGTAATTCAAAAAGGAAAATATCCAGAAATTCTTCCAACACTTCCCTTAACTCTTCAGGTGGCTCTTCTAAAGAATTTTCTACAATCTCCTTGGCTATTAAGGCAAACACAACAGACTCCTCATTAACCTTCTTGTCAAACTCCTTAGGACTTATTATGTTAAGCCCTCTTTTTTTCATCTTTTTCCTTCTTATTATTATTATCATTAGACCTTGATGGTAATCCAATAAGTTGAATTTTTTTTACCATGAAAAGCGAATGAATAAGAATTTGATCCCTCAAAGATTGTAATGTCCAAATCATATAACCAAGGTTTACCTAAAATGACTTGTCCTACTTCTATAGGAATAACATCATATCAAATTTCTCCATGATAGTCCAAGATCTTTATGAGAAAAAGACATCTCTCTTTGATTGTTATGGATTTATCATTCAACCAGGACATATTATATGGCTTAGGGTGTGGAATAAACTTTAAGCTTAAACAAGATACGCTACTCGAGGATAATGCATTAATACAATTACCACAATATTTAATGATCTTGCAACCTTTATCTCCATATTTAATGTAAGTGTAAAAGATTGTGGTTATCCTCCAATCAGTTCCTTTGGGTTGTATTAAGGCACATCTAACTACACTTAACTGAGTTGTCTCCCATCCTACAAAATCTTGCTTGATTTGAGTTAATATAGACCTAACATATCCTAACAGGTTGGACTCATCCCCCTTATCATTTAGGTCCTAAAAATCATCGAGATTGAGTTTATATACCTTATCATCACAATTATCTTCCTCACTCATATCCTTTTGATCCTAATGAACAAAGCCTTATTGGGACAACTAGAGGAAACATGACCAAAACTATGACACTTAAAACACTGAATCCTTTAGGTCATCTTAGGTGTTTTGTGGAACATACCCTTACCCTTGTCTTCTCTAGGTATCTGGAAAATCATAGAATTAGGTTTATGGAGTGGAACACCTAATATATAGTTATTAAATTCTACAAGAACATTGGAGTGCATGTATGGGTTTTCAATTCTAGTAATAGAAATGTTGAGTTTTCGATTCATACAATTAAGTTTTTTTTTTTTGTACACGACCTAAAAGATAATCATAACTGAGACTAATTGAATAAACTCACGCCTTTAAAAAAATATAATGCAAGCCCAACACATCAACAATATTATTTTAGAACTAATATCTTGAAAAATCAAACACAAACAAAACAATTCTTAAAAATCTTATATTGAAAAATAGCTTGCAAAACTTGTGACTTGTGTCATAAGACCATGATAAACCTATTGAAAAAAATTAAATATAATCACAAAACTAATATTTAAAAAAAAACTAGTGCAGAACAATAAGATCGCACAACGCTGAATCCTTGACAAAACAAATGTCGAAAGATGAACCAGGAAAAAAAATCAATTACACAAAAAGATCTAAAAAAGTAAGGGTGAAACAAAAAAGCATTAATTAGAGGGAAAATAAAAATTTTCAATTGGAGGGTTAAATTAAATTTAAAAATAGCGTTAACAAAAGAAAAAAAATCAAAAGAATGAGGGTTAAATTGAAAAAAAAAACTTTGATTGAAGGATGAAATTAAGTAAAAAAAATACTTCAATAAAAGGTCCAAAGAAAAAACATTAAAGAATAAAAAGAATAAGGATTAAAATGAAAACAAAACATTTGAGAAATTATAATTGAATGATTAAATTGAAAAGAAAAAAAATTATATAAAAGGAATAAAAACAAAATGATAAATTAAAAGAATGAGGAATAAAAATAAAAACAAAACAAAATAATAAGTTGTAATTGAATGACTAAATTAAAAAAAAATCATAAAAGGAATAAGAATGAAATAAGAAATTAAAAGAATGAGGACTGAAACTATAAAAGAAATAAGAATAAAATAAGAAATTAAAAGAATGAGGACTGAAATTAAAAATAAAACATATGAGAAAATGCAATTGAATGACTAAATTGCAAAACAAAAAAAATCTATAAAAGGAATAAGAATGAAATAAAAAATTAAAAGAATGAGGACTGAAATTAAAAAACAAAAAACAAAGAGAATAAAGATGATTTTATCTGTCAGGAGAGAGAAAAGAAAGGGAAAAAAGCAAACAATCGTCGATGATAATCTGACCACCATAAGCAAACACGCGCCACTTCATGTGTAAAAAGACACGGTTACGCATCTAGGAAGATGATGAAAGGTTAAATTTGCCATCGGGTGGCATCACATCTGTCGCCTGAAAGGTGCAAACGCCACCCCATTGTTGGCCAATGATCAATATGCGCCAGTAGTTTTTATGATTTAAATTTTCAAAAGTTAACATAAAAATACCAAAATGTTCCTCATGACCCTGTTAATTACACAAAATGCCCGTGTGAAAGTATAAAAATACCTCCAAATGTAAAGCTACTTTTTTGTCTAATCCAAGGTTAAATTCGTACTTGTACTACATGGACAATGAAAACATCAGAAAAACCCTTTATCCAATAGCATAACAGTTTTTTAATCTTGAGGGCAAAGAAGTATTTTTACTCTTAAGAAATTGTAAAAAAATAAGAAAGCCCCTGGTCAATAGTTTTAAATTTTGTTGACTTTAGGGGTAAAAGAGTATTTTTACTGCTTTAAGAAAATAAAAAAGACACATACATCTCCAAACAATCTTTTAATGACCAATAGAAAAGACACAAAAAAAAACCCAACTACCAACTGATCAGTTGGTTGGATACAGTTGTATAATCAGTCGACCGATTCACACAAAAACTATAATTTTATGAATTTTTTCTTTCAAACATGTTTTATGAATAAAAATATTCTTCTTTATACAACTTGTAGACTAAAAAACATAATCCAATTAAAATTTTAAGAAGTTATTGTTCACACAGTAGTTCTCCCAAGTGATTCTAAGTAGTCAGGTGTGGGTCTGCTATAATTAGATAAGGATTTATCCTAAAAGGATTGTGTGGATGTCATATAAAATGCATTTATTGAGCCATGAGAACCTAGTTTTGGTAATTTTATGATTTTTTTTTGAATCAATCGATCGATTTAACGAATCAGTCAATCTGTTAGTCTTGAATTTAAATAGATATCATAGTTGTGAACTGCGACATTAATTAAAATTTTATCGTGGTTCCCAACAACATATAATGAATATCTTAATTGGAAACTGTGACATTCAAAAGTATGTTATTTCACCAAAACTTTTTGCTTTTGTATCATTTCACCATATATTTGCATTTTATATGGTAACTGCCCAATTTATACTCTAATTTATGTCTTTCCAAAGATAACATAGAGTCACACCGAAGACAGTGGCCCACATACAACCTTTCTTAATAATTTTCTTATTAAATAAGTTGTTAATGAGCCATATTGACATACCTGCGTGGAAGAACTCTAGTCTATCTTGTGCCTTTAATAGCAAGCCCCAAATGGATTGGGCTTTATGACAATATTTTAGGACATACATAACATATCTACAACATTTAGGCATAACTAACAATGTGATGTCTTTCTCCACCTCTTCTCTTGGTAGTGGGTTGCTGGATAAAGTCATTATCATATGTATAGGAAGAATGTGTGCAAAAGTAATGATGTCCTAAAACCTAAAATGTTTATGTAACACGTTATTTAGTTTATAGATAATTAATCAAGATATTTAGGTAAATAGTTTTCTTCTTCATAGCTTAGGAAGCACCAAATTAATGGTAAAGCATTAAGTACCAATAAAAACAATCTCAATCGAGGGGACTTGAAAACTTTTCAATGATAAAGTCAGTAACTTTATGGAAAAAACAATAAATGACTTAAAAAAAACTTTAAATTCAAAGAACAAGTGATGTTTGTTCTGAAATATATGCAAGCTATTGAGAAATAAAAAGATTTTGAACCTTATCTGGATGGTTTAAGGGGTATTTCTATTCTCTGGACCTTGTTGTTTTTAAGAAAGTGAGAGACCGAAATGTCCCTTGCTTTTGATGGCATTAATGAAGGATAAATATCAACTACATATCATTAATGACATGATAACTGTGGTAGGCTATTTAAGAGACCTGATATACATTTATAAATATAGGAAGATCATTACCTTTGACATGAATAATTCATGTCATTGTTCTAAAGGTATGATTCCTTAATCCTGGATACTCAAAACTTGAGATGTAACCAAATTTAAAGAAAAAATCATGGTGGTTTATCCAACCCATAACACTCTCAGTTTAGATGATTGTCTAGGGTCTAGCATGTTGCCTTGAACCCAACTATTTTAAGTCTGGCATCTCGCTAGACCTATGTTTTCTTGGGTTTGGCTGACGGCTAAACCCTAGTATGTTGAGTTTGGCATCTCGTCAGACCTATGTTTTCTTAGGTTTAATTAACAGCTAAATCCAAGTATGTTGGGTCTGGCATATCACTAAACCCAAGTTACATTAGGCTCGACTGATCGCCGAACCCAAGTATTTAGGTTTTGATATAATGTCACACCCATGTTCTCTTGGGTTCATCATATTGATGAACCTAAAACGCATTTGGTTTGATATTTTACCAAACCTATATTTTTTAGGTTTCTTATATTATCAAACCCAACTCACATTGAATTTGGCTAATTATAGAACCCAACTATTTTTTAGTCTAGTTTATCACCAGACCCTTTTTTATAGACTTTTTGAAGTCTAAACACAAACACCAATAATAACTTGCCTTATCAAAAAGCTTCGCACTTCCATTGATGACTCAAATCCACCATGTTCTCTACTGTCACATTACTTTCCTCCTCTAAGAGTTCTTGTTACGCATGATCCCTTAAAATCCTTAAATTATCAAACCATTCATCTTTTCAAAGCCTCATTCCTTCCATTTCCAATTGACCAAGTTGTTCCTGCTATGACCTGATGCCACACTTTGCAAATAGCTTTCCAAAGTGGGGAGTCTGTAATTGCCTTGGCCTGTACTTGTGGAATTTGATCTTAGGACTTGATATATTTGCTTCGCAAAACACTAGCCCAAAAGTGTTGGAAAAAAAAAAACAATGACATTACAGAGGAGGGGATACTACCCACACAATTTGGTGGAATACAATACGCTAAATAATGGTACTCTCACACCTCTCATTATCAAATCCATACAATATATATAGACATTATAAAATATCTTTTACAATCTTCATTAATATTAGACTCTTTAATACTTACTCTAGATTCATAGTATCTTTATATTCATAGTATTTTTAGATTCATAGTATTTCTAATGTTGATGGTTATTCATTGAACTAACTTCAATACATTTAATCTTGGTAAACAAGTTTAATAACATTCTCCCCTCTTAAACTTGTTTCATACATCTTCATGATTCCAAGCTTCTTCTACAAATAACAGAAAATATCAATCTTCAATGGTTTTATAAAAATGTCAGCAATTTGTTCATGAGTTTTGACATGAACTAACTCCACATCGCCTTCTTTTATATGCTCTTTGATGAAGTGAAATCGAGTATTAATATGTTTTCAACGTTCATAATGAACTGGATTCTTTACAATGCCATAGCAGACTTGTTATCAACAAAGATTCGTGTAGCCTTGCTCTGTTTCTACTGCAAATCTTCCATCAGTTTCCTTAGCCATATTGCATGACACACACAATACAACAGCAATGTATTCTGCTTCACATGTGGATAATGCAACAATATATTGTTACTTTGATGTCCACGTGAAAGGTATTTCTCCCATAAAGAATACAAATCTAGTTATGCTTTTTCTGTCTTCCAAGTTTCCTACCCAGTCACTATCAATGTCACTGTCACTGTGACCTCTAATTTCAAGATTCTGCGAAGATGAATTAAACAATCCATAGCTTGCAGCTCCTTTAACAAAACAAAGGATCCTCTTTGCTGTCTTTAAATATGAACTTCTTGACTTCTCCATATATCTGCTAATCAAGCCAGCTCCAAAAAAAATGTTTGGTCCGGTACATATTAGATAACGCAAGCAACCTACAATACTTTTGTAATATGTAGGATTAACTAAATCTCTTTCTCCTTCTTTAGTTAACTTGGTTCCATATTCAACTGGATTGTTTGTTAGACAATTATCTTCCATAGTAAATTTATTCAAAACTTTTGTTGCATATTTGGCTTGTGAAATGAAGATTCCATCACTGCACTGCTTCACCTCTAATCCCAGAAAATAGGCCAAGAGACCTAAGTCTATCATTTCAAATTCCTTCACCATGGATTGCTTGAAGCCTTGAATGATAGTTGGGTCATCTCATTTGAAAAGTATATCATCAACATATAAACAAATAAACATTACTCTGCCCTGTAAACTTTTCTTCACATATAATGCATGTTCATAAAGGCATCTTGTGAATCCTTTCTATGAAAGATAGTCATCAATTCTGAAGTTCCATGCTCTTGGTGCTTGTTTAAGCCCATAAAAAGTTTTCTTCAATCTACAAACCTTCTCTTCTTCTTCTTTAACCACAAAGTCAGCTGGTTGTTCTACATAAACTTCCTCTTCAAGGTTGTCAATCAAGAATGCTGACTCTACATTCATCTGAAATATCTTCCATCTTTTCTAAGATGCTAAGGAAATCATCAATCTTATTGTTTCCATTCTTGCTACTAGAGCAAAAACATCTTCATAATCAACTCCATATTGTTGCATGTACCCCTTCACTACTAATTTGGCTTTATGTTTTCCAATTTCTCCTTCCACATTCCTCTTCTTCTTGAAGATCGATTTTACTTGTATTGCATTATGTCTTTCGGGAAATGTTATCAATTCCCATGTATTATTTTTTATGATGTAATTGATCTCCTTCTTTATTGCTTTCTTCCATCTATCTTCTTGATATACTTCTTCAAATATAATAAGATCATTTCCTGAAAATAAGCAAAGTATATTAACATCATCAAGATTGATTCTTTCTATTACATCATAAATCTCTTGTATGCTCTTTGTCTTTCTTGTTGTTGAACTTGAAGGACCAGTAAAACTATTAGTTGATGGGGATTGAGCTAACATGATTTCTCCTTCATCTTTCTAAATATGCTCTTCATCTACAATTAGTTTTTGTGGTTGATCTTCAGAATTCCAGTTCCATTATAGCTCTTCATCAAACTTCACATCTCTTGACATGGTCACCTTCTTTGTCATCGGATTGTACAATTTGTAACCATATGAGTTTTCTCCATATCCCAGCAGTATGCATTTCTGACTTTTATCTTCAAGTTTAGTTCTTTTTTCTTCTTGAATTTTGGCATAAGCAACACTATAAAAAATTCTCAAATGACCAACTCTTGGTTTCTTTAGGCTCCATGCTTTTTCTAGCGTGATCTTCTGAAGTCTTTTTGTTGTAAATCTATTCAATAAATACACAGCACATACAAATGAATCTCCCCTAAACTGTTTTGGATAGTTTTTTTTCTTTTAGCATACATCTAACCATATTCATAATAGTTTTGTTTTATTTCTCTGATACTTCATTCTATTGTAGAGTCTGTGGCATTGTGAGTTGATAAACAATACCATTTTCCTTACAATAATCATCACAATCACGAGAAATATACTCTCCTCTCCTATCTGTTCTTAGGCATTTTAGCTTACACTCACTTTGTTTTTCTACTAAATTTTTAAACTCCTTAAATTTGCTCAGCATTTCTTTCTTTTCTTTTGACATATATACCAATGTCTTTCCACTGAAATCATCAGTAAAAGTGAGAAAATACATGCTTCCTCCTATTAAAGTAGGCGAAATAGAGCCACACACATCTGAATACACCAGGTCGAGAGGCTGAGATGCTCTTGAACTCTTCTTTAGGAATGGCTTTCTGTGCTGCTTTCCCATTACACACACTTCACACATTCTGTTTGTGTGCTCTAACTTTGGTATTCCAATAACCATTTTGTTTTTCTCCATCAGCATCAATGATCCACAGTTCAAATTTCCATATCGCAGATGCCACAAATTCATCATGTTGGAGATTTCTGCCTTAAATATTTTAACAGATATATACTCAGATCCAAAGGAAACATCCTATTTCTAGTCATTTTAACTGAAGCAATTGCAGCTCCAGACTCATAAAAAATCTTAAGATTCTTATCTTTCATTCGCACTTCAAAGCCTTTCTTCAGAAACTGTCACAATGTTCTTCATGTCTGGAACATAAAAAACTTTTGATATAAACTTCTGCTCACCATTCTTAAGTTTAATAAGAATTTTGCCTCTTCCTTCAACTGGTCTTTAAGAAAGATCTCCCAAAGGTAATATTACCTTTATAACTTTCATTGATATCAACAAATGCTTCCTTCATACCACACATATGATTTGATGCTCTTGTATCTAGATACCAGGTGCTGGAGTTGCTGCTATCACATTTTTCACAGGCCAAAAATAATACAAGCTCTTCATAATCAATTTCTTTCTCAGCAAAGTTGACATTCTTGTCTTCAAATTTGTATTGTGAACAATCTGAAGCAAAATGACCATACTCTTTACAATTATAACATTGTACGTTTGCATTATTATTCCTCCAATTTGAATATCCTTCATGACTTCTTCCTCTGTTTCTGCCTGGCCTCTAAAATTAAAATTTTGATTTCGTGCTCCATGAGATTCTTGATTTCTGAATAATTTTTCTCCTTTTCCTCTTATGTGAATGAACCTTGCTCTTTAAAATGCTCCTCTGCCAGATTCACTAACATTCTTCACAGTTAACTTTGTCTGCAATACTTGTTCAAGAGATCTTCCTTCTCTTCTATCAATTTTCTGCTCATGGGCTTGTAGAGATCCCATTAATTCTTCTACTGTCAAATCTTTTAAATTCTTTGATTCTTCAATTGCTACAACCACATGATCAAACTTTAAATCAATAGACCTTAGAATTTTCTCCATCACACGAACATGATCAATATTTTCACCATTCCTTCTCATCTGGTGAACCAATGAGATTACTTTTGTGAAGTAATCTGAAACTGTCTCATTACTTTCTTTATTCAACTTCTCAAAGTCTCCTCTCAATGTTTGCAACCGAACACTTTTTGTCCTTTCAACTCCACTATAAGTCTTATTAAGCATTTATCATGCCTCCTTTGATGTCTTTACTACTGCCACCATCTCAAAAATTGCTTCACCAAATCCTTGATAAATCATGAATAAAGCCTTATTATCCTTCTTCTTTGATTCTCTCAATGTTTGTCTTTCTGCATTACTCATTGTTGCATCTTTTCTTGTTGATTCTCATTCAATGTAATCATCTTCAACTAACTCTCATAACTCTTGTGATCTTAATAGTACCTTGTATTGAATACACCATATATCATAGTTTGTTTGGTAAGACGGGGAATATAAAACTAAGAATTGTTATTGCTGGAAGCTATATCTACTCTCAAGCTCTGATACCAAATTTGTTGGGAAAAAAACAATGACATAACAGAGGGAGGAGATACTACTCACATAATTTGATGGAATACAATACACTAAATATGGTACTCTCACACCTTTCATTATCAAATCCATACAATATATATATATATAGACATTATAAAATGTTTTTTATAATCTTTAAAGTACTTAATTAATATTAGACTCTTCAATACTTCCTCTATATTCATAATATCTTCTTCTCTTTTTTTTTTTTATTTACGTGGGGTGTCCGGGCCAGCTTACGCGCACCACGACTATTCCCTACGGCCCACTGGACATCCTGCAAGCCCAGGAGCAGGTAAGGCACCGCGGGGGTGACAGGCGTGCACATAGAGGGTCGAATCCGGGAGGGGGGTGGAACAAGTCCACGAGTGACCACAGCAGCTAGACCCTCAAGTGCAATATCTTTATATTTATAGTATCTCTACTAACTTGAATAAATTTAATCTTAATAAACAAGTTTAATAACTAACAATAAGTTGATATTGTTATGAATGATGCCCCACCCAAGCTACATAACGAAAGCCTTGTTCATCTGCTGCATATCTCTTAAACCCAACCCTCCCTCTGTCTTCGGCTGGCACAATGTCTTCCACTTAATCCGGTGCATGTGTCCTTCTCCTATCGACATTATCTGCCCATATAAATCATCGACAATTTTTTTCTATTTCGTTGCAAATGGATTTCTGTAGAAGAACGGATTGCATTGGATACAGAGGAACTGCAGCAAGTACGTACTGATTTACACAAGGTGATCCGACCTGCAAGAGATAGGCTTTTGCTTTCCAGGTAGCCAACTTCTGTTGCATGCTCTCAATAATGTAATTGTAAGTCTGTTCAGTTATTCTCTGGTGCAGCACAGGTACTCCCAACTACTTCCTAAAATCCCTAATTTGTGTTTTATGTACACTGACTTTCTGACCCGAAACTTCACAAAACAAGTTCAACCAGTCAATCACCCTATATATTCAGCTGTGCCTCGCTTCTGAGAATAACATGTCGTCAACAAAAAATAAATGAGACACATTCGGTCCCCCTCTGCCAGTTCTGAACGGCTTCCAACTACCTGTCTCAACTTCCTTATTTATCAATTGGACAAACGTTCTTGTGTAGCGAAAACAAATAATCCTTGCCTAATTCATATTCAAACGTACTTAACAAATAAGTACGGAGGGTCTCCTTGCCTAATTCCAATAATCCAGTTATAGATACATTTTCACGTTAGTTTTGAAGCCGAATCTGACAACTAGCGAAAACAGTTCTCAAATACTAGATAAGGACTACGTTCAAAAATGAGGGGAGTAAAAAGTAATGACATCCAAAAATGGCGTGCATGACTTCTTTTTCTGTGCTTCTTGTGTAGAGGAGGAGAAAAACCCTCAAAAACCTCTTCGTCTTTTTCCAAGTAAGTCTCTTTATCTTTCCTTAAATGCTACACTCGTGGCACCTGTCTATTTTTCTTTCAGGTCAGACAAATATTAGATTTCAAAGATCTTACTTTCTGAATATGAACCATATGATTTTTCTTTTCTTGATTTTTCGGCTTCTAGTTCTGATTGAGACCTCTGTCAGTTTCAAGACAGAAACTTTACTATGAATTGACAATCTGCTTATTAGTTATTTTGGTTACTGTGATTTGGGTTTTAATTTTCTGTATCTACAATCTTTTTGTAGATTATTAGGTGAACACAATGCAGACAATAACATATTCTGTTGAGCTTAAATAAAGTTATCTTGAATGGTAAAGTTTGAAATAATTAATGGATGAAGATCACAGTTTGGATATTCGCAATTGGGGTTACTATGAACGATCTGTTAAAGGAAATGTGGGTCTTCAGCTCATGTCCCCAACAATGCCTGAGAAACCCCTTTTGGGTTCACGCAGTAAACGATCATGAAAAGTGTGAAAGGAGGTTTTCACCATAGGGATATTGGTGTTTCGCCGTCCATGTTCCCCATGGAGTACAGTTTGAAATAATTAATGGATGAAGATCACAGTTTGGATATTCGAAATTGGGGTTACTATGAACGATCTGTTAAAGGAAATGTGGGTCTTCAGCTCAAGTCCCCAACAATGCCTGAGAAACCCCTTTTGGGTTCACGCAGTAAACGATCATGAAAAGTGTGAAAGGAGGTTT
>Ga0325414_1004288_pt1 | contig 14891 bp, 10 predicted proteins | sample PopdelMetagenome_8_FD_206183 | JGI IMG/M metagenome (GOLD analysis project Ga0325414, IMG submission 206183) | Populus deltoides microbial communities from Bellville, Georgia, United States - Leaf-PdKOR-R3 | ecosystem: Host-associated > Plants > Phyllosphere > Phylloplane/Leaf | place: USA...
AGGTCATGGACATTACTACTATGGCAGACAAGGAAATTTTAAGAAAGATTGTCCAAAGATGACTGAGTATGTTCAAAGATAGGGATGATAGACACAGGGCTACCAACAGTCCGTTACTGTGAATAGATCTGTCAAGCCAGTACAATCAAGGATTAGTGGGAATTATGGTCGATTTTGAGGTCAGGGGGGAGAAGATCCAAGGCAGGGTGTTTCATATAACCCAGAGGATGTACGGGCTATCATAGATCTAGTAGTAGCAAGTACTTTGTTATTAGAAAATCGGTTTATGTATGTTTTAATATATCTTGGTGTTACACACTTTTTTTGTAGCAAGAAAAATTGAGAATGAACTGAAAAAGCTTTAAAAAAAAATTTCTAATTAGTACTCCTTTAGGGGATGCGGTAACTATAAAACACGTGTATATAAAAATTAAAATCATTATTAGGAGATATGATACAAAAGTAGATGTGATGCCATTAAAATTATATGATTTTGATGTAATTCTAGGGATGTATTAGTTAAGCAATCATAAAGCTTAAATGGATTGTTTTACAAAAATAATGACTCTAATAGGATTAGATGGGAAATGAGTGACTTTTAGGGGAGAGAGGAATGTCATACCGAATTGTGTAATTCCAGCCATGACGGTTAGTAAGCTTATGAGAAAAGGTTGTATGGCCCATCTAGCTTATGTAATAAATTCTAAAAAGGGCGAGGTAAGGATAGAAAACTTTTCTATTGTAAGATAGTTTCTAGATATGTTTCCGAAGGAATTGTTAGGGCTACCCCTAGAAAGAGAAGTAAAAGTCTTGATTGATGTATTGTCTAGTATCTCTCCAATAGCTCATGCACTATATAGGATGTCGCAAACAGAATTGGTTGAGTTGAAGATTCAGCTGCAAGAATTACTATAAAAAAGCTTCATACGCCCTAGTAATTCACTCTGGGGAGCTCTACTTCTATTTGTGAAAAAGAAAGATTGAACCTTTAGGCTCTATATAGACTATAGACAGTTGAATAGAGTGACAGTGAAGAATAAGTATTTGTTACCACAATACATGACTTATTTAATCAATTAAAAAGGGTTAGGGTATTTTAAAAAATAAATATGAGATCAGGGTACTACTAACTAAAGATCAAACAACAAGATGTATCAAAAACTGCCTTCAAGACTTGTTATAGTCATATGAGTTCCTGATAATGCCATTTGGATTAACAAATATATCGGCGGTGTTTATAGATTTGATACATCGAATCTTTCAACTTTACTTGGATAAGTTTGTGGTGGTGTTCATAGTTGACATTTTAGTCTATTCTAGCTCCTATTTGGAGCAGGAACAACACTTAAGACAAGTGATACAAACACTAAAAGATCACCTATTGTATGCTAAATTAAATAAATGTTAATTTTGGCTTAAAAAGGTGGGTTTTTGCCATGTTATATTTACAGATGGGATATTTATAGACGTTAAAACAATATTGAAATAGAGAAAACCTATAAATATGATGGAAATTTATAGTTTTTTAGAGTTGGCAGGGTATTATAGAAGGCTTATTAAAAGGTTTTTGTACTATAGCCACTCCATTGACTTGGTTGACTAGAAAGGAAACCAAATGGGAATGGATGAAAGAGTGTGACGAAAGTTTGAAGAAAAGGTTAACTACTTTCATTGTGCTGACACTTCCTTTAGGAACCGAAGGTTTGTGGTGTATAATGATACATCCAGAAAAGGGCTTGGTTGTGTTCTAATGTAACATTGTAAAGTCATTATCATGCATTTAGGCAACTGAAAGTTCATGAAGTCAATTATCTTGTCCATGATTTAAAGCTAGCTGTAGTGGTGTTTACATTAAGTGTATGGAGACATTACTTGTATGGGTCTCATGTTCAAATATTTATTGACCATAAGAGTTTGAGGTATTTAATGACATAAAAATAGTTGAATATACAACAAAAAAGGTGAATAAAGTTAATTAAGGATTTTGATTGTGTAATAGATTATCACCCGAGGAAGGCTAATGTGGTCACAAATGCCTTCAGTCATAAGAATAAGGTAGTAATAGAGATAATAAAGAAGGATGATGGAAAGGAATTGATAGACTTGAAAGAGATTGATGTTAAGGTTGAGGTTGGGCTTGAGGGTTCATTGTTGGCTCAATTAAAAATATGATCTGTATTGAAGGATATAGTTTTGGAAGTTCAAGAAAGAGATATCAAAGTGAAAAAAATGAGAGATAAGATGAACTGGGGGTTAAGACACCCTTCTAAGTCTTGGATGATAGGATGGTAGTGATGGGTAGATGTATATGTTTGACAATAAAGCTTTGAAAGAGAAGGTTTTAAGAGAAGCCTATGAATCGAGGTGTGTGGTACATCCATGAAGTACTAAGATGTATAGGAACCTAAAGGAATTCTATTGGTGGCTAAACATGAACAAAGAATTGATGAATTTATGACCAAATATGGAGTTTACCAGCAAATAAATATGGAGCATAAAAAACCAATTGGACCTCTCCAACCATTGTTGTTACTAGAATGGAAATGGGAAGAAATCAATATGGATCTCGTAACGGGTTCACCAAGAAGTAGAAAAGATAATGATTCAATTTGGGTTATATTAGATAGGTTAATAAAGTCAACATTTTTCATGCCCATGAAAATGACAAATTTGGTAGATAAGTTGGCCAACTTGTATGTGAATGAAGTGGTGAGACTACATAGGATACCAGTATCAATTGTTTCTAATAGGGACCCTAGATTCACTTCATGACTATGGTCAAGTATTTAATTTGATCTAGGGATAAAAGTAAATATGAGCACAATGTCTCATCCATAATCCGATGGGCAATTAGAGAGAACAATTCAAACTTTAAAAGATCTATTGAGAGCCTATATACTGGAATTTAGGGTAATTGAGAAGAAAATCTGTCATTAGTTGAATTCACCTACAATAACAATTACCATTTTATCACAGGGATGACTTTTGATGAAGCTTTGTATGGTAGGAAGTGTCAAACCCATGTTTGCTGGGAAGAAATTGGAGATAGAAAGTTGATGGGATCAAAATTAGTACAGATCACTTAGGAAAATATAAAAATTATAAAAAATAGAATGAAAGTTGTTTAGGATCGGCAAAAAAGTTATGTAAATGTCAAAAGAAAGTCGTATGAGTTCAATGTTAGAGATATGGTGTATTTGAAGGTTGCTATTTAAAAGCATATGTTGTGGTTTGGTATGAAAGGAAAATTGCCGTCGAGATAAATCATACCCTTCAAAATGGTAAGTAGAATAAGACTTGTGGCATATAAGCTAGCTTTGCCCCTATATTCGTCTGAGATATATGATGTGCTTCATGTTTTGTTATTATGAAAAATTGATGTAGACCCTTCAAGAGTGCTGCCACAAATTTCATGGGAAGTTAAAGAAGATTTTTGTAAACCTTGGGAAATAAATGTTGTGTAAATCGCAAACTAAATAAATGGAAAATAAAAGTGAAGAAATTCACATGCCGAATTAAATAAAACGGGAATTCATAAATTTTTTAATATAAATTTCCAGATGAAATATTTTGAGATATTATAAATTTAACCTGGAAATATTAAGGGTTGGACTAAATTAAAGAAAATGAACTAAATCAAAAGTGTAGGGGTGAAATTATAATAAATGTAAAAAGGTATAGCTTCATTTTAAAATGAAATGTTGTGGGGGCAAAAATAATACACTTAAAGAAAATGGGGCCTAAGTGCAAATAAAAGAAAGTATGGGGTATAAATACCCCTTTTCTTTACTCATCCAAAACCGGCAGTAACAATTTAAAAAAGAGGGTTCTTGCCAAATTAAGAGAGAAACACCAAAATTTCAAAAATCATCCAAAATTAAGGGTTTATAAGTAGAATAAACACTTGTGGGCAAATGATTAACAAGAAAATTTGAACAAAGAGAGAGGAAGGAGGGTCGGCTGTCTTTAGAGTCAAAAAAATTTTACTGGTTGAAGATCAAAACCTTGATTCTTACCAAGTAAAAGTTTTAAACATGGTCCTATAAGTTGTTTCAAATTCAATTACGAATTGATGCCTTAATGTTGAATTTTAGATTAGGGTTCTTAGACTTGAATTAGGGGAAATGCATTAATTGTTAAAATTGAGTTAATTCATGTGTTGTATGTGATTGGAGGCATGAAATCATGAAGATTTATCAAAGAAAATGTATGGATAGTTAAGTGATGGGTGGCCGACCATATAAAGAGAAACATGGGAAAATAGGGGAATTGTGTTTCTTTTTCCTTATTGAATCTATTATAATATGTTGTTTAAGATGTGAATGTGTATGTGAATTGAATGAAATTAGCATGAAAGGAATGTTCTATTTCAGAAAGTTAGTAGAATCGATAAAAAACAAAATGTTCTATTTCGACGTTAAGAGGGGAGATTGAAATAAATAGAGTAAATTGGATCTTGAAATGTATTTTTAGCACTCTTATATGGTATGTGATATGGCTAGGGTTTGAGATAATGTGGGAAAGTTGAATTGTGAATGTTGTGTGTGAATGGAAACATTGACGAATGACTTTCGGAGAGAATTCAAGTAGAAGGATAAGGGAATTAAGATTAGATTCCTTCATAGAAATTGTAGTTTTGGATGTTTACTAACTAAGAAAATTGGTCTTGCGTTCCTTCATAGAAATTGTAGTTTTAGATGTTTACTAACTAAGAAAATTGGTCTTACTCAATTTGGAGCTATAGAACTTCAATTATGAGTCACTAATCAAGACTGATTCATGATAGACCCTATAAGGCAGTAGGTTTACTTTGTTCACAAGTAAATCTAAGTGTCTTGAGGACAAAACTAGGTTCTCCTCTATTCAGAGGACTTGTAGCCCCATGTCATAGCTTTCCAACGAGACCAACCTCTCTTGAAATGGAGTTCTAGAACTCTGGATATAGTAAAACATCTAAGGAGAAGTTGGAATACAACCTCTACTGGCAGATTCGGAAAGTAAAAAAAAAATGACTATCTAGACGTGTTATCGGTGAAAAATTAGGTCCTTTCCCTATGGGGAACATGTGCTATTACATCTTAACTTCCAAGAGAAACGAGCCATGTTAAAAAATGGAAGTTGTAATGATAACTATGGTCGGACAAAGAATGACGTTATTAATGGGAGAATTGAGAAAAAAGTAAAAGATAAATAAATGAATAATTGAAAGAAAGACATATATCGGATGTTAATATGGTTATTATAAAATGTATCCTTGAATGAGGATGATTTATGAGATATGTCTGTAATTACAGGAGAGATTACAGGCGTAGTGTAGCAACAGTAACATGGGAACACAAGTAGAACTTCTACTGCAGGGAGGTGATTTGCACCAATGCTTCTTAGTTAAATTTCATGATTTAATATGTTATTGAGGTGAAATGTAAATTATCAAATGTTAGATAATATATGAAAGAATGAAAGTTTCTGTAATGATATTGTTATTTCGAATAGAATCCCGAATGTATATGTGTTTAAGGTGAATAGTCTTTTGTATGAATTGTCAAGCGATGGAAGTATCGTTGACATATAAAATATGGTGTGTGTGATTTGTGGCATGACTAACATATATTTAGTGTATGTTAGGATCCCAGGTAAGGGGATCACCTTGCATCGATGCCTATGAGACATGGACTAACATATATTTAGTGTATATTAGGATCCCGGGTAAGGTGATCACCGTGCATCGATGTCTATGAGACATGGACTAACATATATTTTATGTATGTTAGGATCCTAGGTAAAGGAATCACCGTGCATCGATGCCTGTGAGACATGGACTAACATACATTTAGTATATGTTAGGATCCCGGGTAAGGGGATCGCCATGCATCGATGTTTATGAGACATGGACTAGCATACATTTAGTGTGGGATACCATGTATTGGCTAGCATGCATTTAGTGTATGTTAGGATCCCGGGTAAGGGGATCATCAAGCATCGATTAGCATATATTTAGTGTATGCTAGGGTTCCGAATAAGAGGATTGTTTTGCCTCAACGCCTACTAGGTGATGATGATACTGATGAAATTGGTATCAGCAATGTGTTAGGTGGAAATAGAGGTGGTTGATTTTATGAAATCGTGAATGGAAGTTGGAATTGGATGATGAAACGGTTTTAGTATTTGAATGAAAAAGAGTTCTAATTGAAACAAAAGGGGAGAAGTGGATGGAATAAAAATACATGTCTACCTATTTCAATTATTGGATATTTGTGTTACTATATTTATTGTGATACTTATGTTTCAATAATATATATTTTGTTTCAGGACCCTCACATGCACGACAGAAGTAGATTCTAGCTTTTGCTCATTTTTGTTATGTAGTTCTAGGAAGTATATCCTTGTATTTTGTAATATTGAATCATTTGTATAACTTAATTTGTATAACTAATGTTTAAACTTGATTAGATGAACTTATCTCTAAAATTCATATAATCATGTTCCGTCCATGCGTGTTTATTTTATTTATTTATCTATAATGACATTTGATATTCTTTGTATATTATAAAGATTGTGGTTGTGATGAATATGATGTATGTGGGATTGAGACCTATGATGATTGGATCGTGATTAAGTTATGAGATGTGAGATTTTAAAAGTGTAAATAAGTTAAATGTCAATAACTTGGGACTTCCCGATATAGGGGAGACTTTTCTGAAATTTCAGTAGACAAAAATATGAATAATGTATATATACATATAAAAAAAAATTTACCACGCTTTTCATTGGATATGTGCTTGGTGTTTTACCTCGGATTTTGGAATGTTACAATTTGACCATGGAGGTGAAACCAATAAAGATTCTAGATTAAAATGAAAAGGAATTGAGAAATAAAGAGATTCTTATGTTAAAGATATTGTGAAAGAGTTCTTAGGTTGAATAAGAAACTTGGATAAAAGAATCAGAGATAAAAAAAAAAAAGTATCCAAAGCTATTCTTAAGTCCAGATAAGAAAATTTGAATTTCAAGGAAGAAATTCTTTAAAGGAGGGGAGAATATAAATTCTGAGCTAATGTTTTCTTTCAAAATATTAAATTCTTATAGAGATAAAATGGGTTAAATTAAAATTAAAGGAATTAAAATTTAATGGCTAGGGAAAAAAATGTTGAGACACTAAATAAAAAGGGAGAAAATATATTAGAAATTTTGGGAGCAAATTAAGATTTTATATAAATGAGGGGCTAAAGTGTAAACAAAAGCCATATAAAAATAATCTTTCTCTCTCTCTTCATGGTTGGCATAGTTGGAACAAAAACATGGAGAGGAAGAATTGGTTTTTTCTTCAAAAATCCTTAGAGAAAACACTAGAAAAATTAAGGAATTAAGGAGAAATTGAGAGAATCACCCATTACCACACCTTAAACACATAAACAAGAGAGAAAAATGATGGAATTCAAGGAGAATTTAAGACCCCTGTCACGGCAGCAAGGGTATTTAAGGGGAAGTTCTGAACTGGTTGGGATTCAAAGATTAGATTAATGTTCGATAAGAAGTTCTAAACGTAATATAGCAATTTCATACAAAACAAATAACAATAGAGATAGAAATCATGAATTTTATGTTAGGATTTATGGTAGAACTTTAGGGAAAATGTAAAGAGACTATAAATTCATCAAATTGGGTTAGATTATGTTGTATTTAGTGTTAAATTAAGAAGAAATAATGAAGAAAATCATGTGGCTCCCAAGACTCAATAGACAACCAATGAAGGATTAATTGCATGAAATAGAATTGTATTTAATTAAGTGAAATTATGATAAACTAGTATGTACTTGTGTGAGGAAAATGATTCTTAAATTAAATTATATTATAAAGTATGCATAAAATGCTATAATATTGAGAAATTTAGAATTAAGAAAAATTGATGCCTCTAGAGGTGAAGGACCATTGTGTGGTGTTGACTTCTCATTTAAAAAAGAGTTGATAAAAAACAAATTTAAGAATGAATTATGATAAGAAATTAAGTGGTAGTGCCAGTCAAAAAAGAAATATTTGAATAAAAATACAATAATTATTTGTGGTATATGAAACATAGTATTTTTTGTAAATTATGTTAATGCATATGTTTTTCCATGACGTGATTTTGAAGATTTTAAATAAAATGAAATGGGATTGGTGAATTTTAGAAGGTTGAAATTGGGGATATTGTAACATGTATATAAAATGCTTGTATGAATAATGTGAAAATGAATGGAACATTTTGTTGGTTTGTAATTTATGGACAAAAAACTAGAAAGCTTTATCACCTGTTTTTCGAAGGAGTTTGGGGTATGAAAAAAATAGAATTTGAAATTAGTTTCTTTATAGAAGTTATAGATATTGGTCTTAACCTTAACAAGAAAACTTATTGTGCGTAATTTGGAGTTATAAATATCCAAATATAGGCAAAAATCTAAGAGTCAAATGGTTGAAATCTGCGTTAGCAGTTTTGTCTAGTAACGATATCGAATAGATATAGGCACGTTAAGGTTGAATAAAATCTCATTTCTTTCACTTTAAATGTAGTATAACTGTTAGAGAAGATAAGTTATAAATGAAACTATATTTTTGTAATTATAATTGTTAAATAAATGAGAGACGACATTGTTGACTAAATAACCTAGATTGACTAGAATTGGTTATTCTATTTTCATAAAGAAAGTTATTTTATTGTGGAACTTATTCAAATAATAAATATAATAAGAAATTTGAATGTCTATATATGTGTGGGGGGGGGGAATGAGCTCGCAAGGAGTAATAATATGTAATACTTGCTGATACATGAGAGACTATAGAAGCTACATAACAACAATGAGGTATCATTCAAGCTACGACGGTAGATAGGTGTCATACACCTTGTCATTATCTTTCTTAGCTTATTATAGAAATATGTTGGAAATATTCTTTTATATTGTATATAAGCTTGCGGTTTACAATGAAGAAATTAGTTTCCTGGTGATGGAAACTAATGCCCAGTAAAGAGTAGAGGAATTAGCTTCCCGGTGATGGGATTAATGCCCAGTAATGGGCATAAGGGGATTAATTTTCCCGGTATTAGGACTAACGCCTGAAACTGAACAATAGGACTAGATTCTTGGAAATGGGAATAATACCTAGTAATGAGAGGAAAAGTTCAAATTCTCGAAAATAGAAATAACGTCTAAATAAAGGTGAAGAAAGGAATTATCCAGTATTGGGTATTACTTGGAAAGATTGGGTTTTAGAAAATAAATGTCAGGAAAAAAATGATTTATTAAGATATTAACAAATAAGAAATCTTGATGTAGTGAACAAAGAATGTAGATTAATAGATGGATTACATTGACAAATTAATGATTAATAATTGATGATGATGAGATGTAATCTAAATGCAATATTATATTTGTTATATTTGCTTAAATAATTTGCATATTATATAATTAATGGATATTTATAAATTAACTACAGGTGCCTCACAGCCACGAGAAAAATGATAGATATGTAGGAAAACTTTTGATAATTTTGTTTAAGAACTTGTATTAAATGTCCCTTTGTATTGTGAAAAGTTTTATATTTTGATGCGAACCTTTTGATCACGCGGTCAAGCAACCTACACGTTAAGATACCAATTCCTGAAAAGCCAAGTAAATTAAAATCGATAGGAGTATGACACAAAGATAACTCTTATCTAAACATCAGCACTATTAGAAATGAACCCTTACTTAAAGTATATTGATCTGTGAACGAGAAGTGTAAGCATGAGTTCACAAAGTCAGTTGTTCTTCGATAAGTTATTTTCAGTCTTTTAGATAAGCCAAAGATGGGAGAATATCTCACAAACACATAAAACAAAGTTTGCGGCAAAAACAACTAGTTTATTATTCAGAAGTCCCAACCCTTCACGTCTGATAAGAAAGCTATACATACTGAAACTTAAGCTTATAACCCTAAAAGACCCAAGTTGTATACTTGTATAAACCCTCTTATAATTGGACTCAAACCCTTAATTAAACAAGCCCAAAATAAAAATAAAGGTTCAAAGTTGCAGCCATAATTAACAAAGAAAATAAAAGATATTAAATCTGATTTCCCTAGTTTATAAGGTGTTATAGTTGAATAAATCTTCCTTGCATACTTAGAAAGAGTTATCGACTTTAGGAATTCTAAATAGATTAGGAATATCAATTCTGACTTGGTAACCTTTGCTTCCTCCTCTAGCTTTTCCTTGTAGAACTTGGTTTCCTTGTTTTAATTAGATAAAAATAATAATTATTTCCCTCTTAATTGCTGAATTAATTAATTTCCTTCCTAAACTAAGAGAATCATTAAATAATTCTCCTAGATTTAGAAAACAAATCTGTCGCCCATTAGTTTTCATAGTGGACTAGGAAACTTCTTTTGAATGATAAGAATCTTCTCCCATTAAGGATTAGATTTGGTCGAATTACCTTGCACAAAATAGGAGAATAATTATTGACTTTAAATCCTTGTAACATTAGGAAAAATAAGCCCAAACAAGGCTGACTTCTAGGCCAAACACATCAGCCCTCATTAAGACTTGGATTAGGCTCTTCTTGGATTTGGATTAAATGAATTAGAGGTTGTTCTTCATGCTTTTTTGGCACCCCAAGCTCCTATATGTCTATCTTGACCAATATGTTTTGAACAAGCGCATTTAATGTCTTTTTAAGTTTCTTTACTCTGGCTCTTGTAATTGGTCTACTTGGTATCTCCAATGGATCTCTAACGTGATTAAAATTGGTGTTGGGTTGGTCCTCATCATCCCCTCTCCCTTCAAAAGGATTCAACCCAAATCATCATCTACATTAAACAGAGTAGGATAAAAAACATTAAAAGTAGCATTAACATCATACTCACCAAGAAAATTAATTTTATAAGTATTGTCATTTATCCTTTCAACAATTTGAAAAGGCCCATATCCTCAAGGTTGTAATTTGAACTTCCTCTGGGCCGGAAATCTCTTCTTACGCATATGCACTCAAACCCAATCACCTGGCTGGAATACAACCTGTTTGCGCCTCTTATTGGTTTTAGTTGTATATACACGATTTTTTTTTCAATCTGTTGTCACACACTCTTATGGAGTGTCTTCACTATTAGTGTTTTACGATTACCATTCAAACTAACCTTTTCACCAACAGGTAAAACAAGCAAATCCATATGAGTTAAAGGGTTAAATTCATAAAACAAGTAAAGCATCTCTATCAGAAACAATGCTTCTAAGGGCCCCATGAAGTTGTATTATCTCTCTAAAGTGCATCATCAGTTTTATGACACGGAGTAAAGTGTGTCATCTTTAAAGACCTATCCTTTTTTTAGTACCTAACCCTTTTTAACCTAGGCAAACCTAATACAAAATCCATTGAAATATCTACTCATGGTTCCTTAGGTACAAGAAAAAGGGTATACAAGCCATGTGATTGAGTCTTAGACTTTGTTTTCCTACAAGTTATGCATTTATCACATATACGTTGCATATTCGTTTTCATTTTAGGCTAATACAAATGCTCATGCAACACATCCAAAGTCTTAACAACAACAAAATGCCTTATCAATCTGCCTCTATGTGCTTCACGTACAAGCAATTCACACATAAAACTTAATGGAACATACAAACGATTCTCTTTAAACAAATATCCATCAAGTCTCTAGAACTTCTCAAAAACCAAAGTTTCATAAGCATTGTAAACATTAGCAAAATCACTATCATCCTAGTATAATTCTTTTATGTATTCAAATCCTAGAAATCTAGCATCTAAAGTAGATAAAATAACATACCTACATGAAATTGCATTAGCCATAATGTTTTCTTTTCCTTACTTATACTTGATCACATACGAAAAAGTTTCAATAAATTCAACCAATTTGGCATATTTTCTATTTAACTTACATTGCCCTTTCAAGTGCTTCAATGATTCATGATTTGAATGTATCATGAACTCCTTAGGCCACAGGTAATGCTGCCACGTCTCTAAAGTCCTCATCAAGGCATAGAGCTCCTTATCATAAGTAGGGTAATTCAAAACTGCCCCGTTATGTTTATCACTGAAATATGCAATGGACCTCATATCCTGCATTAATATAGCTCTTATACCTATGCTTGAAGCATCACATTCAACTTCAAAAGCTTTTGTAAAGTCTGGCAAAGCTAAAACAGGCGCATCACAAAGTTTATACTCAACAAATTAAAAGTTTTATCCTGTTATTCATTCCATTTAAATCCAACAGACTTTTTTATAATGTTAGTTAAAGGTGCTACAATAGTACTAAAATCCTTCGCAAACCTGCTATAAAAGCTAACAAGTCCATAAAAACTCTTTACCTTAGTCACGGACTTAGGTGTAGGCCAATCCTAGATGACCTTAACCTTCTCTTCATCTATTTCAATACTCTATGCAGTTACAACATATCCAAGAAACATAATTTTCTCCATGCAAAAGGTACACTTATTGAGATTAGCATACAATTTTCTCATCACGCAATACAATAAGCACACTACGCAAATGATCAAGATGTTCATTCAAGTTCTTGCTATAAATTAGGATGTCATTAAAGCACACAACCATAAACTTACCTATGAATGCACACAAAACATGATGCATCAACCTTATAAATGTACTAGGTGTATTTGTAAGCCCAAATGACATGACTAATCATTCATACAAACTATGTTTAGTCTTAAATGTTGTTTTACATTCATCACCTTGTTTCATCTTAATTTGACAGTACACACTTTTTAAGTCAATTTTAGAGAAAATACATGCTTCATACAATTCATCCAACATGTCATTATGCCTAGGGATAGGATGTCTATATTTTATCCATTATGATTTGCGAATGAGAAGTATAAAGAAGACGCCACAAAGTCAGTTATTTGTCGATAAGTCATTTTCAGTTCTTTAGATACCTAAAAGAAGGGAGAATATCTTACCAACATATGAAACAAAGTTTACGACAAAAACAACAAGTTTATTATTCAAAATCTCACCCCTTCATGTCTAATAAGAAAGCTATAAATACTAAAACTTAAGCTTCTAACCGTAATGAACCCAAGTTGTGTACTTGTATAAGGTTCCCTTACAATTAGACCCAAACCCTTAATTAAACAAGCCCAAAATAAAAATAAAAATAAAAATAAAGGTTCAGAGTTGCTACTGTAATTAATAAAGAAAATAAAAGATATTAAATATGATTTCCCTAGTTTATAAGGTGTTATAGCCAAATATGCTTCCTCGCATGCTTAGGAAGAGTTGCCAACTTTAGGAATTCAAAATAGACTAGGAAAATCAATTCTAACTTGGTAACCTTTGTTGCCCCCTCTAGCTATTCCTTATAGAGCTTGGTTTCCTTGTTTTACTTGGATAAAAATAATGATTCTTTCCTCCTTGGTTGCTAAATTAACTACTCTCTTTCCTAGGCTAAGAGAATTATTAAATAATCCTTCCTAGCTTAGAAAACAAATCTATTACCCATTAGTTTCCTTGATGAACTAGGAAACTTCTTTTGAATGATAAGAATCATCTCCTATTAAGGATTAGATTTGGTCGAATTATCTTGCACAAAATAGGAGAATAATTTTTTACTTTTAATCTTTGTAACATTAGGAAAAATAAGTCCAAACAAGGCTGACTTTTGAGCCAAACACATCAACCCCCATTAAGACTTGGATTGGGCTCTTCTTGGATTTGGATTAGATGAATTAGAGGTTGTCTTTCATGCTCCTTTGACGACCCAAACTCCTCTAGGTTCATCTTGACTCATATGTTTTAAACAAACCCATTTAATGCCTTTTTAAGTTTCTTTACTCTAGCTCTTGTAATTGGTCCACTTGGCACCGCCAATGGATCTCTGGCATGATTAAAATTGGTGTTGGGTCGGTTCTCATAATATTTAAATACTAATTGTCTTAAAGATTATATAATTTTAAAACGCGACTTAAATATGTACACACTTAATATCATATTAATTCTATTTACCATATATATATATAATCAATCGTAATGAAATGTGACTTATATGATTTGTTCAGTTGTGATGAGTCCAAGATGATTGGACAAGGCATAGAATATAAGTTGGCTATTTTGAAGTGTAATAAGTTTTAGTCGATAACTTGAGATCTTCCAGTATAGGAAAAACTCTGTCAAAATTTTGATAGATAAAAAAAAATCAATCTCAAAATTGTAATAATTATGTGAAATTAAGTATGATTGCATGTATTTTTACAGGACATTACAACAAAGGTCAAAATAAATATAACAGATGAGCATTATTTATCATCTTCAACCTTTGTACTTGAAAAGCTGCCCAAATGGCTACTTTTCAGAGACATTTAATGCTTAATCTCTCTACCAAACAGAACAAACAAGTCATGACTCTCATGGCCTAATATTGTATTACACCCTAACTTGATTCCTATTGGGTGCTCATCTTTTTAGCCACCGTGATGTCATCCTAAAGGCAATGACCCGATCAGCATGTACAACCTAGTTTTAGCAGCTTGTGATGGTGACTTTTGGCCAAAAGTTGGGATCCTTCCCAGTGGAATTAAGAAACATGATTCATGTCATATAAACACCTCATACCCCTCTTTAAATCCCTATAAATAGTGGTGAAATCCATTATATAATAATAAAAAAAGGGACCGAAGCATAAACCTACCTCTGTACTAGTTTTTTTTTTTTAAAAAAAAGAACATAACCACCACTCTTTCTCCCATGTTTTCAAAGACACTAGACAAAAAAAGAACATGATTCATGTCATATAAACACCTCATACCCCTCTTTAAATCCCTATAAATAGTGGTGAAATCCATTATATAATAATAAAAAAAGGGACCGAAGCATAAACCTACCTCTGTACTAGTTTTTTTT
>Ga0325414_1004289_pt1 | contig 14886 bp, 7 predicted proteins | sample PopdelMetagenome_8_FD_206183 | JGI IMG/M metagenome (GOLD analysis project Ga0325414, IMG submission 206183) | Populus deltoides microbial communities from Bellville, Georgia, United States - Leaf-PdKOR-R3 | ecosystem: Host-associated > Plants > Phyllosphere > Phylloplane/Leaf | place: USA...
ACGTTTTTCATGAAAACAATATGGCTATAAATTTATTATATTATGGATTGAAATAATATAATGATGTCTTTATTTTTTAAGATAAAATATAAATAAAATATATTTGAGGTAAATGAGTTTTTTTTATAGGATTTATTTCTCATTATAAAAATGACTATAATTATAAATTTCTTTCTGTTTTTTTCATAAAAAAAAGTATACATTTTCCGTTAAAAGCAAAACAAAATAAGTTGGCTGAGCTTTGACATTATTTGATTTTTAAAAAGATATTACCTTCAGTGTTTTTAAATGCAAAAACTGTACGAATAACTTTTTAGGGCTTTTTCATCATGTGGTTTTTTTTTTTTTTTTACAATCAAGTTTATCATATGTAATTTAGTATTTTAATAAACATATAATATTATTTAAAATAAATGGTTGGGACATACAAGTGTGGGAGGCCCCAACATCTTTGTGGTGGCATGTGAGTAGTCGTCAGATCATTGAATACCGTCTTTTGTTGTTATGTTTAATTTTTCACGGCATCCCTTTCATACCTGGGTGGCTTGCATGAACTGAGAGGGTTTGATTTAGCAGCGGTGGCTTTTCTTTTTCTTTTTCTTTTTTTTTTCTCTTTGATTTTTGCATTAATTTTTTAAATTTTCAAATCAATCCTTCAATTTATTTTTCCATCATAATTAATCATATTTTTTTATTAATATTTTTTTATTTAGAATGATTTATTAAATTATATTTTTTTTAATTTCATCCCATTCAATTTTTTATTGATTAAATTTTATCTTCTTTTTTTTGTTTCTATTTTCTTATTTAAAATTTTTTTATTTTTTATTTTTTTAATTTCATCCTCCGTCATTTTTTTCATGTCAAATTTAATTTTTATTTTTTAAAATTTTTTTTACTTGGACAAATTTTTAGAATTGATTTTTTTTATTTCATATTTCTACATTAAATTTATTGGAATTTAAGTTTTTTAATTGAGTTTGTGTCGGATTTTTTTATATTATTTTCAACTCTTATTCTTTTGATTTTTCTTGTTATTTTATTAAATTTATTTTTTTAATTTTATCATTCAATCAAATAAAAAATAATTTTATTTTTAACTATCATCCTTATTTTTTAAATTCTTTTATATAATTGAAATTATAATTTTTTTAATTTTTTTATTTAACATTTGATTTATCATAAATTAAACTTTAAAGTTTTTCTATATTAGGTGATTTATGTCCAATAACCGAAGTCACGAATTTGAAAAATTAACATATTTTTTTTATATAAAAAAACTATATAATCCTTTTTATTTGTTTTTTTTATTTTGTATTCGAATCTCATGATATTAATCAGAGGTTTGACTAGATATCTTAAATTAACCAAAGTTAGATGTTTATTATAATTAATTTTTTATTTTATTTCTTTACCTTATTTTAACATTTAAAAATTATTTTTAAAAAAAAAAATAACCCTCAACGCGGCAAAGCATAAACAACAAGGATAGTATATTCTAAAGGGGTTTAGAGTTTTTCTCTTGCCACGCCAAGCACTAATTTTCTACATAGAAAAAATAACAAGTATTTTAGAGGGGTTTATATTTTATTTTATTTTATTTCTTTTATTGCAGTACACCCCCATTTTCCAGGCAGAAACACTTAGGAAAACATCAAACGGCTGTCACACTTGTTTTCTTTGCAATCATCACTGTGGTGAGAGTGAATGAAACAACTTTTCATTTATTTTTATGATCTTTGATCATCAAGGACAAGAGTTCTCCGTCTACCAACTATTCAGTTCACTCCAATATCTTATGGAATGAATTTATATTCCAAGGTTCAATAATTTTATACTCAACTATGAATAAATTATAAAAACAGCATCGTTTTCATGCATGTAATTAAATTAAAACAATGCAATAGTATCATGATTAAAACCATACAAATACCACCGGAAGAACTCTTTTCAATATAGTCACTATTATCCACGCAAATTGAATGTAATTTCTGCATGTAGTTTGAATGACTCTAAGAGAGCGTTTGGAAACGCGGGTTGACCCGTGTTTCTAAAAAATTCAAAAAAAAATTACAAAAAAATAATTTATTTTTTTATGTTTTGGATCGTTTTGATGCGCTTATCTCAAAAATAATTTTAAAAAAATATAAAAAAATATCATTTTGATGTATTTCAAAATGAAAAACACTTTGAAAAACAACCACAACTACACTCTCAAACAGGCTCTAATGGTCACAGCATAACCATTCCCGTAGCCTCTCCAATCCATCTTAGAATCAAAATAAAAATGATTTTTATTATTGTTTATATAAATTGTTAAAACAATCTAAATTAACATAAAAAAATACGAACATAAGAGAGAATGAGGCTAGAGTTCTCATTAATCTATTGATTCTAAAGTATATTTTTTAACCTAAATACAAAGAGATTATATATAGGTTAAACTCAAAATATCATTTTGCCCTTAATAAATAAAACAAGATAAAAGTATTTCTTAACATCTCTCCTCAAACTCACGATGCGACAACTATAAGCATCGAGAGTTTGCCAGTTAGAAAACAAAAACGAAAACGATAAATGAAATGTGACATGGTAAAGAAATCTGTAATCTGCAAGGAAGAGAAAACAAAAGGCAAAGTAATGGTGTCGTGCTTAAGATGATGACGAGTAAAATGACAATCGATCTCAATGCACTTAATTCGCTCATAAAAAATTAAGTTATGAGCAATCTGAATAGAACACTGGTTGTCACAATACATAAGAGTAGGGTGAGAAAGGGAAACTCTCATATCTACAAGTAACCAATGTAACCAAATAATCTCTTTAGTAGTAGATGTTATAGCACGATATTCTGTTTCGATTGAGAATTGAGAAATAATATATTGTTTCTTGCTTTTCATTTCAAAGGTAACCTCAATATCCAAAAAATATCGAAGATAACTCAAATTCTTCATTTCAAACTGCCTAGCCAACTATGTCTTCAAAATTGAGATATCATCAATGTCATCACCAGTAATAATCATGTCAGTAACATATTAAAGACAAAATGATACGACATGCATTAGTGCACTTAATAAAAAAAGCAAAATCATGACAACTAGAGATATCTAAGAGACGAGATCACAACAGAAAAACAGAAAATTTCTCAAACGAAAAACACGATATGCTTGTTTGAGATCATATAACATTTTCTTGAGCTTACAAACATACACAGGGTCATGTGAAACACCAGAATGAGGCATTATATAAACTTTTTCTTGAAGATCTCCATTCAATAAGATATTTTTAACATCAAGTTGAGAGATATGTCACTAATGAACTAAAGTTACGACAATAAGAGTACGAATAGTAGTTATTTTTGCAATAGGAGCATATGTCTCCTTATAATCCATACCATACTGTTGAGAGTATCATTTTATAACCAACCTAACTTTATATCGCTCAATAGACTCATCAGAATTAGTTTTGATCTTATATACCAAATAATAACCAACAACACTCTTACTAGAAGGTAGAGGAACCAAATCTCAAGTATCTGTTATGCAAAGTAAAAAGTTTCTCATCCATAGTTTGCTGCAAAAAATGATCAAGAATTGCCTCTTTATAGGAAGAGGGCTTAGAGAGGCAATGAATATAAACTAAAAATGAAGTAAATGATGAAGAATAACAAGAATAAGCAAAATCTAGTAGATTTGTGGACTTACAAATATGGATCCACAATCTTAAACGAAGCTTGAAAGACTGTAGATGTAACAACCCCATAATTTCTAGCAATATATTTGAAAATTCATGAATTTTTTTTTTTACAAAAATTTCGGCAGGGTTTTCTTTAATTTAGTCTATCACAAGTTATCGACAAAATCAACACCAGTCTCTAATAAACCATTTTCACAATTCAATGTTTTTATTATACTCCAATATTTCTTAATCAATAATATTCCACATTCTCTAACATATCAATTCAAAGAATAATCATGTTAACTATAATAAAGAAAAACAATTATTTTAACAATTATATATATAATCATAGATTATAGATTTAATGTACCTCCTTCCACCATATTAAATCTTTTAAGTATTATTATTAAACAAGTGAAATTAACTACGTGTTTATATATATATATATATATATATATATATATATATATATAATTATAATTAGAAAAATAATTACACTTTAAAGCACACGTTTAATTAATTTAATCTGTTTAAGTGCATACATACATAATAAAACAACATTTAAATATACAGGAAGTATTTATTATTATTATTGATTTACATGTCCAAATGAGAGCTGATAATAATGAGAGTAATCACTAAAGCTATTAGGATGTGCAATATTAAGATGAATTTGCACAATGATTCAAAAGATAATCATGGTCAATTATAGCGTTTAAAATTTACATTTATATATCTTAGTTATTCACAAAAAAATTTTCAAATTTACAACTCATCTTCCAAGTACTAATCACAAAATCAATAATCTGAAATCTGAAATTATTCACGCCATGGGGTGCCAATTCTAACTCAGGATAACTGGCCAACCAGTTGCCCATTCACAGGGCACCACCACCAGTCATCCATTCACAGGGCACAAGTTCCATAACAAGATAACTAGCCCACTAGTCACTCATTCACATAATAAATTATCATTGGAAAGTTTATCAGCACAACACATAAAATTTAATTGATCGAGGAGATAATTTAAATATTTAAAGTTAAGAAAAAATTTCAAGGTGCTATACACCTACCTGGTGTTTACGTTCTACTAGCTGAACTTGTCTGCTGGGTGGTTCTTGTAGCCTCACCCAATCCTATAGGTTCATTTCGTTACTAATTAAATTACCACATCAATAATGTCACCTCATTATCAATTTAATTCTATATCAACACAATCAACTTGTCATTAGTTTAATTATTTTGTCAATAACAACACCACAAAACAACATTAATTATCAAACCAACAATATCAACTCATAACTAATTTAATTAATTCATCAACAACATTACCACATAACTCATTTAATTATCAATCAACAATATCAATTTATCACCAATATAATTTTTTCACCAATTAATTATCAATCAACAATATCAATTCATCACTAATATAATTTCTCCATCATCAACATTACCACATAACCCATTTAATTAACTAACAACAATATCAATTCATAACTAATATAATTTCTTTATCATCAATATTATCACATAACTCATTTAATTAACAAACAACAATATCAATTCATTACTAATATAATTTCTTCAATTTTACATATTAAAACATTACCCTCTATTATTTCACTTTTTTAAACATTAGTTCATCACACTTTCATAGATTAACCTAATCAACCTCACAACTCACATCACAACTATACACTAATACAACTAAATGAAATCTTAATACACTAATCGCATCAATTTAATTAAGAGAAAAGGATTTGTTACATTCTAACCCAAATAAATAAGAAATGGGAAGCTTGAAAGCACCACAAAAAATTCTTTCCTCCGTCTCCTTATTTTCTTCTCAATGCCGCCCCTTTATAAGAAAAATTCCTTGTTCTCCTTTTGAGATTTCCTTGTTCAAACCCTTCCTAGAATATCTTAATCACTAGTTCTACCTTTTTTTTGTGATTTGTTTGGATGAACCTTAATAATTTTCCACTCAATTTCTTCTCCCTCTCAAGCCCTAACATGGCCAACTTGTTTATATATTTACAAGTTTTTTTCCGTCTTTTCACTTAAGTACTCTCTTGTTTTGTTTTAAAACCATTTGGCCCAAAAATTTGACTTGTTCAATTTCATCATTGTCCCACATTAACCTTATTAGATAATAATTTCCACTCCATTAATTCCTATAATTTTTTTATTTAATTATTTGTCCTTTTTTTAAAATGTAAATCAAAATATAGGAATTTACCCGAGAGTTACAGTAGATGAGAATAGAGCTTCGGGTGTGTCGGAGAGTAAAGTGTCAGTACATGCAGAATGATGAGTACAAATTGGTCGAACATAAGAAGGGGTATTTGAGGTACTAGGAACCTGAGATGATAAAATATCAAAGTCCTCAAGAAAGGAATTTATACAAATAAAATCAGGTTTAGTCAAGCTATGAGTAGTGGATAGAATAGAAAAGAAAGGTATATGCTAAAAAAAACATGACGGGATACATAAAGTTTTTGAGTTATTAGATTAAAACACGATACCCCTTTTTACTTTTACCATAACCCAGAAAGATACAAATATAAGATCATGTTTTGTAGTAGTAGCAGCAGCAACTAACACTTTTAACTCATCCAGAATGTATTATCCATTCTCCTTATGGCCTATCCCAATCAGCTTTTGATACTACAGATCATGTACACAACGAAAAGAAGAGGAAAAAATGACTAAATGATTACTAGAATCATATAATTGACCAACAAAAATAAGATTCAATCTAAGTTTCGGAATAAAATAAACATTTGGGAGAGACAAGTGAGATGTGACAATATATTAACACTTACTAAGGGCATAAGAGTGACATCAATAATTATAACAAGAATGGAGGGTGAAGGGGGCACAAAGATAAAAGATAAAGAATATGAAGACATATGATGTGAAGTACCAAAATCCAAGACCTATTCAGAATGTGACATACTTGAGGAACTATAAGGCAACTGACCTACGAAAGAAGAAGCGAGCATTGCTTGTGGCTATAAGAAGAGAAACTTTTGAAATTGCTCAGTCAAAGTACTAGGATCGATGATAGAGCCCGATGAAGCTAATGTTGCAGTATTTGTGGTGTGATGGTTTATAAACTTGAGGTAGTCTATGAACATTAGATTGTGACTGTCTACTAGGTTTCCAAACTTGATTATATTGTCTCAACTTGGGACACTGAGCTTTCTGCTTACAGAAATTGCACTCGTCGAAGGCAACCTTTGTGTAAGGCTTATTCTGGTGATTAGAGAATGACTTAGAGGGTATTGCTAGTACAAAATGATTTATAGCAAAAAGAATTCTCTTTTCAGAATAAGACTGAAGACGTATTTCTTCAATCAATAACTCACTGACAATAGAGTCAACAAAAGGCAATGGAGAACGATGCAAAATTGAATCTCTAAGTCCTTCAAAATCACTACAGAGTGCTGTTAAAAATTATACCAATAATTGTTGCTCTCTGCTATCAATATAAGCATCGCATGCCTTTAATTCTGTCGATTTTATAAGAGCCAATTGATCTCAAATATTTGTCATAGCAGAATAAAACTCCTGAATATTCATATTCTTTTGATGAAGAGCTCGTATGTCATTCTCTAACTGATACTGCTTTGCAAAATTTGATTGCCCAAATAACCTTTGCAGATGATCGCAAACCTCCTTTGATGTCTCATATTTTGCCAATTGCCTACCTATGGAATGCTTAACAGAATTATTGATATAAGTAATAATCTTTGATTTGTTTGCTTCTTATGTATCTATCAAAACAACATCCTCCTCCCCAGTATTCTTAGGTATCATATAAGTTCCACTAACATATCCCCATGTCCCTTTTCCTTTAAAGAAATTTCTCATTACATAACTCTAGTACAAATAATTCTTTTCATTCAACCTCACACTCACAGACTGAAGCGAATCATCTCTTTCAGTAACCATAATCAACAAACAAAGAAAACCAGAATGCAAAAGCAACGAAAGTCAAAATACCAGATTGCAAAAACTGAACAGATATCGCAGAAACTAAACAAATAATAAATTGCAGAAACTAAATGAAATAACAAGCTGCAGAAGTTGAAAGGAAGACAAAATACTAAATTTGCATAAACAAAATAAATATCACTTCAGAAGTTGGATTCACGAAAGTTGTGTTTGTGATTAAGACTCGTTCTATAAAACCAGCTCTTATACTATGTTAAAGCAATCCAAATTAACACAAAAAAATACGAACATAAAAGAGAAGGAGACTAGAGTTCTTATTAATCTGTATATTTTAAAGTACATGTTTTAACCTAAATACAAAGAAATTATATATATACTAAACTAAAAATATTAGTATACCCTTAATAAATAAAACAAGATAAAAGTATTTCTTAACGTGAATATATCAAAAAAGTTGAAAAACATGAAATTAATACTTTTTTAAACAATTTTTTTTAGATAGAGAGATAAATAGCAAGAATGATTATTGACTTCTTAGTTATTGTTTTATTACTATTAATTTATTTCATTTATTTGTTACAATCAAGTATTAATCATCCATTTAAGTATAAATACAATATAAACATCTTAAAAATGAAAAATCTCGAGGGTATTTCCATAATTTTATTCAAAATCACCATCAAGATCTCATGCACATTGATTTAACAAGTTTTATTGGTGTACGGATATGCTGGATAATTGCATAAAACTCAAGGTTACAACAAGGGTAGACAGATTCAAAAATGTTTCACTTCTAACCTCCTAGTTTAAAATTTCTCAATGTCACTCCTATAAAATATTTTATAGAAGCTCCAATATTATTCTAATAATAAAAAAACATTCTTTTTTTGCATTTGGTTTTTGAGTTTTTATGCAATTTCCCATCCTATCTACTTTTTTCACCTTTTCTATTTTTTAAAATAAAAAATCAAAATAAATTGAAAAAAAATAAATCTTAATTGATTTTGCTAAATTATAAGGTCTAAATTATAACCAATTTTTTTAGTTGTTTTAAAAGCACAACAATTCCAAACAGAAGCAAATTATCCAATACAAAAATCATATATGAAGGACTTAATTGATTCTCTTTGAACTACGAGGTTCTAGGTGAGTTAATCACTAAACTATAGGGACCTTCATTGACGAAACATTTTAAGGTCAACAAACAAAACCGGGTTTAAGTATCCCAAACCGTGTGTAAAATACCCCACATCCAAACAGATCCAATTCCACAAAAGCCCTAGCCTCCTCTTTATATAAGTACACATTATTCCAAGGTTCCTCGCTGTGGTAAGCCCTATTTTCTCCGCCGAACTATCTCACATCACAACCATGGTGGCCGCCAAGAAAACTGTAAATCTTCATCTACACATCATCCTCTCATGTTTTCCACTTTCTTAAATAGAAAACCTTAAATATTTCGGGTTTTTTTTTCATCTTTTTTGATCGGTCTGTATGTTATTTTTGCAGAAGAAGACTCATGAGTCTATCAACAACAGACTAGCTCTTGTGATGAAGAGTGGAAAATACACTCTAGGGTACAAGACCGTGCTTAAATCTCTCAGAAACTCAAAGGGTAAGCACCCATTTTCCGTTTCTTTTACATGCTACTCTCTTTTTGTGATTTGGATTGTTTTGTTGTTGATCTGATAAATGGGGTCAGTGTCTCACTTGGTTAACGGGGTTAGTGTCTCGCTTTTCTAAAATGGGTTCTGATTGATTAGTTATGTTATCTTGATCTGGCGGAGAAAGTTACGAGCTTTTGTTTTCGGATGGTTAATATGGGTGTAGCGTTGTGGTTGGTTTGATTTTTGCACTGTCTGTTTGTTTTCATATCTTGGAGATTTGTTAAGGTGTTTGTTCGTGTCTGCAGGGAAGCTTATAATCATCTCCAACAATTGCCCTCCTCTGAGAAAATCTGAGATTGAGTATTATGCTATGTTGGCGAAGGTTGGAGTTCACCACTACAACGGAAGTGAGTTTCCTGTCTTAATGCTCTATCATCTTTCTTGTTAATGTCAAGTTAGCATTAGCTTTAGAGCTTGCCTTTTGTATCCAGGGCTGATGTTTACTTGGAAATCTGGAATTATATTTTTTTCAGCCTCATTCTATAATCTAACGTTTGTCTTTTGGGATTGCCATTGCTAATATTTGGAATTCTGTAGCTTGATGTTCACTTCAGTGCTTTTTTTTGTTGTTTGAAATCATGGTTTAAGTTAATGAGTCTGAAGCGTAGTGCAGGACTCTAATTGATACCTTGCTGCTTATTCTAATATCATAGCTCATCTGAAAGTCATGCAATATATGTATTTGAAATTGGTAGGTTAGTCTGCTGAATAATGCCATAACTATTAGAGTAGGAATTAATCGGCGCCTTTCATTTATTGTGTGTTCCTCCAATCCCTTTTCTGAAAGTATAGTTGCTCAGTCATAATTGGTCTGTTCTACTTTTGTAACACCTGCAAATGGTATTTCTTGAATTCAAAACAGTTCGTGCCATCAAGTTTTGTCATGTTTGGTTATTTTCATTAAAATTCGCCTTTTGCTCTGTGGATCCTTTTCCTCATCATGTGAGTTTAATACTGTATCAGACAATGTCGACTTGGGCACTGCTTGTGGTAAATATTTCAGAGTGTGCTGCCTCAGTATTATTGATGCAGGTATATAGAATTGGCCTTTACTTTGATATTCAGAGACATATCCTGTTATTTCTACTGACAGTGGCAATTTCTTGTGTATTTTTCCAGGTGATTCCGATATCATTAAGAGCGTGCCTGGTGATCACTGATTCGGTTTCCAGGCAGTAGCATGTCTTGTTAGTTTTATACCTTTTTTTGTATTTTTGGAACTGGGTTTCAATCGAGAGCACTGTGTTATTGTTAGCAAGAACTATTTATCTTGAACCTGTATGCTTCTTTGATAGCCATTTTATATGTACTAGATGTTTAAGTTAATCTCGTCGTGTACTTTATTTCCTTTGTGTGGTCTTTTTTATTCCTTTTGTTGAATGTTTGTGGCTTCTTATATCTCAGAAGCTGAGGTTATTGTTCCTGCAATGAGTAGATGCTGTCACTCGTTCAATTTCTTTGATGCATGGAGCGATAGATGTTTTTCATTTTTTTTAAGCAAAAAAGCACCTTCAAGCAAACACGCTCCAACAAGGATGGAATGAGAGAAATTGAGGGGGGGGGGGGGGAAACTGAACGGTTTCAATCTTCTTACGTTCCCTAGCAGATCATCTGGGTAAGTTGAGAGCAGACATGTTATGGTGTTATGGGCTGATTCTGGCTATAACAGGGTAGCTGTTTTTGTTCCATGCCTTTGGCCCCTGTAACTTGTAAGCACAAAAAATTAAGGTTAAGAAACAAGAAAGCTATTTTGAGAAAAAAAAAACACAACTCCGAATGATGTAAAAACAAGACTGCTTCAGTGTATATGTTACTAGAAATGTAATATATATCTTTTAAATAGAGCTAAATTTCAGGGTGATCAACAAGACTAATTTTTGTGTTCAACAAACAATAGGAGATCTGAAAAGTAATCTCTTTTCTATAAAGTGTTTTGTGCAAAAAAAAAAAAAAAAGCATCCTAGAAGAATACCTAAAAAAATAGATTGAAAAAAAAAAAAAACTCATACACGTTTTCAAACTATCTTTTTAATATAAAAAATGGGTATAAATTCAGATTCTAAATTATATATTAGCAAAAAAAAACTAAATCTCCTTGTGAAATTATATGGAACATGACTCAAAAACAAAAACCGTTGAATAAGGCATTGAATGCAATGTTGTCTTCTCACCATAACATAATTATCTTTAACATATTATATAAGATTAGTTTTGTCATTTTATTTTTTTACATAGTTAAATTACTATTTTACTTTTATAATAAAAAAATTATAATGTCTTTCACTTAGAAGAAGGGTTTTTATACTCTTTTTTTTTCCCTCAAAATAATGTAATTATTTTTATGCTATTGGAGATAAAAATAACATAACTCTCTCGTAAAGATTTCTTGGTCATTCTACATTAGTTTTATTGTAAATTTACTTGGAATATTATTGTAATTTTCATGTATTAAATATTATTTAAAAAAACATGCTTGCATGTGCGCACGTGCCAGCGTGTAGACGACCTTCGTGCTATTTAGACGACGCATGTGAAGCTATCCAGCCACCAAACACTGCTTTATAGAGAGGCGTTTGGAAGATCCCGATGTTCTTTACACGATGACACAATGCGTGTACTAGAAGCACCTCTGGTTTGGCTTCGGCAACCATTTCTTTTTTTTCCTTCTTCTTATATCTATCTTCCTCGATTTTTGTGCTAGCCCCTGGAAAAGTTCAAATCAAACCCTTCAATTTATTTTTCCTTCGTATTTGGTCCTTATCATTTTAATTACTGTTGTTTTTAATTTAAAATAAGCTATAACATTATAATTTTTTTATTCAATCTCCCCCCCCCCCGCCATTTTTAATATATAAATAATCTATCAAATTACCAATTATTTTCAAATTCAGCCTCTATGATTTTATAATCTTTCAAACTTGATCCTTATTTTTTAAAATACTGTTTATTTTGTTTGTGATCATTTTTAAAACTTGAATTTTAGAAATTAGATTAAGTTTAAGAGGTTCGCTCGGGTTTGTATTTTTTTTTCTCTTTTTTCAAGCTAATGTTTTCTTTTTATATATATTTTTTGTGGTTTTCCCTTTATTGACCACCTACAATGTTTTTGAATTCGACCCCTACTGTGTTTTTAATCTATAAATAATCTATCAAATTACAAATATTTTTCAATTTCACCTTCTATGATTTTATAATATTTCAAACTTGATCCTTATTTTTTAAAATACAGTTTTATTTTGTTTGTGATCATTTAATTTTTTTTTTCAAATTTCATCTTTCTCAGGTTTTTTTCTATCAAATTTTATCCTTATTCTTTATGTTAATTTTTTTTTGTGATTTTTCTTATTAATATTTTTTTCACCAATTTTATCATTCAAATTTACGTTGATTGAGAATTGAACTTTTAGATTGAACTTGGGTTCAAGATTTCATGGGTTGCGAGTTTTAGATATTAAACCAGATTCATGTGGTTAGCCCAAATATGCTTGTTTCCCCCTTCATGTGAGCTTATATTTTATTATATTTTATTTTTTTTTGTTTTGTTTTGATATTTATTCCGATTTGCCTTTTATTGGATTAGCCTCCTATATATATATTTTTTAATTTCACTTCCTATCATTTATTTTTAATCTTTAAATAATCTATCAAATTCTAAATTTTTTCAGTCTCACCCCCGATGATTTTATAGTCTTTCAAATTTAATTTTTATTTTTTTAATTGCTATTTATTTTGTCTGACATTGTTTTTTAATTATTTTTTTCAAATTTCATCATTCCTGAGAATTTTTCTATCAAATTTATCCTTATTCTTTCTGTTGTTTTTTTTTTGCTTTTACAATTTTTTTCTTTATTAATATTTTTTTTCAATATCATCATTCAAAACTAAATTTGTAAAAAATCAAGTTTCTTAATTGAATCCAGATCCAACATTTCATGAGTTGTGAGTTTTTGAGATTTGTCTGACCCCCCCTTTTAAGCTAATTTTTCTTGTGAGTTTTGTTTGTTTATTTTTTGTGATTTGCTTTTTATTGGGTTAATTTCAAGTTCATGATTAGAATTACTGGTTTTTAATGTTAACATAAATTCATTTTTTTAATCGATGTATTTCATTTTCATCATTCAATTTTTTTTTGTTTTTTTTTAATTATTTGATAAGCTAGGTATACTTAGGTTTGGTTCTTTTATATTTATTTTATTTTTTTAGTTTATTTATTTATTGTGATTGTATTTTATTTTTTATATTATTTAAATTATCCACTAAACCAATAACTAGAAATTAATTTTTCTTTTTGCTGTAGTATTTATCCTTTGTATTTTTCATATGATCTTCGACAGAGCACATAAACAAATGTAGTTTCCTCTAATTGGTTCAATAAAATTTTCTTTTGTTTATCTATCATCATTAGGGTGTTTGTTTGCCTGAAAAATAGTTTTTAGAAAATTATTTTTTAAATTTTTTTATATTTTTTTCTCATTAAAAAAGTTGTTTAACAAAAAATACTTTCCAGTCAAAGAAAAATTTAGCTTTATTTTCAGGAAAGTGTTTTCCTTTTATTTTCGATGGAAAACACTTTCTAAAAGTTATGAAAAATTTAAAAATATCATATTATTTACTGATTATATTAAATTTGGTATTCAAAATTTTGATTGATATATATATTTTGTTTGATTTTTTTTTTAATTTCAACTCTTAAATTTTGATTTAATTTGATTTTTATATTAACTCTGATCCTTATTTTTATGATTGTTATTTGCTTTTCTCTTATCATTTTTTTAATTGAATTTTTTTTATCTATAAAATTTGATCTTCATTCTTTTGATTGTTACTTATTTTATTTGAAATAATTTATGAAATTATAATTATAATTATAATTATAATTATAATTATTTTAATTTCATTATCTTTTAATTTTTTTTATTTGTTAGATTTGATCTTTATTATTTTAATTATTATTTATTTTATTTGATATAATTTATGAAATTAGAGTTTTTTCAATTTTATTCCTATTCAAATTTTTAATTTGTAAGATTTGTTTCTCATTATTTTAATAAACTTGAAAGAAAATAAAATATTAATAAACTATTTTTCAGTTTATTTTTCATAATATGACTAAATATTAAAAAATATTTTTCAATTTATTTTCTATAATACTACTAAATATAAAAAAATAATTCATTTTTTTATAATTTAAAAAAAAAACCAACCAAATAGGCCTAGAGTTTTAGATAATTATACACAATTATTTATTATTAACTACAACATTCGTCTTTTTTTTAGGTAGAAAGCAAACATCAGACCCCCTTTATTTTCCTTTCTCTTGGATCCTACGCTTCCCACATCTTCCAGCAGCGCAAATCCCACCTTCACCATTCTCCCTCATCTCCGCCACCACCACCTTCATCACTTATCAAAACTTACTGTTAAGTGAATGTAAGATCATTGATTGGTAAAAAAAAAGGAGAACCCATTTGCGCAATCATACTAAACTAGTAAACAATGGAGAGCTTCAGTGCAGAAGATCTTTCAACGATTGGAGGAATCGCCACAGTTTCTCTTCTCCATTCTTTTATTCCAACAC
>Ga0325414_1004291_pt1 | contig 14882 bp, 12 predicted proteins | sample PopdelMetagenome_8_FD_206183 | JGI IMG/M metagenome (GOLD analysis project Ga0325414, IMG submission 206183) | Populus deltoides microbial communities from Bellville, Georgia, United States - Leaf-PdKOR-R3 | ecosystem: Host-associated > Plants > Phyllosphere > Phylloplane/Leaf | place: USA...
GCAAACCTTGTAGTAACTGTTTTGTCTTGTCGCTTGACAAGACCTTCTAGAGAGAAACAGAACGAGAATAAATACATGCTCGATCGAGGCTTCACTTCTCCTCAAACCACACCAAGATCGATGAGCAGCAAAGCAGAAATCCGATTGCTGGGATCGTTGCCAGTTATGAACGGTGGAAATGGAACATACAGCTATGCCAAAAACTCCACCTTCCAGGTTTTACTTCAAAGAGTTGGATTTATTATTTATACTTTTATAATTAACGGCATGTTTATGTTGAGTTTAGCAGAGCTCTGATACCTTTTATAATGAGTTTAGCGCAGCGCAATTTGTGTACTAAACCAAGGTTATTATACCACTAATTATTGCACAATAGTAGTATAAATATACTAGTTCACACAACACACTCGCTACAAATAATTATATCACACTCACTCTCATTCTCACACACCACACCCTAAGTTTAATAAACCCGTATAGGAGTTATTTCTAGCTCTCCTCACTTGGTGTTCTCTGCACCACACTGACTCGATTGATGGATGCTAAAAAGGGGAGAGGGACTACCTATTTATACTAGCTGGTTAAAATATAAAACAGAAGTAAAAAAAACGGTGTATTAAGTCATTTTCCGGCAAGTAGAGGTCGGTGCACTAACTCACCTCTCCTTAGTCCATAGCTACAATTCGTAGGATGAGATTTTGCATGGGAAAAAGTTTACAACATTGTCATGTGAAGGCAAAGCTTCCATTAAAAAGTTGCTGGTGCAATTTAATGCCCGTGTTGAATTTCAACAGCTTATGCTTTCAAACATGTAAGCAATTCATTGATATTTAAGGACCTCAAATTTTGTAGTCAATTTAAAATTGGCAAGTGTTGTATATAAAACACAAAATTTCTTTTCATAAATACGAAGTAAAAATTAAATTCAAAATTATATATCTAGATGAACTTAAGTGCATCAATATCTTACTTCTGCAGAGAAAATCAGCAAATGCTGTGAGGGAAAAAATTGATGAGGCAATTGCAGAGAAACTTGATATGGAAACCCTATGTTCTAGCGGAAAGTCATTTCATATTGCAGATTTTGGATGTTCAACCGGACCCAATACGTTTATAGCAATGCAAAATATACTGGAATCTGTAGAAAGGAAATACAAATCCCAGTGCCCTACTAGTCAAATTCCGGAATTCCAAGCATTTTTTAATGACCAAGCATCGAATGATTTCAACACCCTCTTCACCACTCTCCCACTGGATAGGCAATACTTTGTAGCCGGTGTGCCCGGGTCTTTCCATGGCCGGTTGTTTCCTGATAGCTCTCTTCATTTTGCTTATTCCTCTACTGCACTACACTGGCTCTCTAAGGTGCCAGAAGAATTGCTAGACAAGAACTCTCCTTCATTTAATAAGGGAAGGATTTACTATTCGAATACCCTGGATAAAGTGGTTGATGCTTATTCTTCTCAATTTGCTAAGGACATGGAAATCTTTTTGGATGCTAGAGCAAAAGAGCTTGTTGCTGGAGGAATGTTGGTGATGACGATGCCTGGCCAGCCTAATGGAATCCCTTGTTGCCAAACAGGGATGGGAATGACTATAGATTATTTGGAGTCTTGCTTCTTGGACATGGTGAACGAGGTGAGTGCTCCACCGAAATAAACGCAATATTATCAATCTTCCATTCGTAGTTCACTCACTAGAACTCATAAAAAAAAGAGCTTTTTTTTTTTCTCAAAACATGTTCGTCAAACATAAGGAAAACGTTTCGGCGGTTTAGTGTGGGTTCGTTGTGGGGAAAATAATCTTGAAAACTGATTATTTTTAAAAAAAATGAATATTTTCTATTGCATAATATTTGTGTTAAGAAAAAAAAACGAACAGAATCTAATATGAAGTACAGTGTAGAGTTCATGATAATGTATATTTTTTTTGCCCCACAAAACGAACATAATCTCAAAATCTAATATGAAGTACAGTGTAGATCTAGTTCATGATAATGTATGTTGTGTTGTTATTGTTAAGGTTGGAGCATTATTTGACTTTTATGTATGCGTCTAATAAATTTAACTCCAAATGGTCGCTATCTACAGGGTATAATAAGTGAAGCTAAAGTGGACTCTTTCAACTTGCCAATGTATTCGGCGACTCTGGAAGAGATGAAAGAGTTAATACAAAGAAATGGGTCTTTTAACGTTGAGAAAATGGAGTTGACAATGGCAAACGGAGAATCAAATCATCAAAGTTATAGCTCTTACTCGGGGCGAATACTCCAAATGCACTTGAGAGCTGGGATAGAGGAAATAATCAGTCAACATTTTGGAACTGAGATTATTGATGACTTGTTTGATCGCTATGCTATGAAAGCTGAGGACTTTTCCCATCGTCTGCAATCAAGCGAGAGGAAAGGAGCTCTATTGTTTGTTGTTTTGAAACGCAAATGATGCGTGTTCAAGTGCTTGTCATTCATGCAGGCTTTCTCTCCTGCTAATTTAATTCTCCACGAGTGTTAATTTATTTTCTGCAACTTAATTTGTCATATCTTATTATTGGACATTATGAATTGCTTAATCGTTTGCAAACAATTATTATGGATTCATCCATAGTTACTAATCAATCGATCAACCTCTCTTAATATTCTTGCTCTTCCAATCAATCAGCCTACTTCCAATCTTGTACGTAAATCAAACGGTTTTTGAATGATCATCACAACAGCAAACGCACAATGGTGGTGTTATTCTTTTATGCATTCCTTGATTGACACAATTGTGGCAATCTTTTTTCGTCGCTACTTTCTCTGCTTTTAGTCCTGCTGGGTGAAAATAATAACAAATTATACCTACTCTCTTATAGTTTGTTTAATTTTTTTTCTTATTTTTGTTTTTTTAAATTGCAGTTTTCATTCCAGATGAGTTTGATTTTTAAATTTAAACAAAAAAATAAATAATTACTATCATGTATATATTACAAACATCCACAAATGATAGTTAAACAAGATTTCTCTTTATTTCATTACTCTTGTTTTTTCAAAACCCTGAAGAAAATCTCAAATTGATTTCGCTTACATTTTGTACAAGAAATCAAAAACATTTCTCACAGTTGAAGGGGAAAGGCCAATCAAGATGCTGCGTTGGCAATGGGCAGAGGAACAGCCATGAAGGAGCTAATGGATCTTTCCCTTGTTGAGTTGGAAAGACGTTGCAGGCATAATATAGATTATCGCTCGTTCGTGGTATAGAAATGATGGTGGCATGATTGTTGAGCCTGGAAGAGGCAGAAAAACAAACGGGATATGAACTAGATGATGACTTGAAAATTGGTCCAAGCAATTCAAGTTCCAATAGATATTCAAGTGTTTCCACGGAAATGAATGTTGAACCAGATCCATTTAGGGTGATGCTTGTCCTCAATTGCAACGCCCCTGCTGAGGAGACACATGGAGTGATGCTGGTGTACCACATTCTTGATTTTGAGCTTCAGATACTATTCCCTGTAATGGAAGTTATTGGCCATATTTATCAAATAAATGTAATATTTTATGGGCATAAATAATCTTAAAAGATAAAACCTGAATATTGCTCATTAGCTTAATTACCTCTTTCACCATATCAATGAAGCTCAGTGACATACACTCAAACATAAAGCCATTTTGTAGCTCAGAATAAAGCATCCCGTTAGGGATACCCTGTGAAACTATCACCATCATCCCTACAGGAGCAAGCTCTTTAGATCTTGCGTTCAAAAAGTTCTTTATGTCCATGGCAAATTGAGATGCCTATGCATTTACAACTTCTTTTGGTGCATTTGTGTAGTGAATTCTTCCTCTATTCCATTAAGGGGCATTCTTGTCGAACACTTGTTCTGGCAGCTTAGACAGCCAATAATGGAGTGAAATAGAGCAGTGCAACAAGTGGAGAAAGGACTCAGGAAATAACTGACCGTAGAATGAACCTAGCACACCAGCTGCAAAGTATTGCCTTTCTTGTGGGAGATTGTCAAAGAGGGTATTAAAATCGTTAAGTGGTTGATCATTGAAGAAAACTTGAAATTCTGGTATTTGGGAGGTATGGAATTGCAATTCATACTTGTGCTTGATAGCTACAAGCAAATTTTGATCATGAAAAAGGTGTTTGGTCCTACCAAACATCCCAAGTCTGCAAGACGAAATGTGTTTGACGCAATTGGAAGATTCTTAAAGTCCAATTTCTTAGCAATCTCCTCATCAATTTCTTCTTTAACTACATTTGCGCTTCATCTCCGAAAAAAAATGTGTCATGTAACTCGTGATCAGATTGATGTTACCATTCTAGTAAATGAATCTTGTAGGATAAGGCCATATACGTAGTCTTGCAAGCAGATGCATATTAAACAACATAAATATAGAGAGTAGTTGCATCAAAACTCCCTTGTCAGCATTCCAATCATGAATAGAATTTAATAAGAGGGCTTTAAAAAGTAAATGAGATGTGAGGAAAGCCAATACATGAGTTAATCAGCAAATTAAGGCAATGCCTGCAAGTAGGAGTTCTTGTAATAGCTTTAAGCGCCATCTCCACCAACCTTAGGAGGTGAGTTGTCTCCGGTTTTGACTCATTTTTTTATCTGTGCCAGTGTCTATAAATTTGCTGTGAAATTGTGCCTGTATGCTCTGTATGTGAGAGAGTTTACTAACTAAAACAAAAAATTTGTCATCATCGAAAAGTGGTGATCTTTTGGAGATAGTTAAAATGACAAGATAACTGTATCTTTATGCTGTCTGTGTGAGAGTTTACAAACCATCAAAGAATTATACAGCATATATGTGTTTTTTGGACATTGATGATGCAACTCCAGGTTTTATAATAAGAATCCACTCAATAGAGTTATTTAAACTTATAACGACACTGTTTAAGGAAGTGCAATTATCAACTGAGAAGTGGTAATACAATTTAGTCTTTTTTTCACCCCCTTCAGCATGTAAAAGAGTGATTTATTAGGAGCTTGAACAGTCAGCAGTATGCACATGCGCCCACTGCAAACCAACATGTCTAAAATGAAGCTGCAAGATCTCATTCCACGGAAAATTAATTATCTATTGCAGGTATGTACTCGAAACGATTCATAGAACTCTGTTTGGAGACACTTTAGTGATTGTGTTCTCTGCAGAATCTTATGATAAAAACATTGATCAAATATTTTTGACGTGAGCAGTGAAGCCATTGTTCCTGAACTTAACCCAGCATGCTCTGCTTGCCGAGAGCCTTGATAAAAAAAAAAAAAAAAAAAATCTTTGGGCTTTGAATTAATAATATTCAAGTGAAAAGGTCCTGATATTAACAAGTTCTGCGCAAACAGGAGTTTTTTTAGCACCTTTAATAAAAATTGATATATATCAGATGTTAGGAAAATAGATAATTCTTTCTTCTATATTAAGGTTGTCCCCGGTGTCTTTTTTTAACATGGATATATTGACAATTACTAAAAAAAAATCAGTGCAAATTGAAGAATGAAGGAAAGAAGGGTGTTGATCCATCAACCTTCACTCGCATTAAAAAAATTCCATATACTTGATTTCTTATATCGTTTCGTATATGCAAAAAATAATTACATTGCTGTAAAGCCACTATTCTATGTACATATTTGTTGTAAGGTGGCAAGGACGATATTTAGAAGTTCAGTTTGAGTTCAAAAGAGAAGTTTCACACTAGGAAGTTTGTCTTGATTTCTTATTTGCACCTTAAATTTTTTTCATTTTTTCATGAATAAATGTTTAATAAGGAGAACTTAACCTGCAAGCTTATTTTCCCTTTATCCAAGTCCAGCCTAGCCCCTGTTACTAGCCAATGCCCAGGACTGTCCTGTGGCCCTCTACACAACTGTGATGTATCTACGAACTTCAAAAGCTTTTGTGTTTGCACTGGTACTGGAGGCCCTGATGGAAATACACTGGAATCCACCACCACGGTCTTAGGTGTCTCTTTCACAGGATTGCCTGTCATCGACGTGCTTATGGCAGAGAAGAGGCCAGACTTCTGCGAAAATCCTGAAGAGCCTTGTGCCCAGCTTGACTGAACTATAGAAGAACATGAAACCTTGGAGAACAGTAGCCGAAGATGGAGGACACTCTTCGAGTTATGATTCTTTTTCTGAAGTTTAGCTCCTGTGACAATGTAAGCTACATCTTTTCTAGTACTCCATCTGGGGTCATATTTTACTGGTGCTGTGCATACATGGGAAAACTTTTTTCGATTTATAGCTTCAAAGTATCCTTCGTTATCCATGTCATCGGACCCTCGCCATAATTGCATGCTGTCATCTATCTTGTTTGCAAGAATTGTTGGAGTGTTTGTTAGGTGTTGGAGGTGTATGGCTAACCTGAAAAGGGGATATATAGGCCTGATTAATGCTAATCATCAGGCATATATGATAAAGGCCATGCCACATTGCCACAGAAACGTGTTTATTCTCCAATTGGCCAAGGAAAACGATGGCCATGAAAATTCTTAAATTTCTAGAGGATTATTTTAAAAATGTTCATATGTTTTTGACTGTTACCTGTTGCATTTCATGCCTTCAAGATAAAATCTCATTCCAGTTACTGGTCTCTTTCCAACTGTAACCTGTATGGCCAGAGCATAGTTTAGTAAAAACAGGCACTAAATTATATGAAAATTCGTATAAGGAAATGACAGGTTTAGCCGTTACCTGACTAGTGTTCACATATAGTTTAGGGCCCAGAAAGTTTAAGTGAAGAGCTGAAGATGAACTTGCCACATTTGTGGAAGGGCCTAGTGGCAGGTCATTGTGAACAGGGGCCCAAGTCTTGTGAGATTGGAAGTCAAGAAAATAAGGCAGATCAGATAAAGGAGGCTTGTCTGCAATCACATAAAAAAGAAAAATCAGTTTCACGCGAGTGGATTCAGCAAATGCAACATGCTAATTCTACTTTAGTGCTTGTTATAGCATTGCAGTAAGAGAGACAACAACGGACACACTTACATCTAAGATAAAGATTGATAGCGTGAGACAAGAAACCTCTGCCAGGAACATCTTTAAGGAGAGACGTTATGGGTATGAAGCTAAAATGAATTGCATCTGGCATGGAAGAAACTGTTGGAAGCCACTCAAAGTGACTACTTACTGATGTATCACCTCCCTTCTTGGCATGTAGAACAGTAATTCCCTGCAAAAATCAACTCCCTACTTCAATATGAGTTTGAATAATTTGCAATGTTTTTTTTTTTTGAAAAATTAGTTTTCTCTCTTCTTCGACATGTGTTATTTCCACAAGTTGTCAGTGAATTGGAAAATTATATAGAAAGAAAAATAGATATTGGTGAACTTATACACATCCACATTGTCAGGGTATCCGCTATGAAAATAAATGTGGGCTGGGGACGTTGGGTCCTCTGGGCCATGAATCATGAGGAATGTTGAATTATATTTATAGCTACCCATTAAGTTCCTCATATTCCAAACCGGTGTCAATAATCAATAATGTGGTGCCATGACAGCATTAGAATTTAAAAATGATCATTTGCAAGAGTGGAACGTACATCTTTTGTGTTGCTGACGGAAGAGAAGCTATCGAAGGCAACAGGTTGTGGATCAAAGACATTGAAAGCCTGCGGTGCCTGCAATTCATAGCCCAGATGAATCGTTAGGATAGAAAAATCTTAAATAAACAAACAAAAGATTTACTTGGTAGGGGAGGGGATCGTTGAACGTAACCTTAGACTTGTGATCTCTTGCTTTTGGAGTAAAATTGCACGTCCCTGAAAACAACTGATCGCCAAGGTCATCTAAATGTTTCTTCAGCTCTGATGAACCCACATTAGAAGATTTGTCTTGCCTGACCAGAACCACGTCATGGCCACCTATGCTCAACCCCACAATAATATGTGTCCCGTATTTTTCAATGAACCTGTCAGGCATCATAATTTTGATGACATCAAGTTTGGTTTCCAAGTTCCACGAGTTTGGTTTGTGTAATTAATAACTCCGTCTACCAAACCCTCCAACGTACATTGAACTAAACCAAGATCTCGAGTTCAATCAGGGTTTGAGAAATGCAAAGAGCAGGTGATCAGCATATCCCCTCGAGAATTAGCCTTGTGGCAACCACACACGGTTACGTTTCTTCTTAAATTTTCAATTCTATGAACTTAATTCGAAAAAAACAAAAATATTCATAAGATATAGTGAGAGCGGGGTAGGGGTAGGGGGAATGGGAGGGTGGCCTATCACTTGTGTGAAAGTGGTTAATACTTCAAATCCAAGCAAGTTGATAATGTTGACTACAATGTTAAACTAGCGCGGAAGAATTTCTTAGCTTGTGTTATTTGTCAGACGAGAGAGCTAGTCTTCTTGACAAAACAAAAGGAAATTGAAATTAAATGAACACCCTTTGATTTGACTTGGTCTGTGGAGCTGGTTTGGCCAACTCTTTGAGTTTTTTTCTCACAAAAGCATGTGGCCAAACCTATTTTCCAGCACAGTTAAGGAGAATAATTTCCATTCTATATAAAAACAGTAGCTGTACATGCGTATGTATTTGCTACTTGCGTGTTATATATTGTGCATCTATTATATTTGTAATTTATAATTTGTGCATGTATTGTATTTACGACTACCTGATTAATTATTTGAAGATAGTTTGAGAAATAAGTTTATCTTTTATTCTAATTTGGAAAAAAAAAAAAAAACTCTTTAAATCTTTCCTTGTTTTAGCTAGAGTCAAAGGATTAGATCCTAGAAATTTGTCCTTTCTCAATCATTGAGAGTTGTTTTCATTTTATAAATCGGTCAATCTCACTCCATAATTTATTTTTATTACTTAAATAGATGAAAATATCCCTAATTATATACTTGCGTGTTGTATTTAGATCTAGAAAATATAGCTAGAAGTAGAAAGCCTTCCTTAGGTTGCCTTTTATAATTATCTATAACCAAATTAAGTTTATTTAAAAAAATATTGTCACACTTAATTTTTTTTTTCTTGTTTAAGATTTTTTTGTCCTTCCTTAGGTTGCCTTTTATAATTATCTATAACCAAATTAAGTTTATTTAAAAAAATATTGTCACACTTAATTTTGTTTTTCTTGTATAAGATTTTTTTGTAAAAAATGTAAAATTTTGAAAACCGCATTCACCAATAATATAATTATTTCAAAAAAATTGTAGAAAAATTAAAATTTTGAAAACTTGAATTAATTTTTTTTATATTTCTTTTTTTAAAGTTTGAATAGGTTTTGAATTTTAATAATTAAAAATACATATTTATATAAAATTCGGTCCTATTAAAATTAGATATTCCATAATTATATTGAAGATAAGGGATAGCATAGTCTATTAATAAAATCTATAATAAATATGAAGTGGAATTAACCATTCATAAAGTGCAAACAACACCAATGACCATCCTGAATATAATTAACTATGACCCATATATATATATATATATATATATATATATATTTGTGTCAATTATGCCTTTAAAATGGGTCATTTAGATATTGAATTCTCCCATTTTTCTAATTTTATCTTTAAATATTAAGTACAGTGTGATTTAAAAAAAAAACAGAAAGAGAAGTTCAAATAAGTTCATGTCTAGAATGTGAAAGACCAAAAAAATATATATCATTTTTCTTGAAGCTAATAATTTCAAACTTCAAATTCCTCTTCCAAAAAAAAAGTCCATACTCAATTCTTCTTCCTATATTGCCATTTTATACATTTAAGAAAAATTACTATTCAAGTGACTTTTCTCTTGCTCTATTTTTTGAGATTTCTCATATAATTATCGTGGTAATTTTTGAATTTCTAGATTTTCTCGTGTATAAAATACTCGATGCTTGTAATATAATTTTTCTTATACTGTACTGGTGTTAAAGTTTATGAAGTATTATAAGCCACTTTTAACAAAGAAATTAAATAGAAAACTAAAATTATACGATGATCTTACTATAACATAGAAAAAATTTTACAAGTCAAAAGGGAATTGCATGCTAAAATCGTCCAGCAAAAAGAAAGAAAGCAGCAAACGGTCTTAAGGGTATAAATAAAGAATTAGAAAACAGAGACCAAACTGACACAAAGTTATGAATAGAATTCGAAGTTTGGCCCATCTTGGTCGACCGATTCAACTTTCGCATTGGTGCAAAGAAAAAGAAAAAGAAAAGTTGGTTTTATCTTTCTAAGTCAAAGTTATCAAATCCGAAGCAAGCAAACAAGCAGAAGTTCTTTTTTTTCATTCATTGCATGTATTTATAATTTTATATACTACTTCTTAGCACGATTATGTTCATTATTTTGTTCATAAAAAGAAAAATGAAGAGGATGAATACCTTGCTAGAGCACAGGGATCCCAAGACGATGGAACTGCATCTCGGACTTCATCACAGAGAACCAGCGGATACCGATCAATACGAAAATTGAACAGGGTTATGAAGCAACCATCAAGTGCCAAACATTTGGTGTCAGCTGCATCAGCTGCCCATGTATCACTTTCAAATCCAAACATGGAGTTAAACAGCCCTGATGGGATTTTTCCTGGCACGGATGCTTTTTGGTTGAAGAACTCTGACATCTGCACTTTTTCTCTACTCATAAATTTATAACCCCATATGGCAAAATCAGTAACAAGAATTAAGAGCAAAAACTCTCTTGAAGACTAATAAAATACCTGTTGGAACTCAAGGATGTCTGACTGATATCGGACACGATCTCCTTTGTCACACTTTATATCAACAGAAACATCTTTGATGGCCCCAAAACCAGGTACCTCGAGCTCTTTTTTCTCTGCTTCACTAAGGAAAACTAATCTTTTTTCTCCTTTGCAAAACTTGAGTCTGAAATCCGATGTTAAGTCAAATCCCCTTCCAAGGCTCTTCAGAGTCCTCTCCATTATCCCGTTGCTCGTCATGATCTCCTGTGTGTAGCTCCCTAGCTCGCTTTTTTTTTCTGTTTAAATAAAGTACTGTCTTGCTGTTGAAAATTATACGGGGTGAGAAAGAGCATTCAGTTCATGAAAGAAAATGTCAAGACTGCGTATATTCTTGGGATCACATTTGTTTTGTGAATTTATATGTATGATTGGTCAAAAGTATGAATGGAGGATATTTATGAAATGGTAAAATCTGCAAAGTACCTACGAAGCTTCATCTCCTTTTCTCGATTTGATCATCTAAACTTTGATTTCTTTAGTATTTATAGTATACACAGAGAAAGCAAGCCTAGTCTGCGTTCACACACAAATGAATAGGAATTATGGACTGAATATAAACCGAGTCCTTATAGTCTACCCTTTTGCGTCGGCTGGCTATGGTGATAGATGAAAGGGGACAAAAAGCCATAATGTCCTTAGTTATCCAAAAAAAAAAAACTAAAATAGCTCATGATTTCAAGACACAAAATACTATTTACCCGTGCTCTTGTGGATCAGACTATTTTTTATTTACCATCTACAATTTATGTCATCAGAAGGCTTTGTTACGGAAAATTTGCATGCAACACTTGGGTAAAACCCACGCCGTTTAAACGGTTATAATACCTGCCACATGAATGAACGCGAAGGCGCGCGCGAGATGATTTTGTAGGGGTAGCAAAAATAGGAACAATTTGCTTTCATTCCCATATCATTTAATTAATCATACAAGAAGAATCTCAACGAAAACAATAAGATATAGATACCTTTAATTGCATTCCATCCAGCTTGATTGTCTATAATTTTTATTAAATCTTACTTTGCTGTTTTATCCATGAAATAATTTAGCCAACTTATTTACGCTACCCGCCATATATATGAATTTATTAGATTAGTCCTAGTTAATGACCCGAGTCATGTTCGAACATGTTGGGAAAAATTTGAATGACATGGAAGTATCATGAAAAACCTAACTAGTTATACTATGTTTTAAAACATGTGGAATTTTCACTGTGCATTTATAATAGTATAAAAAAAATTTAATTTAGTCCTTAAACTTTATTTTTAGATGATTTAATCATATCTAAGGAGCATTTGATTTTAAATTTTTATGAAATGATAGGATTGAAAAAGAAGGAAGTGAAATGAAAAACATGATAAATATGGATAGCATATCATAAATACACTGAAAAATCTATATATATAAAATTTTTATAAAAATAAAAATATTTTACCCACCGGTTGGTTATATAACTAGTTAATAATCTATTACGTGTGCTAGCTGCAAGTGACTGCAATGCTGATCTTATGCACGTCGTTTCCGTGTGGACAATAAATTTTATTAAAACTTAGATCTACCAGGCAACACCCTGGAGCTTGTCGTATATATCAGGGCACAGGAATACTGAAAAAATAATAGGGAATATGTTGGCAGGTATGGATGATCCTTTACCGGCACAATATACTTACTGCTGTGTCCTCATGTAAGTTTCTTGCAAATCCATGTAATTCATTGATTTAATTAGCAAGGCCTGATTATTCCTCAATCTCCTCCCCGTGTCGAACGCTACTGAACTTTGAATATATTCATGTGCGTTCCACTGAATCTTCAATACTTGAACAAGTCGAAGTGAGATTTGAAGGGTTAGCGCATGATTAGGTTCATCATAATTAATCACCGATGACTTTGATTAAACTCAGAAAGGCCAACTCTGTGGTAGAAAAAGAAAGCTTCTTTCACACAAGTCAACATGAGAAATTTGAATCTTGTAAATATATATCTCTCTCTAGTTGTTTTGAATCATATCAGCTCCGCGCACAGCCGGATAAGTTTTGAGTGGTTTCTCCCATGCAATCCCGTTTTGATTTCAGACTGTCAAATATAATAAGAGCTAGCCCAGATACGTTTTATCTATGAAAAAATTAGTAAAATGCCACCTCTAAGTTCTAATTGCTAGCTACGGAAAAAACAAAGGTAGGATATTGTGGAAGCAGTCAAAATCTTCGGCGACAATTAATGCAAAGGAAAAACTTACTGAGATGCTTCAATTCATTACATTATTCACCAGTCACATCCTTGGATAAAAAATAAATAAAGCAATTTAACATTTAATTTATCTTTATTCTGTAACAGACATCTTATCGAATTGTTCTTGAATTAGTGGTGTGTGAATGCACCTCTGCCTCGTAAGCACCATAGATTTGTCCCATGTATGTGCTTACAAAGCCAGAGGGAAATCAAATGGAATACAGTGGTGGGGACCTGGACTAGACTTTTCCTGGACTAGCTGTTACTGAACCCGTTTACACCTGAGCTCCGAAAGAAGTACAAGAGGCCTGGTGTGAAACGCAGAAATCCATTCAAACACCAACAAAAACTCTAACGTGTTTCCATGGTGCAACTGACCCTTGATCATGACAGTCATCAGATCGACGTGTTGTTCATGATTGGCTTCCATTTCCCATCAACCTCGGTGAAGTGTTTACAGCCATCACAACTAATGATCCATTGTTATTGGCCCCTTGACAAGGTTCTTCTGGGCCATGCTTGCGTAATAATAATAAAAAAAGTCCAGTCCCCTCTTGTATGACTGACTGGGTTATTGACTTTTTTGTGTGTTTTCCAATGTGCCCGGGATTCTTCCCGGTGACGAGGGAGACAGGGACCTTCCCGCCAATAACTCGCTCCGTAATTGCCATCTTCATGATGAAGGGCTTCGGCAGCGAATATAACATAATCAACTGAAGGTATACAGCTTTCATTCTATAAAGTATAAACATCGTGTTTTTTTATATCAGTTTTGTGAATGTAATTAACTTTGAGATCTGGTCATTATAATGCCCAGCTACTTCATTTATCAATTACAAAATTCTTTTATCGTTTATTTGTCACGTAATATGCAGTAATTAATATAAAGGCACCTATAAAATGTAAATAAGAACTTGAATGTATCAAATGTATCTTGAATATGTTCTTCATGTATCCAAAATGTATTCTTATTCTCGCGTATCTGTATTTGATAGGCTCGATATGGATGCAGAGCAGCAGAGGATGTTCTGAAGTATAGAACTTCATGTATCATGTGATGTTAGACATAACCAAGCTAGGTAGCTAGTCATGTCTCCTTGGATTTCTCCTACAAAAAGCAAAAAAAAAAAAAAAAATCCTCATTGAGAGGCCTAGAGCCCTCCTTCCCAAGACTTGGTCCTCTCTCCTTGGAAGGCAGCTCCCCACCCCCCCTGCACCCGTCTCTTTTTACCTATTAAGGGTGGGAGGATTTTCTTCGTATCTACTCCTTGAGGTAGATAAGATTTGAAGAGGCTTTTGATTTTAGTTTTTTTTTTCTCTGGATTTTTTTATGGACACCAAAAGTTTGAAATATTTCAAATCCATGGTGGTTATTTGACGAGGAGTTTGCGTCTCGTTTGGGTGTTCAAGGCATACATGTACAGTACCTTTCCTATATGTTTTAGCCTTTCCTTTTAAATATTTAATGATACGAATTAGCAACGTAGCATGCATGTACTCTGATAAAACCAAGGGTTGTGACTTGTGAGATACCCTCGTATCTTTGCCGGTATGCTGATTAGGGTAAGCGAGAAGTGAGGTTGAAAATATGTTATTTTGTTGCTTTTTATCCTGTTTTATGCACTTCAATAAGCTAAAATCTCATTTCTCCAACAAAAAAAAAATATTTCTATATATGTTGAAAAAAAAGCTAAAATCCAAGTGACACAAAAAAACACAAGAAAAATATATTAAAATAATTGTATTTTTTTTATCTTCTCGTATATCAAATATATTAAAATATAACTTGTTTTTTTGAATAATTTCTTATCATTGAAATATACATAAGTAAAAAAAATATATATTTGTTCTATTTAAAAAGTCATATTAATAATTTTACTCTTTTAAAAGTATGTTTGGGAATGCGGTCGAATCACATTTCTGGAAAATTTTCTTCAATTTTTTTCTTTGATA
>Ga0325414_1004295_pt1 | contig 14879 bp, 6 predicted proteins | sample PopdelMetagenome_8_FD_206183 | JGI IMG/M metagenome (GOLD analysis project Ga0325414, IMG submission 206183) | Populus deltoides microbial communities from Bellville, Georgia, United States - Leaf-PdKOR-R3 | ecosystem: Host-associated > Plants > Phyllosphere > Phylloplane/Leaf | place: USA...
GTGGGACTCCGACGGTGTTTTTTTTTTTATTAGCGATTATTTTTTAAATAATTTTTTATATTAAAATATATATTAATAATATTTTTTTTATTTTTTAAAAATTATTTTTAATATCAGTACATTAAAATGATTCAAAATATATAAATTATATTAAATTTTAATAAATAAATAAATAAATTTTTTGAAAATACAGTTTGCACCGCGTTCCCAAACATGTTCTTCAACAAAAAGATATTTGCCTAGATGTTTCTGGTAGTTGTGAGATTTAAGCTTTAGATTCTTGTTTTGTTATTTTAAAAGTACTTAAAAAAATTAAATATTTTTTTAAATTAATATTTTTTGATGTTTTTATATCATTTTGATGCGCTATATCAAAATAATTTTTTAAAAATAAAAAAAGTTATTTTAATATATTTTTAAATGAAAAGCATTTTAGAAACCAACCGCAACCCCACTCCCAAATAAACTTTTACTATTGAGAGGTAACATTTTTATTTGTATCGAGGTGTTTAGCAATGTCATCAAAATATTATTTGTTTAAAATTTAATTATTTTTTATTTAAAATTAATTTTTAAAATTATTTTTTATTATTTTGATATTTTAATATCAAAAATAAATTTTAAAAAATATAAAATATATTATTTTAATATATTTTTAAATAAAAAAACATTTTAAAACACAATATTTACCGCAACTCATTCCCAACAGCATAGTTACATTTTAAACTTCAGCTATAATTAGCAAAGAGTCTATGTGTGCGTGGGGTTTTGAAAAGTACAAAATGTTTATATCCGATCATTATACGAGTTTATTTTAATGATAAAAAGAATATTGTGCTTGATGAGTAATTATAAAATATTCTTTTTAGTGTGTGTATAATGAAAATATTTAAGATAGTGTATTTAGCAGTGTGGTTGCGGGTGCTTTTTAAATAATTTTTCATGCCAAAATATATATTAATTATGTTTTTTTATTTTTAAAAAATTATTTTTGATATCAAAATAATTCAAAACATACAAATTATATTAAATTTTAATCAAATAAAATTTTAAATTTTTTAAAAAGCAAATTTAACCGTATCGCCAAATCCTTCTAAACTCAATCGGGAATTAAGATTTATCTATTTTTTAATCTCCATGTAGATGATATGAAGGAGGATGGATGGAATCTTTTGGTGAGAGGGGACGAGAAATTTAATTTCAATAAATCGGGACTGTTTTACTAACAGCGCCGCACTAAAAAAAATAGTGTTGGGTGAGTTTTTCTTGACAATTAAATTAAAAAACTTAATTTTCTTAATAATAAAATTGTCTCTTGTTCATTAAATTTTTTATCTAGGCATTGGGGTAAAGTGGTTATTTCACCATGGCATGGCATGGCATGGCATGACTATACTTTACAAATTATAAGAGCTAAATTGATCATTTTATTTTTTGCACTGTAAAATTATTAACATAATATTGGATTAAAAAAAATTTATGCAGTGGTATTTTGGTCTTTTTAATTTTATTTAATTATTTTAATATTTTTAAAGATAAAATCAACATAACTCTCTCACATGATTTTTTTTATTATTTTACATTTATTTTATTGTAAATTTAAAGGTTTCTCAATATCATTATTATAATTAACATATATTATTATTATTTTAAAATTAGTTATTGGCGTATGCATACTCGCCAGCGTGTAGACGACCCTCTTATTTTTAAGACGACCCTCAATTATTTTGAATAATTTAAAAAATGAATTTTTTTTTACAATTTCATCCTCTTTGATATTTTCTCGTCAAAGTTTATCTTCATTTTTCTTGTTGATATATTTTTTGCCTTCGCAAGTATTTTTTACTAATATTTGTTTATGATTTCATCTTTCAATAATAAATTAGTAGGGAATTAAACTTTTTAATTGAACCCGAATCCAGAATTTCACAGATTGCGAGTTTTAAAAATCATACCAGGTTTAGAAAGTTTGTTGGGTTTGCTTAGGTTTTTCTTCTCTTTTTTTAAATTGATGTTTTTTTATATTTCTTATTCCTCTTTTTAGTTTTTCTTTATTATTTTTTACCATTTGTTTTTTATTGGGTTAACTTCGGGTTTGTAACCAGAATTGCCGATTTCTTAATATAGGTTGACATTTGTTATTTTTTTTATCAAATTGATTTATTTTAATTTCATCATTTAAATATTTCTTCATATTTTTCTTTCTATAAAATCATCTCAATCTTGTGCCTATAGTCACGAAATTTGCGAGATCACCTGGTTTAAGAAGACTTGTTTTTTAAATTGTTATATATATATATATATATATATTTATCCTTCAATATTAAGTTATTTGATAATTCAAATAGAGTTTAATATTTTTTATTTTTTTATTATTATTTTTTGTCCATTTATTTATTGTTCCTGTATTTTTTATTTTATTTAAATTATTAATTGATTCAATAACTCTCCTATTTTTCTTTATCTTAACATATATTCCTTTTCAAAAAAAAAAAAACAAAACCGGCACGCTGAGGATCATGGCAAACAAGTCTAGTTTTAGCTATTTGATTACAATACCAGCGTAAAATATGTGATGGTGCTAGGCTACTGGCTGACTATCTGGTTAGATAACATTGAAAGAAGACTAATTAACTATACCAGGCATAACTAAGGAAGCATTGTTGCATAAAAAATAATGGTGGGGATCAATAATCAAGCAGCAAGACTTTGCACGCCCATGAATATAGTGAGCATATCCAAGTTTACTGTATACTCTCCAAACATAGCTGTACTTCTCAATGTTCTTAATGGTAGATTTGACTAAATCATGAAGAAGGGTTGACAAAAATGCAGTCTCATAAACCAAAACACCGTGATCATTGGTGTTGAAAAAGCAAGAAATTTCGCCTTTTCTTTTCCTCTAATGCTGATGCTCGTGAATCACGGATCACCTTTTCGGTGGTGATGAAGGGGATCTAAGAGCACAGAACAATAAATTTAATAATATCGATGAAAGAGCAGCAGTAGTAGCATTCACACCTTTTTGTCGGTTAGATCAACTACTAAAATGATGCAAGGCACAAAGTGTAAAGAAACAGAGCTGTTGAAAGTATTCATGGCCATCCACCTTGTATTGTCTCTGGTCTTCTCTAGGGTTGATAATCAAGCTATAGAATGAATCTAATTCTTGTTTATTCTTCTGAACTGGTCAAATTATATTGAAGTAGTTTTTCCAGCGATTGTAATTACCACCAGCCACATGCAAGTAAATTCTTGTGTTCTCGTCTTGATTTGGTCAAGATTCTTGTTTTTTCTTGAATTTTATCAACCATGTATAGCATCCCTGTTGTTCTTGTTAATATAATTTTTTCGTGTCAACCAGAAACGAGATTATTTAAAATATTCTTGCCGTATCTCAGTTTTGGTCAACTAGGGGTAGCCATGATGGGAGCACTTCAGGCGCTGACAAAAGGGAGCATCCGAGACCCCAATCAGCAATACAATAATAAAATTTGTACATGGACTCAAGGAGATTAAACTTTTTCTGGGCAATTATTATCAGGTTGCACGCCGCCTATTATTAATTCTATGGGTCCATCCATCCCTCCCGACCAAGGAGGTGGAAGGATCGATGGTCTAATCAAATTTAAAAGGATATAAATAACGAATGGAAGACTTGCTTAACAAGGAAGTTCAGTGGCTAGCTGTCGTTGATGGTATAGTTCAACAAACTTGCAAGCATAAGCTCGAATGAAATGGGATTTTCATGCCAAACTATACAAGGGCAAGCCCCATGCTGATCTAATTCTGCTGTGCATTTTCACTCTCTCATGGATATATGGAAAAGAGAAAGGCTGAAATAACAGTGCTCCCACCAGAGAACCTGTAAAAGAACATGTAAAAGAAGAAGCGACAGAGAACCTATAAAAGAGGGAGCTCCAGATATTTTCTAGGACAACTCAAAGATCCATGTGAATAAAGTTAACTGTATGTACCATGTCCCAGATTATTATATTAGGAACTCGATCTACATCACGTGCCACTGTCATGGTTAATCACTTCAATTACTGCTAATTTACCTAATTACTGCTGCAAACTCGAGGAACTTAATGCGAAAGACGACAGTGACTGACTGACTGACCACATTAATATGATGGATTTGCTGTGTTAGCCGGGAAAGTTGCTATTTATGTGATAGAATATTTCTTGCTTCCATACCACGGTAACGACACTCAAGAAAAGTGAAGGGCCAATGAGTAGCTGTGGACTAGTTGCTGGTGAAACTACTCTCATCTATGGCAGTCAATTTAGAACCTTCTTTCTCTCTCTCCTCATTACTCCAATATCCCATCACCAACAATAATTACTCTAAACCAATGAATTAATGTTCAATAACGTGTGATTAGTTCGCACATTTCTGTCATAAACAAACTGTCATGATGATTATGAAATTAATATGGATTAAATAGCTTTCTGTAAACTGCCTTAGCTGAAGTTACGCCACTAATGCCGGGTCCGTCAGTACCCAGTAGAAGTCCCGATATGTTTTCATCAGTACTGTTATAAGAAAACTTGATAACTCGTCGCCGATCTATGGCTGTTCCGGGCAAGGTCAGTACGAAAACCCCGCATTTCTTTTATATACGTGTCTGTGTGACTTTGTTTTAGAATTTATTTTTTTAAGTTAAAGTTTGGATTCATCCTGATTTAATTAGAAATATATTAAAACTGTTCAGTTTTTTATTATAATAATTTATAGTAAAAAACTGAGCTTTTTTTTTTTTTTTATTCATTCTATTTGTGAACCAAAACCTGGGTCAAATCAGTATTATAATTATGAGCTTTGTTTATTTTATAATAAATAATTGTATGTAAATCATTTTAAAAACTTTTTTATATTTTATTAATTTTAAAAAAGATGGTTAATAAAAATTGTAAAGCAGTTTGCAATCAACTTAAAAAATAAATCTTTTTTCTAGGAGAATGTTTCCTCCACTCAACCAAACATGTTTTTACCTTGTTTGTTTGATAAAAAATAAATTTTAAAAAATTACTTTTTATGTTTTATAATGTCATAAAAAAATTGAAAAATACTTTATAATATTTGATTATATCATTAAAAATAAGTTAAAAAATCACTTATTAAAATTTTTTCATTTTAAAAAAATTATCTGACATGTATAGAATATTAAATGTAACTATTTAACTACTTGTAAAAAATAATAAGATATAAAAAGTGTAATGGTGAAAAAAAAGAATTTATTTATTTGTACATAGTTTATTTTATAATATATATATATAATATAATATAAATATTTCAAATATAATATTATATACATATAATCATTTTTTAGTGTTGGGAGAACATTGAAAATACAATTATTTTCTATGGTATCCTAATTTTATAACACAATTTATATGATTTAAGATGTATGATTATTGTATGATATAGCATGTTTTGTATCTGAATATATTTTCTATTAATATTATCTAAATTAAAATATTACATGCACTAGCATATCAAATTAATATATTTTTATATTATATATTAACAAATCATAATATGTGTATTTATAGAGATGAGCAAAAAAATAAAAAAACTGATTAAACTGAGAAAACCAGAAAAAAATAGCTGAAAAAAACCAAACCGTGAAAAAACCGATTAAAATTTAAAAAAAACTGACCGGTTCGGTTCGGTTTTGGTTTTATAAGCTTGAAACCAAAAAAACCGAACAAAACAGAACCCAAACCAAAAAAACCAGAAAAAAGCCAAGCCAAACCAGAAAAAACCGAGCAAAAACCAAGCCAAACCGATTTTTGTCCTAAAAAACCGAATCGAAACCGGTCTGTTTGAACCAGTTTCGGTTTGGTTATTTTTTTTGATAAAAACTAAACCGAATCGAAAATGATCACCCTAGTTATTTTCTATATAAATATATTATTAATTTTTTATTTTCTAATAATATTATACTTAAAAGTACTTTATTAATATATCATTTTATTATACACACACACCCCACTTTAGTAAGAACTACTTTTTAAAAGAAACTGCTTCATGCCAGGTGTAAGTGAGTGGGTATGAAAGTTCTTTCTCACATGAGAAATTGTTTCTAAATTGAACGCATAAAAACTTGATTAGGTAGTAAAATATTATTTTAATATATTTTTTTAATAAAAATATTTTAAAAAATAACTGTTGTTTCACTCTACACACCCTTAAAAGATTTTTTTTTCATTCTGTGTCGTTGGATTAAAATCCAAAAGGTGTGCCATTTTCCTTCCTCCCTTCCTGCTCCCTTTCTATCTTCCTTTTTTTTTTTTTTAATAAGGTATGAGTATTTAAAAACGCGGTGCAAACCATATTTTAATATAAATTTGTTTTTTTTTGTATAAAATTAATTTTTTATATATATTTTGGATCATTATTTTGGATCATTTTGATATACTGATTTTAAAAATAATTTTTAATAAAAAAATTATTTTAAAATATTTTAACATAAAATATATTTTAAAAAGTAATTACAATCACAATTTTAAACAGGAATCACGTTTCTTTCGGCTCTGGTTTCTTGAAAGAAAATGCTTTAGGATTTTTTTTTTGCACAAATCATGAACATGTGCTTACGCAAGAGGCCCGACATTTATTTGCCTGAAAAACGATCCCATCAATGCTTCGGCCCTTGCCAGGGAGGGCCTATAATGGGCAAAGATGCTAGAGTTAATATCCATTGCCTTAACCATTTTCAAGGTCAGTCCATATGTTCGGCCCAGACGACCAAATTTAGTTTGACCAATATTTAGAGCCGGTTTGTTTTTATATTTTATTTTCTTTAAAATATAATTAAAATATTGGAGTGCAGGCTGTGTAGCCTTATCTGGACTCAACTATACTCTCCTCTATTTTTACTCTTTACTGGATGAAACTTCTGGTATATTAATATGAGAGTCCTGAAGGGGCTAATTTTTTTTTGTTGTTCAACCGTTAGAGATTGTACTTCAACAGTCAAAGAAGAAAATAATCATGTTTTCATCTATTTTTTTTATTTTTTATTTTTAAATTGTTTTGATGTATTGATATCAAAAATAATTTTTATAGAAATAAAAAAAATATTATTTTAATATATTTTCAAAGAAAAAACATTTTAAATAGTAATTGTTGACATAATTTTAAAGAAAAAAAAAAACCTGTGATGGGGGCACGGGGGGACAATATACGATATAGGTGGGTGAGAATGAGATAGGTGGAGCTTTCACCGCACACCATCTCAGAAGTCTGTGGCCGTGAATAAATTGCTGAATCAAATTTCTTGACTATTTTTGGGCTCAGTGAGGACTCAAGATAACTAACTCATCGGCCCATTTTGGGGCTTTACTTGTGGGTCCACCTAAACGATTCCGTGTCGCCCCCCACTCCCCCAGCTTCTCGAACTTTCACGGACCCATCCTCTCCTGGCCTCCCTCCCATTTTTATTTTTTCATAACTCGGACGTTGTTCGTTTCTTCAAATGGAACCAAGTTTTTTTCTTCCTTTCAACATAACCTGAAGAGATACTGACACGTGTGAGCAATACACACGCGCGCGCGCGAGATCAAAACCAGGAAGTAAGAGAAACCAAGCAAGAAAGTGTAGTGCTGTAAAATGGAGTTTTTGAGAGGGACAAATATCAATATACTCCTCGACGACTGTCTCCCTCTATTTCTTTCCCAGAATCCGTAGACTGTAGAGTAGTACTGCAGTGTCTTTAATTTCATTTCATCTCCAGGATTTTGACTTGTTCTTCAAAGCGGGCGAAACCGCGATTTAATTAATACATAAAAAAATCTAATATCAGCTAAATTTATATTATAGTTTTAATCCATGATATTTAATTAAATATTAAATTTCTTGACCGCAAGATAAATTAAATATCACGAAATCTAGAAATACGCTATTTTGCCCTGTGCAGCAGTGTTATTTCAGTATTTCTTTTTATTCTGTGTTGTCTTGGTTTGAAGTTATTACTTTGAAATGGCTGCAAATTAACGGCGACATGACGTGGATTCATCCTTTTCAGATTTGACACTGTCTTCCCGACCAGCCAGTGCTACAATGCCACGTTTTTAATTCTCTTTATCGCACCATTTTCATTTATTTTGTACTATTTTCTCAATTTTTCTTCAACTCCAGAAATATTTTTTTTACCACTTTGCTGTTCTTAAAAGGAACTCTTGGCTTTCCGACCAGCAGGTCTCAAGTAGCCATCCAAGTCCGTAATAAAGAAATCTCAGTAGCATTTATTTCCAAAGCAAGAATGCTCCATCTCATAATTGTTTGGCTGTGACATCAAATCCAATCTAATATAGTTACCTGTCATGTCATGGCTAGGATTTGATCAATAACATCTCGACACCTAGGCGTCCACTGAGACCTTATCAGTAGTTCATGGTCTTCGGAGGTCATGATGATGGCTAACACATCAATCAAGTCCAGGATGCGCAATGCTTGATGTAGTGCGTGAACAGAGAAGGCACCCTTCCTCATACTCGGTCTTCCTTGCGTGGTTGGATTGCGGTAATGATTAAGTTTAAAGTATTTTTTTAAAAAATATATTAAAATATTATTTTTTAAAAATTATTTTTAATACCAACATACTAAAATAATTTAAAAATATATAAAATATTTTTTAATAATATTTTAAAAACAATTAAACTGCATTCCAGCAATTATATTTAAAGTATTTTTTATTTAAAAATATATTAAAATAATATTTTTTTTATTTTTTAAAAATTATTTTTAATATAATTACATTAAAATAAATAAATAAAAATTTTAAACGCGTTGATAAATACAACTTGCCCATACCCATCACGTTTCCCGCTTCTTGATGCAAAAATTACCACTTTCAATACCCAATTTGAGCTCCTAATTGGATGCCGGAAATTAACTATACTATAAAAAAAACATAACTTTATTGTATCTCGTGTACACATTAAATACGATTACTCTGGACGATGTATAATGTTTGCATGGCACGACCCACTAGTTAGCATTTTGATTCTTTTTTGGCTTTATTTTCTCTTTAGAATTTTATTTCAAATAATATTTTATAAAAATCTGGTTTTTTCATTTAAAATTATTTTTTTATATTTTTAAATTATCTTGATTTGTTGATATTAAAAATAATTTTTAAAATAAAAATACATTACTTTAATATATTTTTAAATAAAAAATCATTTAAAAAATAACGGTTAATATACTTATAAAACCCTCTTAATAAACATTATGGATAATGTTTGAAAAAAAGGACCCGTAATGGGATTGTACTTGGAGTCCTTGTGATAATGTTTCGAGGGGGAAAGGAGAGGGTTTAAAATGATAGCTCATGGCTGGTGATGAATTGAGGGATAATATCGGCCGCCTTTTTTTTTTCAAATAATATCGGCCCCCCTTTTTTTTTCAAATAATATCGGCCCCCTTTAGACAGCAGAAACATAGAATACCGCTAACTCTACTGTTCAATCAAACAGTCAACAAGACAGGGATCATGTATGATCGTGGAGCCCACGTGCCACGAACCCCAAGCAGGCCCGTGGTGTCTACAGCGAACGTGCTACACACGGCGTGAAATAGAGCGTGTGGAAATCCAGTCACTACCAACAGCAGCGGAACAGATCACAAACATGAACAGCTCAGCTCTTTAGAAGTATACTCTTACCACGCGCTGAAATGCATCTTGTTAATTAGAGTGAGTTACAAATTAATATTTTAAGTTTTGTAAAAAGAATTTAATATCTTTATAGTTTTTAAAATAACTAACTATTCTCTATTTTCTTAATCTACTAATAAATTAATACTTTTAACTCATTTTACTTTTCCAGTTTATTTTTTTAAAAAAATAAAAAATAGAGAATATGAAAAGATTGACGAGAAAAAAATATTTTTAAAGTAAAAAAATTCAATTATCAATAAATTAAATAATTGCTTTTAAAACTAAAAAAATATTTAATTTATTTTAAAAACTAAATGGACTGGTATGTAATTCATAATAATAATTATGAGATAATCCTTTCAAGTTTGTACTCGTGTGCATGTTGTCGATCCTTCCACCTTAATCGTTTTCCTTTTCGACTTTAAAAGGAAAAAAACGTGTCAGCCAGACAGAGAGAGTACCAAAAGTAAACATAAACTAGAGACTTGTATGCGTAACAGAAGGCAGGCAAAGCAAGCGACGAATATCACTCCATTTTCCGTTCGTCTTCATCGTCTCCAGTTTCATAGACTCATAAACAAGTCCTGTTGTATGCTCTCATCCCCTTTCCTCTCCTCTTCACCATTTAAATCTCCCTCTCCAATCTGTTTGTCATTGACTGTTTAACTTAATAATCTTAATCTCATGAAATATTGACAAGTGGTGATGAGATGGAGAAAGGAGAAATGATAGAAAGTAGAGATTGAAAGGTGAAAGGACAGTGACAATAATAAAGAAAGAACCAAAACTGATTCTAAAAAACGAAAATGCGAATGCTTTGTGATGTGTGTGAAAGCGCAGCTGCGATTCTTTTCTGTGCTGCTGATGAAGCCGCGCTTTGCCGCTCCTGCGACGAGAAGGTAAATCAATCACTTTCTCCTTTTTCCATTTTTTTCTGTTAATTGTGTTTATTTCTCTGCTTGAGAATTATATTAACTGTATTGTTTAAGTGAACAATTTAAGCGCTAAGGTAATAATATAGCTCTGTATGTGATAAATCGAGACGGGCTTCATTGGATTTGTAAAAAAAATATTTCTTTTCTTTTCTTTTTTTGATATTGGAAGTGTGAAAATTGTTATTTCCTTGTTAAGCCTATAAAGTGACGATCTTTTATTGTGAAATATCAAGCTTGATAGTTTTTTTGATGATGGTTCAAATATTGGTCTTCTTAAGTAAGCATGATCGAATTTGTCATGTTTAAGCTAATGGGTTTCTGTTTTTTGTGCTGGGATTGCAGGTTCATATGTGTAACAAGCTAGCTAGTCGGCATGTACGAGTAGGACTTGCAGATCCTAGTGATGTTCCACGGTGTGACATATGTGAAAAGGCTCCAGGTATGCAGGCCTGTCTTTGCTGACATTTTTGGGTTTTTTTTTTTTTCACGGGACATGAATTTTGAAGTTTTTTGAAGGATTTTTTTTCCCTTGGCTTGAAATGTATATGTAGCTTTCTTTTACTGCGAGATAGATGGCAGTTCGCTCTGCTTGCAATGTGATATGATAGTGCATGTTGGTGGTAAAAGAACCCATGGGAGATATCTCCTATTGAGGCAGAGAGTTGAGGTTTGTCACTCGGGATTGAAGTGTTTTGAGTTTTGTATCAAATATGTAAGAAGCTTTCTGAATTAACATGCCTTGTTTGATTGTCTTATTTAGTTTCCAGGTGATAAACCTGGCTGTACAGAGGAACAAGGACAGCAACCGCTTGATGATAATGAAACAAGAAGGGACCAAAATCAGCCGCCTAAGCTCACAGCTAGAGAAAATCAACAGAACCACAGGGCCTCTCCAGTTCCAATGGTAGAGAATAACACTGATAGTGACGGGAAAATGGACAACAAATTGATTGATCTTAATGCCAGGCCTCAGCGGGTACATGGGAAAAATCCAACTAACCAGGTATTGACTATTTCCAACACTAATCATGCTTTCTATTTACAGGTTGATATTTCTTTGAACCACGTGCACATGCATTGCAATTTTTTATGCTTTAATTTTAACCTCAACAAAATTGTGTCCGTCTTCTGTTTAGGAAAATCATGAATCCTCTAGTTTGGCTCCTTTTGGATTCTTTAAAGGGGAGCCACAAAAGTAAGCAAGGTATGATCTGCATTTAGTAAGCCTAACTCATGTGTTTTCTTTTCTCCATTTATTGTTTCATAAAGTTGACATTATGGATGGTTGTGCGGGAAGCTTCAAGTTTCCATTGAAGTCGATTTTCTTAAACCAGCTCTTGGATGACTTCTACATGCAAGTACGCATAGGACTCTAAATTCCGCTGCTTGTAAGATGGTGAATGTAATCTTCTTTTATTCAAACTGTGGTTTAGATATGTAGCTATATGGATCTGAAATGAAGATAAACAAATATTGTTATGGCCTTTTACCGTGTTCCATGTTTGTAAGGGCATAACAAACTGTGGTTTAAATATGTAGCTATATGGATTCTCAAAAGAACAAAAAGGGTGCATCTGTTATTGAGATGGAGCCTAGCTGAAATTTACTTTAATATTTTGGTTTTCAAATTTTCGCCTTAGCTGCTAACTACGAGATACCATTTGAGGGCATGTCAATCCTAATGTACACAAGGCGGCTATTTATGCAAATCCACAACTATTTGAGGGGGCAGTCTTCGTGTTGCATGATCAACTGTTTGAAATAGCAGGTGAAAAGAGTGGAACGAAGAGGTTAAGGTAGCTGTTCCATTAGCCATCTCTCACGTTTGCCATCAGGCTCCATCTTTGTTTTTGACCAATTGTAATCGGGAGGATAACATAGAAGCTCTGAATCTTTGAAAAAGAACAGCTTCGCCCAAAAATGGCTTCTCATACTGGGCAGATAAGTTAGCTGCTTTGCTGATAACCATATATTATGTCAGGTTTCAGAAGGATGCTTGTAATTGAACAGGAAAATTCTCTAGTGGGCACAGTTGTGATGTTTTAATGGCCGTTTGTGAAGTCAAAAATTAGTACTCCTCATGCCACACATTATTAAAGGATTAATAGCATTTTACAGGCTATTAATGGACGTGCCAGCATTTCACATTTTCAATGATGCAGTGGACATGTCTTTTTGGTTGCTGGCTCACGTTGATACGCTCAGACATACTGAGTATGGCCATGTAGTTTGGCCTTGTTGACTTGCAGATTGGTCAATGCAGTGGGTGGCTGGTACTTATTTGCTGATCACAGTTACGGGTATTGCGGGCAGAACTTGGAAATCATGGAATTTTCATGTTTCTTTTACCCTTGTGTGCATTTGTTCATAGTGAGGATAGGTCTGATTTAAGTGGTTACTTTGCAAATGTCTGTCATTCACTTGTCTCAGTTTCTGGATATCCCCAACTTACAGAACAAGTGTTGTTCTATTTGTCCTAATAAACATCGGCATACATTCGTTGCCTTGTGTTTTTTTTTTTTGTCAGATTAAGGTGCTGCAAATGCTAGGTAGTCTATCTGTTGTTTAGCAGGAACGGTTGACAGATGCTTATAAGCCTTTAGAGACTGGACTGGCGTGCCTTCATTGTTTGCCAGGTTCTGTAAATTATGGCATATAGAAGTTGCAGTTGAAACCCAGAGGGACCGTATATTCTTATTTGTGGAATAGCAGAATGCTACCTGATATGAGACCCAAGACAGATGGACTATTGCATTATCAAGGCCTTTATTTTTCCATTTGATTTTCAAGATGATTTGATCCAAGTGATTGCAAGCCAAATCCTTTGAAGTGATCACAAGTAAGACAGATGGATTATGCTAGTTTTGAAGGGAGCTTAAGCAGGCTGTCAGTCTAGAGAGGCTATAGAAGTGTAGGGAAATGGTGTTTAGCCATTTCAACTATAATTAAAAATTTCAACTATAATTGTTTCTTTGAAAAAAAATGACCATTAAATATCCTTCAATGATTTTGAAAAAGAAAAAAATGTCATCAAAACATATTTCAAATATAATTTGGACTCGGGGCAATGAGTTGCAGGGATAAAAAATAATAAATTCTATCAACTTTACCAAAAACCTGATGTCTCGTCTTCAAAGTCTTATCTCCTAGTGCCCAGTCTCCATAATTTCATTCTCTCATGTCCAGTATCCCAAGCTGCTATGTTCCTGTTGGATTTTGGTGGGGCAGTTCCAAATTCTTTTTCATTTTTCTTTTCTTTTCCGCGGTTTTTGTCACGGCTCAAATCAGCTGAGAAGGGAAAGGGAACTATTGCAGGAGATGGAGATGACAGATGGAAGACTTGAAGATTTAAAACAGAGAAGAACGTTGTATGAAACGCTACGTTTCATTTATCCTCCAATGCACACCGTTTCAATCAATTATTCCCCTTGCTCTACGCTGCGTTTTGATTTAGCCAAGGTCTCTCTATCTTTCAGAAAAGGGTGTTGTATTTAACCTGATGCTGTATCAGAATGAATATTATGATGATGATGAAAGAATTACAAGGAGGAGGTTTGCTCATCACACCTCTTGTCCTTCAAGAATCTCTCTGCTAACTAGTTAGCCTGTTTGTATGATAGCTCCTCCTAGTTTGGAACGTTAATGCATCAAACTGAAGTGTATTAAATATTAAAATAAACACATAGTTTAGCGGGCGAAATCTGTTGGGCTCCCTGGATGAAACGACCTTAAGGATACTGTGGCTTACCGTAACAGAAACTACCTTTTTATCTGCCGCATAGACCTGTTTTCACGCGTTGAAACCCAAAATAAATAAATTAATCCCTCACTTTATAAGTTAAAAGTAACAAACTATGTTTAAGATGCGTGCATCTTCAAAGACTGCAGGGACAAGGAGGGATGCACTTCCACTCTAACTGAAGACCTGTTCTAAAATTACGAGCTTGAAAGACAAAATGGGTTGAAAAGGTGCCTGGCCTTCTTGTTTAGAGGCAGAAGATTTTGAGATTATGTAGAAATTGTTTTTTAAAATATTTTTTATTTAAAAATATATTGAAATAATAATATTTTTTATTTTTAATATCCATATATCAAAACAATAAAAAAAAAACATTAAAAAAAATAATTTGAAGAAACAAAAAAATTAAAAAAAACCCGTAAAGCTAAACGGTATCTTTGTCATCTGTTGTAGTCTGAAGGCGTCACAATTGTTGTAACTCACAAATTACAGTGCCTCGGAATTGGTGAAGAATGCTATACTCAAGGTTATCAT
>Ga0325414_1004296_pt1 | contig 14878 bp, 9 predicted proteins | sample PopdelMetagenome_8_FD_206183 | JGI IMG/M metagenome (GOLD analysis project Ga0325414, IMG submission 206183) | Populus deltoides microbial communities from Bellville, Georgia, United States - Leaf-PdKOR-R3 | ecosystem: Host-associated > Plants > Phyllosphere > Phylloplane/Leaf | place: USA...
TTTATTGTCCTCCTTTTTGCGATCATCATCTCTTCCATTGTGATCCATTTTCTTTTCTTGAAAAAAAAAATGATACTTTGTTTTAGTGAATCTTTACGAAGGTTGGATAGATGGGACTGTGCTAAGTAAGGGATTGTTTGACGCTTTTAATAAAATTTGATTTTTAAAAAATAAAAAAATATTATTGATATATATTTTAACATGAAAAATTATTTAAAAAATAATCACAACCACACTGGTATATTTTTTAACATAAAAAACTATTTAAAAAATAACCATAACCACACTGCCAAACACACAATAAGTCAAGGTGGTTGAGATTATTGCTCAACACACCAAGGACGTAAATGAAGACATATAGACACGTGTGGAAGTGTGCAAGCAACTGGGGATGATGGCAGTGATCCAAAAAAGACACCTTGTTTGACTCATGCTGTCACCTTCACTTCACTTATGGGTAAGAGGTCAACTTGCAACCCCTTTATCGGTGCAAGGGGACTCATCCATTCTAATGCTTTTTAAGTTCAACTTTTGTTTTCAATTCTTTAAATAAACTATATATTTATATCTTATTAACTATATTTATAAATTTATCTAAGTTTTTATCTAGAGATATAAAAATTTTCTCAAAATATATATTATAATAAAATTATGAGAGTTGTTAAGCTTGGTTTGGACCAATAAATTAATTTGATAATTCACCGATCTCAAATATAATTTTGATCTAAACTAGATAAAAACTTATTCAATCAGTTTTTAAAATCTTGTAGATATAACTATAACATAATAGTTAAGGTTAAAATTTAATTTAATTTTTAAATAATAATAATTTAACTTTTAAAAAATTAACCTACACAATTCATGATTCCTCCATACAATTGTTTTTATCTAATGACTTTGCTGGATATGAGGTCAGCTATCTCTGTAACTATGAATCAACTGCAAATGTTGTTTCTATTGGTAACACAATATTCCATGTACATTCACGCTTGCTTGGCTTTGTTCTTGTAATTAAATAATTTAAATAAACAAAGGTTTCAAAAAGAATTGTATTTTAGATTTTTTTAGGTTTTTGGAATCATGGCATTTGGTATTTTAGATTTTTTATTACAATGAGATGAATGAAATAAAAGGGTATTTAGAAGTAAAGTAACAATTGTTTTTTTTTAAATGTTTTTATTTGTAAATATATCAAAATAATAATTTTTATTTAAAAAATTATTTTTGATATTGACATATTAAACAATCTAAAAATATATAAAAAAATATTTTTTTTATGAAACTATGTTTTTTATAATGCAATTTCAAATAACGTTTAAAAATACATTAATAATGTTATTCAATGATCTCATTTTATGTTTTGTGATTTTAGCTCTGATGATAATTAATAGATGATAATTGATTTTTTGAATTTAAAACCTTATATTATAGACGTTGTTGTGACGTACCATTGATGTAGGGGAGAAAAAGATGAGAACTAAAAATAGTTAAGTGTTAACCGCTTGAACTTATCAACTTAAATTATCCTATAATCTCCATTAATAAATTCCTTAATAAATCTCCTATAATGACGGCGATATTCCCGGATGTTCTGATTCAGACCTTCCGAAATCCACGGGTCAAATGTTCTCTTTGTGATGGTCAAACAATACAAAACCATGATTTCCAAGTTTTTATTTCTTTAAAAAATTGTCGAGCAATAAAATATGACCATTAATCTCCCTAATATACATATAAACCACCCAATGGTTAGATTGATAATAATAATAAAAAAAATATGGTCCTTCCTTTATGATTATTAGAATTCATATTTTTTATTTTTTATAATTGAATAATTCACACCTTAAATCAATTTTTTTTTTAAATGATAATTTTCAAGTCTTGACGGGGGGAATAAACTTAAAGACAAAAGCTAAATCCAACACACTACTAGGAAATTGAAAAACATGAATGGAAATACTATTGTAATATTTATCATTGATAAATTACAATAACATTTACTGACAGACTATTTCATTGCTATATCCCTTGGTATATACCGATTGAAATATTCTGTCAGTATATATAAAGGAATTACAATTAGAAATGATGGGATGAGAAAAAATGAGAAAAAAAATGATGTGTCATTATTACTGATGATATTACAGATAATGAATCCATCGTTATTATCCGTTAGTAGTTTTTAAGTTATAACCTGGCAAAAAATAGCAACCACCCATCTTTTATTTTATCACAAATCAAGCTCTCGTCATCACAAATTCGACCATCCTAACACTTTGTCTATCAAAATCCCTATTATATATCAAATTTTTTTTTAAGATTCTTCATAAGTAAGCAAAACTATCCATTTTTTGTTGTAAATCATTTTTAAAATGTTAATTTTTTGGCATTTTGATGTAGTATATGCAATTTGTTTGTGTGTTTACTTGTTTTATAGCTTTTTCCATAACAATTTGTTGTATGAAAATATGATTTGTACATGTTAGGGTTTGTATAAGATTTTAAAAAATTATATTTGTTTGTAATTTGATGAAATTGAATTCAATTTTATGATTTAGATGTTTTGTAATGAAATAAATTATAACTTATTTAATAGATATGTCTCATATTTTATTAATTTTATTGTCAAGTTGAGAATTTCAGTAAATGTGGAAAAATTTAAATTCTTGTATAAAACTAATAATGATTTAAGAGTATTATTAAAATAGATTAAATAAGTTTAAGTTAAACCAATGATAGCTAATTAGTTGAGTATCGATAATTTATTTAGTTCACATAATTAATTCATATATGTTGTCATCAATATTCTACATAGATTTCATATAAGTAATGGATGATCGTTCTTAAATGAATCGAGTTTCACTTGAAGGATTGAGTATGAAAAATTATTGTAATGGGATTGAGAGTTTTGTTAATTACACAACATCGAATCCAAAAAATATTAGTGGATGCGATATTTGATGTCCATGCAAGATGTGTACAATTAAAAAAAGTTTATATATCTATATGTTGTTATAATGCATCTTTTACAAAAAAAAAAATTCATGGAAAAATACTTGTGTCGATTTGCACAAAGAGAACCATATCCTCTTTACGAGACCATATTAGAAAGGATGATTGGGTCAACTTTTAATTCTAGCAACATGCATGAAGTTGTAGATGATAATAGTAATTCTTATAAGAATATGGTTATGGATGCAATTAGAATGAACCAGGATGATTTAAGTGAATGTTCAATCGTAGATGAATAACCAAATGTAAATGCGAACATGTTTTTTTTATTTTTCTTTTGAGAGATTTTGACAAACTATTATGGGTGGGTTCATAAATCACAATAAATTATCAGTCGTTGTATTAGTGTTTACTATCAAGTTAGATCATGAGTTGAGCAAGGTTAGTTATAACAGAATCATCGAATGGGTAAGAAATATTTTACCTTTAGAGAATAAGCTGGAAGAGAACTTTTATATTGCTAAATTCATGATGAAACTTCTTAGTCTAGGATACCAGAAAAATTAATGTGTCCAAACTTCTACATGTTATACTACATTTAAAATACAGATTTAACTGAGTGCACAATGGATATTTTTTATATAAACCTAGAACTGGCAGGGGATGGACTTTTGTCGCATACTTCTCGATCACTCTTACACTTCAAAGATTATTCATGTCTTCACAAACTATTGAACACATGATGTGATGGAGTCAAGGTGTACTTTTTCAATGGTGAAACTTAAAAACATTTTAATAGAGTGCATCAACAATTTTTAATGGAACCATGAAACATATATCTTGGATTATGTACAAAAAGATTTAATCTATTTAAGTCATTTGCTGCACCATATTTTTATTGGCTAGTGATACTCACGACAACTTATCATAGAAAGATTATCATAGAAAGAATATAAATGACTTCTTTGTTGGTAGAGTAGAAATGGATGTTACACCTCCAATATTGTTGGGTAAAGAATTATATGACATAATCTTGCAATACGAGAGCACTATCTCACTTTATACTGGAATATTTTATTTTTATAAATTATAGTCTCAATTAAAAATAAATAAAATAAAATAGAATAATAGAATACCTCGAAATTCTTTCACCAAAGTTGAAGCGATGATAATGATGATGGCATTAACAACTTCTTCATTAAAACATCATAGAGTTAAATTTGTAATTGCTACTCTATTTTACAAAGTCTAGCATTTTTCACATCTATAAAAATTGTCCCAATGTGTAGTCAGTCCAATAACACTAGAAAAATAATTTTGGCTATTTTCCAAAGACGGAAGAGCCACATCCATCACTTTGAACAAATTAAAACAAATGATTGTGGGAGGAGCAATTTCTTAAACCCAAATTAAATGGAGTCTGTGGTCTCCAAGGACTTATCTTGTTTATTAATTTGGTTAGCATGTCACATGATGCAAGGATTTTTTTATTATTATCATTATCTCGGCAGTAATTATTACATCTAATCTCTTTTCTCGTTAATAAAAAATGATAAGAAAATTTTCATTAAAATTTAAAAATAATTTATTTTTTTAATTCCCTCTTTTTGCATAGAAAATGTAAATTTTGAATAGAAAATACTATTTAAATTAAAAATAAATTTGAATAGAAAAGGTAAGGAATTTGGATCCCAATTCGAAAATACTATTTAATATAAAAATAAATGAAATGAAATGAAATGAATAATATATTTGAGATTGTGGTAGTGGTTGTAGTTTAAAGTACTTTTCACTATTAAAACAATTTTTTTCTTTCAAAATATTACAATTTCAATCGTGGTGAAATCAAAAAGAAATTTAAAATTTATAAAAAGAATCAAGATGAAATTCATACAACAAAAACATATTACGATGACTAAATCAAATAATTTTAAAAAATAAGAGGACAACATGAATTTTTTTATTGGATAATGTGTTTTTCGAGATCAAAAAAGAGAAAAAAAAAAGAAAGAAAAAGTCGTTAAAGTCAAACTATCGTACACACAACTACACAAGCCACTTAATCCAGATGGGGTAGTCGTTGGCTTTCAAATGTCGTTGTGATTACAGAATTTTCATTTCCTAACACAGCCACACGTGTCACTTGAAGTGTGCAGAGCAATTTTAAAAGCTGATAAGTGCATCATACACACCAACAAATATATTTTGAAAAACAAAAATTATTATTTTTAAAATTTGAAATTGCCTATGTTTTGACTCTATAATTACAAAAATACCACAATGAAAAGATAAATAAGCCTTTAAACCCAAGCTTAAAAAATTCTTATTGATTATAAATGTGCATTTATTATTTTTTTTAATATAAAGTTGACTCTATATTGATCCAAAATTACAAAAGACCACATTGAAAAGAAGAATAAATATTTAAATTTAAGTTTAAAAATTTCTGATGTAAAAGATAACTAAGAAAATTGATTATGTATTTTTAAACTAAAAGATGAATTCGTCCACCCATCAAAGGTAGATTTATTTTGATGCCATTACACGGAGCAATTAAAAAGTAAAAAGACTTCTTTGCCCTCAATAAATATTACAATGACTAATTGGTCCTTCTACAATTTCAATATTGTCCCAAAAGCTAAGCAAACAAGTTTTTTAAGAAAGAGTAAAATAATCATTACTCTATTCTGTTGAGTTTAGGTGCACAGTGAACGGCACACTATTCTGCCGTATCTCTGCTGGCGATGCCTTCTGTAGATGCTATTATGTTGTTGCAAATACAGCTGTTATCGTGGGTTCAATTCTTTAAAGCTGTTGTGTTTCTGGTTAATGTTAATATAGTTTAATTTGCACCAGTATGCAATATCCTGGATTTTACTCAATCTGGTCAGGTTCTGAGAAGAGTTGCTATATTTGGTGTCAGGTTTGCTCATTTTGCTATGATACTAGAGGGTCCAGTCTGCCTGTCTGGAACGGCTATGTTGTTATCAGTCTCAGAATAAAACCATAGCTTTAGTTATATAACAGGGAAAATAAGTAGAAAATGACGATAACAGCTTCAGCGATGAATCCTATAGCAATCTCCGTAGCTGAACAAATAAGTTGAAGTGATTGCTTGTACAAGCGTTGTCTTATTTTTCTCTTGGTTTGTCCTATGAAAATGAGAAGAAGTTAAAAAAATAGACAAATATCGCCGTCTTCTTAACGGCATCTAAGCCCCAGGGAGCAAAGACCAGAGGAGGTCACCATCATAAATTAATAGGTTGTCATTTGGATCGTACGTTCGGCCCCATGCAAATATATTCTAGTTTATCATAGAATCCTTAATTTCACCTTGCTGTGATTATTACTTGTTTACCTTATCTTCCAATCTCGTAATTTAAAAGGCAAGATCCTGCGTTGTTCGTGTATTGGAAAACAGAAGGCATAGTCATAGTGACAAGAAAAATGGATCAAAATGGAAGGGAAGAGAAAGTAGAGAATGGTTTAGATATGGAAATTGCAGATGATGATAACAACAAACACAAGAAACTAGAAGGAGAGGAAGAAGGAGAGGAATCAGTGGAGAGGATATTTGCAAAACAAGAAGTGCCATCATGGAGAAATCAGCTGACAAGGAGGGCCTTTGGGGTGAGCTTTATACTGAGCGTATTGTTCAGCTTTATAGTGATGAAGCTGAACCTCACAGCAGGAATTATTCCTTCCCTTAATGTCTCTGCTGGCCTCTTGGGGTTTTTCTTTGTGAAGACATGGACAAGGTTCCTGGAAAATTGTGGCCTCTTGAAGCAACCATTTACCAGACAAGAGAACACTGTCATCCAGACATGTGTTGTGGCCTCCTCTGGCATCGCCTTTAGCGGTAACAATTTTGATGTTACTATGATGTACTAACATTGAATTGTATGCTTTTATCTTTCATGTTAGAGCCTGATCATTCTATTCTTTAATATACAAATAGGAGGATTTGGAAGTTACCTGTTCGGAATGAGTGGACGCATTGCCCAGGAATCAGCTGATCAACCTAGCGCGAAAGATATCAAAGATCCAGCTTTGGGATGGATTATTGGTTTTCTCTTTGTTGTTAGTTTTCTCGGTCTCTTCTCGGTGGTGCCTTTACGGAAGGTACTAACGCAACGAAGATTTATCTTTCTTGATCTGTAATATGAATATTGCACAAATGTTTGAAACAAATTGTTGGTTTGTCTTTCCATTCTTGATCTGCAAATCTCGTAACCCAATTGGTTTCAGATAATGGTCATAGACTTCAAATTAACATATCCGAGTGGAACTGCGACTGCTCATCTTATCAATAGCTTCCACACCCCTGAAGGAGCCAAGCTAGCTAAGTAAGAGCACTGAGTACTGAGCTTGTATTGCTTGGTTTTTGTGTAGATGACATGAAAATTAGGACATTTTATCATCTTGATTTTGTCTGTTCTATACTTTCGTAGGAAACAAGTAAGAGCTCTCGGAAAGTTCTTCTCCTTTAGCTTTTTATGGGGTTTCTTCCAGTGGTTTTTCAAGGCTGAAGACAACTGTGGATTTGCCAACTTCCCTACATTTGGACTCAAAGCATATGACAACATGTCAGTACATTTCTTGATTTCTTTTCTTATTCTTCGTTTTGAATTAAGAAACATGTACTGGTCATGAAAAAGTTGTCTTCATTACCAAGGTACGTTGTGCTTCCATATACTTTCTTGAATGCTTTGGCTAATTCATTGTCATGGTCTTTTCTACAGGTTTTTCTTCGATTTCTCAGCAACATATGTCGGAGTAGGAATGATTTGTCCATACATTATTAATGCATCTGTCTTGCTTGGAGGAATTCTTTCATGGGGTCTAATGTGGCCTCTGATAGAAACTAGGAAGAATGATTGGTATTCTGCAGAACTTAGCCCGAAAAGTTTACATGGTCTTCAAGGTTACAAGGTATGCACATTTCTGATATCTTCTTGCTTCTTGAAAGCTTTCACCCTTCATGGAAATTACCGTAAGGCTTAAATTCTGATTTCAGGTATTTATATCCATTGCCATGATCCTGGGGGATGGTCTGTACAACTTCTGCAAGGTACTAAGCCGAACCCTCATTGGCTTATATATTCAACTCCAAGGCAAAGACCCCAAAATGGCTCTTCCAGTTGATGGCAGTCCTCCTCCCAAGACCTTGACGGTCTCCTACGATGACCAGCGTCGCACCCAACTATTTCTAAAAGATCAAATTCCGACATGGTTTGCCGTTGCAGGTTACGTTGTTATTGCTGCCGTCTCTACAGCTACTCTTCCACACATCTTTCCCCAACTGAAGTGGTACTACATATTGGTCATCTATGCTTGTGCACCAACTTTAGCATTCTGCAATGCTTACGGATGTGGATTAACGGATTGGTCCCTCGCATCCACATATGGAAAACTTGCCATTTTCACAATTGGGGCATGGGCTGGAGCAGCACATGGTGGAGTTTTAGCAGGATTAGCAGCATGTGGAGTCATGATGAACATTGTCTCAACAGCCTCAGACCTGATGCAAGATTTCAAGACAGGCTATCTAACCCTGGCTTCACCTAAATCCATGTTTGTCAGTCAAGTCATCGGCACAGCAATGGGTTGTGTAATCTCTCCATGCGTCTTTTGGCTCTTCTACAAGGCTTTTGATGACCTCGGCCTTCCTGGCAGTCAATATCCCGCTCCCTATGCTGTTGTGTACCGTAACATGGCTATATTGGGGGTAGAGGGTTTCTCAAGTCTACCAAAGAATTGCCTTAAGCTTTGTTACATCTTCTTCTGTGGAGCTATTCTCATCAACATATTCAAGGATGTAATGGAGAGGAGATGCAAGAAATTTGCAAAGTTCATTCCACTTCCAATGGCAATGGCGATACCGTTCTATATCGGGCCATATTTTGCCATTGATATGTGTGTTGGAAGCTTGATTTTGTACGTTTGGGGAAGGATAAACAAGGCCAAGGCAGATGCTTTTGCACCAGCTGTAGCTTCTGGTTTAATTTGTGGGGATGGAATATGGACTTTGCCGAGCTCAATACTTGCTCTTGCGGGGGTTAAAGCACCAATTTGTATGAGGTTCTTCTCTAGGGCAACCAACACCAGGATTGATAACTTCTTAGGATCCTAGTCATAAGAGCCTCATACATGGACATGCTTGTTGGTGCATCAATGGACATTTAAATATCCTTCCACAGTATTTTATTCCTGCTTTCCCTCTTCCTCCCCTGTGTTGTAAAATACTTAAGTGATCTGTAAATTACCATTTTACACCTTATCAGTAACACATCTGTTCAATATATATGTATCCATATCCTTGATTCTCAATCCCCAACATGGCTGCCTAAATCGCACTAAAACGAGGAAGAAAAAAATTCATTCATTACAGCAAGGCAGCAACAATGTTGAGTAGATTAGTGGAGTTTATTGAGGTTTCTTACTAAAATCTGTAAAAGGACATTGACGAGGAAGAGGCAATATCAGCAGTTGTCTCAAGAGCCAACTAGCAATAGTGAGTTAGTGACTAACGATAGAACACAACAAAATTAACTCAACCGAACCCCAATCACAGGGTCCTTACCCTCATTGCAAATGACTATAGTATAATTAAGGAAATTGGCAAATCAACAAATGAGAAGTCCCTGGCTTTTGAATCGTACAACAAAGAAAACCCCATTCATGAAATTTGTTCCTGAATTTGACTCATCGTATGGGCTGAGCAAAGCTGCATACTGACTGATTCTTCTTCTAATATTGATTTGAACCTTATGTTTGCCAGTTCCAAAGCCATTATCAGAAATGGATGAATAAATTTGCATCTGGAACAGAACCAAGAAATACTATCCAGACATATTGCATCATGCCTTCCCTACAGACGAGAATTTTGGATGTTCAAATGCCTATATGCAAGTTCAAGGTTTCCTTTGGTATTTCCATCCACTCAAGTTGAGTTACAATCTCAGGCTTCCCAATCTTCATCACTTCCTTCAGTACCCTGAGAAAATGTATAGTACAACGAACTTAGGAAAACCAACCCTATAAATGCCAACATATACGAGAATGCCCACTCACCAACAAGTGTCAAGGGATAATATTGACAATTTTGCTTCAATTAACAAGATTGCAGTAATTGAAACATCAAATTTCTGCACATTTTCATGTCACATAAATTTGAACTCTGAAGTTTGCAAAACAATATAAAAGTACATGAACTTGATGGGATGTCACCTGTGATGAGCTTGAGAATTCTTCAATGTCATCATCTTCAACCTGCATGGTTTTTGTAATCATTAGTCAACACATCAATATACAAAGAAAAGGAAAACATTGATCCTCAAACAGGATCCATGAACAGTGAGCTTTCTAAATGAAGGCATTGACTTCTAGAGCATTAGCCAACAGGTTGAGGTTTGCCAAAATTGAGAAGAAAAAAGTGAAGAAAAAGGAAAACGATCACACAGTGAAGTCCCAAAACAATTCCATGTAAGTAATGATAAAGATTCATTCCATTGTGAAAAATAATAAAACATGGATGCCAATTTAAAAAAAAAAACAAAAACAAAACAAAGAAAGAAATTGATACTCTAGCACTTTTAGGACTGAAACTTCCTTTCAGCACATGGATACATGCCTACTGGCTATTTGTCAAATTAAGAGAGGCATTTCCGAGAGTTGAGGAATCTAATCATAAGGTTTTCATCCTTGAATGAATAGGAAAAAAAAAACAGAAACATTCTCTTGTTTTCTTCTACACAAATCGAGGAAATCATTTTTAAATATAAAACAATTCATACCTCATTCACTTTCTTCTTTGCCTTGGATCCCGTGCCTATGATAACATCAGAATCAATGGTTAGATAAATTTGCTGAAGCTGCCTAATTATTTAGGAACATCAACCTAGGCGAAGCATACTAAGGTTTAGAATGAAGAATCACCAAGACGTCAACATGGGTAAAATATTTTAAATTGAGTAACCTTCATTATAGGCACAGGACATTTGTGCATAAATGCACATGTCTGCACGAGAAACCTCATTGGTTTCTTTTAAAAAAAAACATAATGCCGAAAAACTCACAGGGCTAAAAATGTGTGCCTTTCCCAAGTATTATGAACGGTAACATCTTTAGATGCACTGATCTACGCACCATACAAAATGGACTAGGAAACTTCAAAAAATAACACAGTAAATCCTTTTTGAAATATGTTTTTTAAAACAAAAATAAAATCCTCATCAAGACAACACCTGTAATTGTAAAACTGTTAAACAATCAGAGCAAGAGAGTAACCAGCTTTTTTCCCTTCAGTCACTGTTCCTCTTTTCCTAGGTGCTTCAACCTGCAACACGAAATGCATATATTGCACAAGTTGAGTCCGAATTGCTCCATGACAAGCAGTTCTAACTATGCAAGGAAAAGAAGATCCAAAACTGAAATTGGAGAAGCGAGTGAAGAAGATCAGAATTCAAAGCTAGCTCTCACCAGATCAATCTTCCTTTTCAAATCAGATTTCTGCAACTTCTGATCAGAAACTGTGGAATACCAAAAGTACATATCTTCTGAATCTTCGACTTTCAATATTGCATACTAAGAAAAGAAAACAGGAAAGGTAGAAACCTTTTGATGATGAGGATTTCCTTGAATTTCTCGGTGCCTCCTGGTCATGGAAAGGAATAATTCTTGTTAAAAAAATTTAACAGACTTAGTTTTATTCAAATTCATCCTAGTAATAAGATATTGTTAGCAGTGACGAAAATTGTGGGGAAAGTGGACATGAATGAGAGAATTTTGATATGAAATAAGCATACAATTGGATAAGGCTGGATGGAGGGTTTAGCAGTCATGACTCCCTCTGAACTATTAGTCCCCTTATATTATGCTAACGATTGCTAGTAATAGATAAACACGAAGCTTAAATTCAAACAAGAAATCTTACACAGATTTGCATGTATGCATGGTACCATGCATAAATCGCATACATGTGCTACATGTATGCTCTACCCATAAGAAGGCACACCCAGAAATGATAAAACTACTGCTGTTGCTTTATATAGACCTTATTGAAAAGGGACAAGTTTACCTAGATAAGTGCATTCATACAACTCTAAACTCTAGCATGTCGCACCTATATGGTTCTATTCAGTCACTGCAGCAAAATACTACAGATTATAGCCTCTCAACAAGTTCTGACTAGACAGTATATTTAGCTATTAGCCTCAAAGTTGTCCAACCTAACCTTTTCCACCACTTTCTTCCTTTCCTGCACTTTCTTGAACAGCGTGGATATGGTTGACTGAACAAGTGAACCATGACTATTATACAAGTTTTCCTTAGGTATCGTCACTGAAGCAGCAGACTCAGAAAGCTTTTTAGATTTGGTTATAGATGCTTGAATTTGCTCAGAAAGATGATTCCCTTCTCTAGAACTTTCACTTTCAATGTCAAGAATTATACCAGAGGACATGTTAGTTTTCACCTGGGAAATGGAAGACAGATCAGGGAATCAAATGATCAGTAAGGAATGCTTCAATAAGTAATGAAAGACCAATAAAAAAAATATTTCCTATGTCAGCAGCGGAAGCAAAGAAATTAGACAAAAATGTAAAACTGAAAGCTTGCAATAGCAGAAGCATATGGAATGCCATGCTGACTGATCAAATTACATGAAACTATGATAGTATCAACCTTATGATTTCTTAATAAAATATCAAGCATTCTGCTTACTTTCTTTTCCTCCAACTCCTCCTCCTCCTCCACCCCCAAGGCATCAGGACTTCTTTCAGCAGAATCATCTCCCGAGGAAACTTCAGTAAACCTGATTCAGCAATAGGCTGAAGATGAATTACACTACCATATTTATGCAAGGTTAACTGGAGATTTACTAAAATAGAAACTTGAACAGCAGATAACTAAGAAATGGCAAACAAATGTGTCACAGAAACTGCACCAATTTATCATTAGGGAAAATTGATATTGCTACTTAGGACAATCAGTGACCGTTGCTATACCGAACTCTTCAAGATGATTTTTATTTTATTTTTCCCTTCTAGAGAGGTATTCAAGATTAGCCTTTGTTTAACAAGATCACAAAAGGAAAATGAAATAGTAACCCCAATAAGAATCCAGACAATTGCTTCATTAGAGAAACAGCAAGCGTACTCAATAATGCAATATAAAGAAACAAACTCAGTATTTAGAACAATGAGAAAATCCAGCAACTACCATCATCTTTACACAATCTAAGCAGTGTATGTAAGTATGTATTAAGCAAAAGCAAAGCCATTACTTGAATTTTTTCCCAGAAGTTCTTGCAGATTGCCGAATTGGTGTAGTTTCATTCAAATCTTTAAAATCATTGTTATCATCTGATAAATCATCATCAAGCTCAGTTTCAGGAGACTCTTCTTTTACATATTTGGTTCCACCACTCTTTTGAAGTACTTGCTTATTGACAGATCCTGCTCCTGCCCCACCTTTAAAATCACATTCAACACCTTTTCCCTGAAACCAACAATCAAATAAGAAAAAATAGATTACCAAGTATATCTTCCATAACCCTTTCTTTCAAAAATATAACAAAAAAGAAAAAAAGGACAGACATAAATAAAAAGAAACAACCTCAAACAGTTCGTTGGGAAAATCAAGTTTCAATTCTTCCGGGTTCTCTTCTTTCGTTCCAATCCACCATGCCTCAGAAAATATAATCTAGGCTCATCACCAAATGGACAAATTACTTATCACACTTACAAGACAATGAGTAAAGTTTGCAAACAAACAACAGGTTAGCTAAGTTAAAAGAAGACAGAAAGAAACATACCATGTGATCAAAATAATCCTCACACATAACATTCTTTCCACTCCTAGAGAATTGCAATGTCAAATATCTATTTTTTGGATGCAAAATAGTCCCAAACAGCTTCATCTGTCCCTGCAAAACAAAAACAAAAACACAAACAACATGTTATTCATTCACAAACCCCATTCCACCACCAACAAAAACCAAAATCACAATGACCCACAAATGGAAACACAAAAACAAACAAAACCCAGAAGTGTTTTTAAGAACCTGAGGAAAATCGAGGTAAAGAACAGGGTTTTTAGAGGACAAGTCTTTGAGCTCGCCAATCTTGCCACCTCCATTAATAGGAGCAAGAAGACCAGGAAATGAAAACAAAAACCTGTTCTTTCTTTGAGATTTCCTAATAATATCTTTACCATGGTGTTTTGCAACAGTTTTTGATGGGTTCAATGAATATGGAGCCTTGACTTGTGCGTCTGATACTATGTTGTTGGTTATGGCAAGTTTTTTCAATCTTTTTCTCTCTAACACATCCGGGTTTTCTCTGTTAGAATTGCTGGCTTCTTCTGTCTTCTTGGATTTCACCATTGTTTTTCCTTTTCTTTGACTATGAAGATCTCTGGGTTTCTCACAAAAGGGTTTCCTTTTCTTGCATTTGGGAGGCGGGAAGCTGAGAATTTTGCCTCCCTTTTCGGCTGCAAGCTGCTGGAGATTGAGGGCTTTTGCTGGTGGCTTTTGCAGCCTGTTTGGCTGAAATTGTTTTTGATTGAATTTTATTTTATTTTATTTTTTTTATTAAAATTGAGTCTGGTTTATATTTTTTAAATTATTTTGGTATAATAATATTAAAAAAAATTTAAAAATAAAAAAATATTATTAATATTTATTTTAATATAAAAATTTATTTAAAAAATAATTATTATCACATTCTCAAATATTTTTTATTCTAGTTAAAGTAGGATTTGAACATTGAAGTCTGGCTTCAAATTGGCCCAAAGCCTGAGAAAACAATGGGATTGGCTCATGAGTCGTGAATAAATATTTTGGTTTTATTAAAAAAATAAATAAATTTTCAACTGATTGGATGAATTTTATAATATATTTTTTAATCAGGTTCTCATACATTGT
>Ga0325414_1004297_pt1 | contig 14877 bp, 6 predicted proteins | sample PopdelMetagenome_8_FD_206183 | JGI IMG/M metagenome (GOLD analysis project Ga0325414, IMG submission 206183) | Populus deltoides microbial communities from Bellville, Georgia, United States - Leaf-PdKOR-R3 | ecosystem: Host-associated > Plants > Phyllosphere > Phylloplane/Leaf | place: USA...
AAAACTATAAATTATTTACTTATATAAATTTAGATAAGAAGGTTTATTAAACATAACTTATTATGTGTTTGATAATACCGTGTATAGTATTATTAATTTAATATTTTATAAATAAAAAATGCACGCAAAACAATAAGAAAGTATTTAAAATAAAAAAAACATGGTTGGCGAGAAGTGCACATTACCCCAACCATGACACACTAACCTTCCAGTTTCTAATCCTCCGCAGCCACCAAAACGAAGCACATAAACGTTAAAATCTCGAAGTCCAATAAACCCAATCAGCAACTCCATTAGTCCCATCGCCTTAATATCTTTTTTTTTTTTCTTTTTATGGATACCATAACCGGATGTTGCCTAACCCTCAGACCTCGCAGTCTTGGCATTGCTGACCATCATTCGCCACAGCTATCCACTGCAAAACGCACCGTCTCATTACTATCTTTGTACAAAAACCAAAAGTCTAAGACCAAACTAACACTGTCTTCAATGGCAGCACCTCTTCAAGTCTCAGCGTTCTCTACTATTGGTATATGTTGCCGGGGTTTTCTTGTTTTTAGTTTTCTTTTGCCGTGTTGGGTTCTTAGTGTTTTCTTGATTCGGTTCTTGAAGGTGCAAGAAATGAGGACTTGGGGACCGCAAGTTCTGGTCTTGTTGGGGAGAATGATTTGCTGATTGTTGGTCCTGGTGTTCTTGGTCGCTTAGTCGCTGACAAATGGCGCCAGGTAATTTTTCTTTTTCATTTTGGTTAACAAAATCATAATTATCGTTGCAATCTGTTCTTTTCTGGTCTCTAGTTCTGACTTTGAATGCTTAGGACTGAAGGAGAATTGTGTGATTTTTCTTTTTTGGGTGTTTGTGTTGTGCTGAAGATCAGAAATTTATGGGATTATGTTTTTGAGTAGGAACATCCGGGTTGTCAAGTTTATGGCCAGACGGTGACTACAGATCACCATGATGAATTGATTAAAATGGGGATCAATCCATCTTTGAAAGGGACTAAAGCAACACAGCAGTATCCTTATGTCATTTTCTGTGCTCCTCCTTCTCGAACTTCGGATTACCCTGGTGATGTAAGGTAATAAAGATTAGTGTCTTTGTTCCTTATAAAATGGGTGCTAGATGTGTTCAAGGATGTAGTTGTACTGTGTATAAGCAAATGTAACGTGGTGCCTGATTGCATAGATTTTATTGATCAGAATTTTAAAGTGTTCTCGTGACTGTAAAATGATGGGCTATCTTTGCTTTGATTGCATCCACCTTGTTACTTGTTCGATTAAAACTGAGTTGCTTGGTTAAGTCAACCTGGGTGGTTTAGGGTTGCTTTGTATGAACAGTTGGGTATACAATACGATGGAGAGTTGCACACATATGAGAGGAAGTAGACATTAAAATCTGTGATTGGCAACATGATGTTACTCAATGATTATGTTATTTCTTCGGACCATTGACCAAACAGAGAAGCTGCCTTGAGCTGGAATGGGGATGGTTCTTTCGTGTTTACATCAAGCTCTGCACCGTATGATTGTTTTGACAATGGACAGTGCGATGAGGTATGCATAAAATCGAAGAATTATTGTTAGAAACAATGCTTACCTTTTCTTTGTTCTCTATATTCAGAAACAGGCTTTTCCCGTGAATAAAAGCTCAATTTGGCTTATTGACAAGTCAAATGAATTGCTCTATTGCCTTCTCTGGCCCTTGGCCGTGGAGACAGTAAAACTTGAAACTATGCTGTTTTTGCTTTTGAGTCTCAATAATATTCCATGCAGGACTCTCCGATAGTGCCCATTGGGAGAAGCCCCAGAACAGATGTCCTTCTGAAAGCAGAAAAAGTGGTGCTGGAGAGCGGTGGTTGTGCTATTAGATTGGCAGGACTTTATATATCCTTCTCAGTCCTTAATTATGTGGATTTCATAAATAGTTGAAATGGAAACTTTAGAAATTTGTGGTGGATTCACCTAACCTTGACAGCCGACACAAAGCAGATAGAGGTGCGCATGCCTACTGGTTGGAGAAGGGTACTGTTGAAGTTCGTCCAGATCACATCCTGAATCTTATTCACTATGAGGTCGAACTCTTTGTTCTTCTGAATTTACAATTGACATTCTTTTTTGGTCATGCGTGTAATCCTCTTCCACTGTAGTTATTCTGTGTTTTTATTGATTCAAAGGATTTTCATTTCTTGTCATACAACATGCTTTAGATGGTGCTTCTTCTTATTGTCAGCAGCCCTCTAACGTCCTCACATTGTTAGCATGTCTTTGCACTATGATTAGTGTAGTGATGTAAAACAATGAAGTTGATTTGGTTTTTGTTAATTTGTTTTGTTTGTGTGTTACTTTAATAGGATGCTGCTTCCCTCACCGTTGCAATCTTGAAGAAGAAACTTCGGGGCCGGATTTTCTTGGGTTGTGACAACCATCCATTATCTAGGTAATTGCCGTTGATGATAGATAACCTGTCTTGAAATTTCAAAGATTTAAAAGTTTCTTCTTCTGTAATCAATCTGCAGGCAAGAAGTTATGGACTTGGTTGCTAAAAGTGGGAAGTTTAGCAAAAAGTTTGTGGCCTTTACAGGTGCTCCTTATGATGAGTTATGAACTAAAGAACCGTCATGACTTCTTCTCTTTCCCCTTGTTTGACAGAGATGCTTATTGTTGTTAATTAAATACTATACCTGCAATTTGCACATCACATGTCTCGTTAATGCAGGGACAAGCGATCCTTTAGGTAAGAGATTAAACAACTCTAAGACTCGCGAGGAGATAGGCTGGGAGCCAGAATACCCTAGCTTCGCTCATTTTCTTGGTGTCTCAAAATAGATGCTATGCCTATCAGCAGTAATGTGATGGCATAGAGCTGACGGGAAGTCCAAGGTTGTGACGGAAAGGATGCTTGGTGCTGGGGCAGCTGATTTCTACGTACCTCACATTTGAAGGCAACAAACCACCTCCATTTTCACTATTTTTGGTTAGCAGCTGCAATGAGAACCGGAAACCTGAACATGTATTTGATACTACTCCTTATGAATAACAAGTCTTTAGAAACTTTTAGATTGTGTCTTTCATCTCTTGTCTTGCAAATAAAATACACTTTCATTTGATTCATCATTACTACATTCTTTCTCATCTGAACAAAAATATAGAGCCAAAGAGGAAAAGAAGAGCAGGTGCATTCTACCTCATCGTTGTGAAAGCGAACAGTTTTTTGCTTTGTAATGGAGACAGTGACTGGTCAACCCCGCCCTCCAAAAATTAATCATCAAGTTATAAAAAGATGGTTGGCACGAAATATTGATAATTAGAATTATCTAGTTGCAACAGGGTAACGCAGAGAGTCCATGAACAAGAAAGGAGGCCAATATTGCATCTTGTTTTTTACTTGAAGCAATTTGCGGGTAGGTTAGATATAAATATTGATTAAAAAAAGAAAAGAGAGTAGGTTAGATATAAATGGATAAAAAAAAAACTGAAACTATAGGATCGGACATAACCATGCATGAATTGCAAGTATAAGGATGATAAAGACGCATATGATAAAAAAAAAAATCCAAATTATAGGACCAGCCAATGTATTCCATCCATTTACATCTAACCTCCCTTTTTATTTAATTTATCAATATTCAGATCTCACCTACTTGCTAATTGCTATAAGTAAATATCCCTTCTTGTTTATTTTATGGACCAACTAGTTAACTAAAAGTATCATAAACTCGAACCATAAAGACCGAGCAATAAAAATAATTCCAAGTCAACTTGACTTGGGGCAAAATTTATAGTCTTCTACGCGCACAGTGACTTATGATGGCCTTATACATCCCGTCCCTCTCTCTCCAAAGAGGCTTAGAACACAAGAATATTCATCAAAGTCTTTGTATACAATGGGGAAGGTCTGCTGCTCCGAATCTGATGATGCTGCCTTTGATATGACAAAAGTTTTCATGGTGATTATCATAGCTTTTGTTCTCATGATCATCTGTAGCCCTCGACCTCGGTCTACTCCATATGCTATCTATCGTTGTTGTTGACTCCTCGCTTTCCACCTCATCTATTTCATTGTCTTTGGTCGGATCCGGCCTCCAAGAGCTGGAAACATGAATATGTATCAGATACTCGTTGTGAATAAGAGATTTGGTTTACTATTGTTTAGAAACTTTTAGATTGCGTTTTTCTTTTCTTGTCCTTGCTAGTAACATACATTTTACTGTGATTCATTATCAGTTCTTCCTTTCTACTCAAACATGTTTCCAGCAATATTGCTGGCCTTCTTGATAGCTTTTCATGTCTCATGGAAACTTGAAATTGAAAACTGCTTTCGATATTTTGGATTCAAACCGACATGATGAGAATGCCAAAGATTCTTCGATAAAAAATATCACTTGCTAGTTGCTAGATCCAGATGCTCGGCAACTTTTGCAACCAAATTTTAAAGGAGTGAAGATAATATAGCTCTCTTAAATAAGTTTACAGCAGGCCATCCCTGTTTGTTAGCACATCGCACGGAAGGGATGCTGCTTCATGATCACATAATTCAAATCCCTCTGGTCTCAGACTCGTCCTGTCTTTAGGAAAATGACTTGGTGCATGGTTAATGATTGAAGCATTTGGCTAACAACATAATTTAAAAAGGAATGGATACTTGAAACTACAGGAACGTATACAAACACACTTAACACTTATTTCCTGTTTAGGGCTTAAAGTTTACATGTTTGTCACTTGTACAATTCAGCTTCAGTCCCCTGTCTTCTCACAGAAGACGGAAAAGAGGATTTACATAAACATCAACTATACAACATACTGGCATAAAATCCTTATGAATATAAACTGATCACTTGCCACATCCCATAGTCCATTCCTTGCATGCTTCGGCAGGACCAGGGAGTTCAATGTGGAGCCAGCAATAGAAATCTCGCATGGGGAAGCACAAAGAGCACATTCTATTTCTGTACACTGAAATACTACAATAAGAGAGCGAACATATCAAGCAATAATAAGCCCACCACTCTACATTCTTAACCTTGTCCCTGTGTGCTTTGACACCAGGAAGTTGATGTTGGATTTGAAATAGAGATCTCAACACGAAACACCTCGTGAACAGCACCTCGGCGAAGGACCCCCAAGACCTCTTCCCCTTTGCCTGTTAGAAGATCTTCCAGAGAAACCCAACAAGAACAAGACTCATCCCTCATGCGGAAGCCATAAAACCACCTGCCAAGCTTCCACCATTTAACATGCACTTTACGCTCTAAGATGTTGCAGCCCACCAGCGTGTCCATAACATGGTCAGCCTGCCAACCGCAATGCTCAAATATCAGAAAAGAGCCATTCACTCAAACAGCATATATGATTAGAAAAGATCTTGGTCCTATAAAGGGTTAAAGTGCCCACAATGAGACACAAATACGAAGCAAAGCACTTCTAACATATTGATGCACATGGGGTACATTTTAACAATAACAAGTTAGCCAGTCCTGCTTCTGCTATTGATGCTGGCTAGTGCCTTAAGGATAGCTCCTTTTTTCTCTCTCTTTGATCTTCTATCTGGCTAGATTTCTTGAAAGCCACAACATTAGTCTCAAACAAAGCCTAATTGACCTGTGCTAGCCGCTCGTCAAATATAAGCTCCCAATCAAGTTTTGGAACTACAAAGCAGATTGACTTGCATAGCTGGTGAACTGACTTGACCAAGCCCCCAGTTGAGCTGCAAAGGGATCACTTTCTTGTCCCCTATCTATCTTGAAGACACACAGCTGTCAGATTTACAAAAACTTTGTACAATAGACAGGCTTTTCTAAGCATTTACGAGGGATTGCTTGAATGTGATTTGTCATGGTAAGGAGGCCCAAAGGAGGTTTCTTACCAAAGCATTAAAGAACGCTATCATCTGCCACATACATCTTTCTAAATTGAAGAAACAACTGACTTGCTAAATTAGACAGAACATAGAGTGCAGGGGGACTTACCGGCATTTCAAGGCAGAAAATGCAGTAGTGCAAGCCAACCAAGTTAAGGAGCACATTAAGCTTTGGTTTGAAAAGGAACATCTGCACATCTTCAAAAGAAAGCTGCATGGAACTCAAATCTTCAATTGCTTTTTGATAGTCCCCAACATCAATTGATTCAGACAGAGAACATTGCTCCACAAACCCAACTACTTCGGCAGCACTACCCGCCTTCTCTCTGTGCATCCTTATATAAATCTCTTTCCACCCCTACCTCCACACAAAACTTTCAAATTAGCAAGCTCACAATGGCATACTTGGCAATAATTTGTCACATTTTATACACAGCCACAACAGTCTTCTATCAAAGAAAGCAATCTCTTTTCTCTTCCGTGGCATTTGAATCATAAAGAAAGTGAAAAAGTACACTGATAATAAAAACCGTGAAATGAAATCAACATAAAGCAAACTACCTTTTCACCATAACTAAAGCACCTAGAAGCTTTAATCAAAATTCCATTACCATTATTCAATAGCACATCTATAATAAGAAAAACTAACAAATGGGCTTCTTTCATTTTAACACGAATCACTAACAGATTCAAAAAGCACATTCATAGGCAACATTCAATAACACAGCTTGAATGAAAATAACAATAAAAGGGTTTGATTCATTTCAACACGTATCACTATAAATAACAGAATTAGCTGATTGAAATTACAAAATTCACTGATAAGATTGAATAACACAGCTAAAGTGAAGAAATAAAACTGGGTTTGCTTCACTTTCACAGAAATAGCTGCAAGAAACAGAAAAAAGCGATTAAAAAGAGAAAGATCAAACCTTGGTGTTGGGGTCGAAAGAAGAAGAATGAAGCGAAGGCCATCTCTGTTTGCTAAGTGACTCCCATATAGAATCGGACCCACATGAGTCCCTCCAAAACTGAGAGCAACTACCCAATGAACACAGATCCAATACCTTCAAAACATTTAAAAAAAAATATGAAAATATCAATTTTTACATTTAAAACAAATGAAAAAAAAAAAAAAACCATTGTGGTTGCAAAAGAGAAGGAATTGAATGTTATTTCGAACCTGAAGAGATGATGCGATTTTGACGGCAATATCAAGAGGGAGTGTGCGTTGTATATTTCTCTCTGATTGTTTCATTTTGATTATTCCTTGATAGAAGCAGAATTGAATTGTTTTTTTGGAGAAGAATTGGTCCAGTTCTTATGGTGATGAGACGTAAAATGAGAGAGAAGAAGAGTGATAGAAGGAGATAAAATACAATACTGGTCCCTGTTATTTGAGTTCTTAGTCATCTTCACCCTATAACTTTGGTTTGCTCATTGTTGCCCTTATTTTACAATTTTTGGTAGCATCTGCCTCTTTTGATTTCGGGTTGTGGTCATATTTTCTCGTATGCTGTGGAGGTAATGACAAGTCAACTGCATCAAGTTAATCGTTTTTTTTTAATTATGAATTAGTTTTAATGATTAGTTTTAGTTTTTTTTAATGAGATTATTTTTATCTTAGGTTACATAGCAAGTAAATGGACTTGATTTATATTATTTTATTAATTGATTTTTTAATTTTAATTACATAATTCAAGATTTAATCATTTATAATTTGTTTTATGTTGGATTATCTCAGTTTTATAATTTGAGTCGTGATTTTGTCATGTTAACTGGAGCTGATTCAAATTTTCTTTTAATTTCATCTTTTAATATTAGTTTACTGAAGATCATACTTTATAATTTATTTTAATTTATTTTATATTGAGTTATCTTATTATCATAATTCAGGTCGATGTTTTAGCATACTAACTAGAGTTAACTCAAATTATTTTTTAATATTGATTTATTGAATATCATACTAATTTGTTTCCAATACCTTAAAAAACACAAGAAGAAAATATCAATGATTACATTTAAAACAAATGAAAAAAAAAACCATTGTGGTTAATAAAGAGAAGGTATTGAGTGTTTTTTTTTTGAACATAAAGAGATAATGCAATTTTAAGGGCAATATCAAGCGAGAAGGTGCGTTGTATATTTATATCCTATTGGTTGAATTTTTTTTATTATTATTAATATGAATATTTAAGTTAGTTTATGTATATGTTAATTAATTTTATAAATTTTAAAATTAATTACAATATAAATCTCTACTAGCAATAAAAAACACACTGATTGGTTGATTTTGATTACTGCCTTGATAGCAGTGTAATTGAATTGTTTTTAGGAGACGACATGCTCCAATTTTTATATAATTGTTATATTGTTACTTTATTATTTTCTCTTGTACTTTGCTTCTAGAATAGGATGATTTTTTTTATGATATAAATATGTTTTGAAATTAAGGGGAGTTATTTTAGTAATTGTGTTTTTAATGCAAACTAAAATAATGAATGTAACTCTGGAATAAAATAATTTAATGCTTTCTGCACAATAATATTTTTGTATTTCATGTTTGGTCGAGCAGTCGAATTATGACATTACTCATGCCATTCTAATTTTTTAGCCCTTGATTCAGAGGCTTTGTAGTAATTTCATCATGGTTTGTTTGTGATTGTTAATTAGTCTTGGGGGTATTTCTTGTTTTGTGCAATTAAAAAATCAAAAAAGTTATTGGCGCGTGCAAAGCATCTGCTAGTGCATCAACCGCTCCGCTGACTTCAGACGGCGTGTGCAACTGGCTCTAGTTGCTAGATTGGTGCTTCTAACACATCATTGGATTTATTTCACCGTCCTCTCTCTTCCTGGATGACATGTGTATGGTGGTTTGGCGTAGTCTAGCCGGAAATGTCTCTTTTTTTTTCTTTTCTTTTCCTTCTCTTTCTTCTTGGATTTACATGCAGGCTATGCAAAAATCAAACCAGCCCTTCAATTGATTTTTTTCTTTAGTTTCAATCCTTCTTCTTTTATTTGTAATTTTTTTATTTATATTGTTGTTTCTAATTGGGTTTTATTTTTTTTATTTCACCCCTGGTCATTTGATTTTTGAAATTTATTTTCAAATTTGATACTCATTCTTTGAATTGTTATTTGTTTTGTTTTGAATTGTTTTCTTAATTGATTTGTTTTTTTTTTTACAATTTAACCACAGTCATTTATTTTCATTTAATTTTTTTGTGAAATTTGGTCATTTTTTTAGTTGCTATTTTTAAATCATTTTCTTGATGAATTGCTTTTTTACAATTTCATCCTTGAATATTTAATTTTATTTGATTTTTACGTCGGATTTAGTCTCAATTCTTTTAATTTTTTTTTTGTTTTGCATGGTTTTTTATTAATTTGTTTTTCTCAATTTCATCCATCAATGTCAAATTTAGTCCTAATAATTTCTCAATTTTTTTGGGATAATTTTGATTTTTTTTTCAAATTTCATCTTTATTTGGTTTTTTCCTATTAGATTTTAAGCCTATTTTTTTTGCTACTCCTTTTCTTTTAAAAGTTTTTTATTAGTATTTTTTCAATGATTTCATCATTCAAAATTAAATTGAATAATATTTAAACTTATTAATTGAACCCGAGTCTATGATCTAATAAGTTGCAGGTTTTTAGATTAAATAAGATTTAGGAGGTTCACTTGTAATTGCTTTGTTTTTTTCTTCTTTTTTTTTAAAGTTGATGTTTTTTTTTTAAGTTTAACTTTTTTTGTTATAGTTTTTCTTCAATTAAGTTAGCATCAGATTGTTTGATAATCCAGATAGGTTAGGGTGTTGTTCTTTCTATCTTTTTCTTATTGTTTTTTTGGTCAATTTATTTATTGTTGTTGTGTTTTATTTTTTTTCATATTATTTAAATTGCCACTTTAACAACTGACTTTGGACTTTGATTTTTTTATTTATGACTGCCATTGTTTTTACATAAAAAAATTATTGTTTTATCTGCGGCAAAGTGCAGGCAACATGTCTAGCACTTAACTACAAATTCAACATAAAACTTTTTTTAAAAAAAAATACTATAATTTCTACTGAATTTCTGGCAAATTTCTCCTATACCGGGAGATTATAAGCTATTGAGTAAGATTTGTTTCACTTCTATTCATATCTTTAATTTCTGATACAATCATTCCAGATAAGATTACATCAATTATACTCATTATATTACATTAATCCATATGAAATTACACAATAACAATTATGGAATTCTCAAAGAAAAATAAAAACCAACATACGCATGTAAAAATCATAGAAATACAAATATAAAAAGGAGAAATTATGTTCATATATCAATAATCAAAAGTTTAACAAATACATTACAAACCTAAAATATACATAATTTACCTAGTCTATATTAACAAAAGTGAGATAATGTAAGATTACGCTTGACACGAGTGGGATGATTCTAAAAACTACAACATTCAAATATAATCATTTAAACAACTAATAATAACTAATACACTAAAAAAATATTATAAGATCTTTTTTTTCCTTATTTCAACTTGAAAATAAAATATTTTCTATCATATGTTGATTCTCTTTTATTAACTTCCCACACTAACATTACAATATTATTAGATATCCATAACTTGAGGTAATTTTATTTTTGTCAATATCAATATTAAATTGATATCATTAGCAATCGCCTGGTTAATCAAGAAAATACTAGCTCCATCTCACTAGTATCATTGACTACCATTTCCCTAGATAGCTAATCAAAAGCTTTAAGGAACATGTCGATGCCAATGCATTCACTTTGACATCATTAGTCTCTTTTATTAGGATCGACTAATCAAGATCGAGTAAATGTTGATATCAATGTAACCCATTAATATTATTAGCTTTCTGAATTTTGGAATAACTAATCAAGTCCTTTATGATATTGTAACTTATCATTCCGTAATGTCGATGTCAAAGAACCCCTTGACATCACTAGCTTCCATATCAAGAACAGTTAATCAGGTTTTTCCATCCATTTCCTTTCTTTCTTTCTTTCTTTCCCATTTATTTAACGATCTTTTATAATAATATAGGAAACATAATAAAATAAATCTAATAACTTTATTGGTGCAAAAATTAAATATAGGTGTTAGGCACCAATTTGTGGTATGTGATGTCCCAACACCAATTCCATCCTATGATCTAGCTGTCAAAGTATCCCTATCAAAACAAGATTAATTCATTATCATAAATTCTCATAACCTAGGGAACCATAACTTGGTTCTTCATGACAAATTCCACATCTATAATCTTTGTCATTTTTTTTAAAAATCTTCCAATTAGAATTCTCCAAAATACATGATTACATAATCTCTCAATTTTTACTATTTCTCATACTCATAAGTAATTACAATTTCTTATAATTAAATACCAACTATCAAAGATTTCAAATTTCTTAATTTAGTCGACCCTAAAGGTTATAACTTTGTTTTTGCTTCATTTATTTATTTCGACTTCACCTCACCATATTTTTATCAATATTAATTACACTCAATATAATTAAAATATAATTTAAGACTTATCTCATTATAATTTATTTCAAAGTCCTATTCCTACATGACAATTTCACGTCTAGATAAATTCATGAATTTCATTTTAATCACTACTTCCATCTCAATTCTCATTAAACACATCATTTCTACAAGTTCAAATTATTTACCCAATTTCCCTTAAATTCTTCCTTTTTGGTAGCCGCTCCAGACTCAGTTCTCACTAAACATATCATTTCTACAAGTACAAATCATTTACCTAATTTCTCTAAAATCCTCTCTTTTTGGTCACCCCTTTATCCATAGAAAAACACATGATTCTTTCAAAACTTATCGAAACCAACACTTACCTAATGTTTTCCATGATCAAAATTATCATTTCAACACAAAAAAAAAATACCATCATAAATAATTTCTTTCATAAAACCTTAACTTCCATAATAAAATCTTAACTAATCAATTCCAAATCTTGTCAAAATCAAAGGTACACATAGTAAAAAGAAATCTTTACCTATTAAACATAAGAAACAAGAGAGAAATTGCACTAGAACTCAAGCTTTTAACACTTTCTTCTTCCTTCCTTCATTTCCTTAATTTAACGCCACCTTACCCTTCAAAATCATTACCTCTCACTTGATTTCCTTCACAAATTTGATGTTTTTAGGTGTTGATTCTTCAAACTTTCAAGATTTTCTCACTTTCTTTGTTTTCTTAAGGTTTTCTAAAGGTTTCTAACATGTTCTCATTTTCTCTTCCATTCTTTCAAATGGCCGGCAACACACACGCACACAACAATTTCATCACTTTCTGTTATATCTCTTCTTCGTAACCTTTTGTTTTTTCGGTTCAATATTTTCCAGCTTTTAACACCTGTCATCATAAATTTTAAGTGGGTTATTTTGAATTTCATTACATGATATTCCAGTGCCTTTTCTTTCTTACATCACTTTCATTAAACTTTTTTTGCAATTCTGTATTTTTTTTAATTTTTCAACCATTTTTCATATTTTTATTTTTTAAGATTACACATAAACCTTTTATTTTAAATTCCCTTGATCCAAAACCATCTTCTTTATGAATATTCAATTTAGCTACTTAACATAATATTTACTTCTCAGTCCTTATGAATTTTTTTCCAGGAGTTTACAAACATAATACAAGAGACAAGAGTGAAAAAAGGAGATAAAATACAATGTTGGTCCCTGTGTTTTGGGTTTTTAGTCATCTTTACCCTTAAGCTTTTGGTTTGGTAATTTTAACCCTTACACTTATAATTGTTGGTCATGTTATTAAACTTAGGCTGATGAGCTTACCTGAAACCTGACCCGAGTTGGATTTAAGAAAGAGAAAGTTAGGAATTGACTGAATCAAAACTTGGTGTTGAGTTAGATTATAAGCCAAGTTGAGTTTAAAAACTTTGATTTTTTATCATGTTAGCCTTTATAATTTTTGTTTTTAGTCTTATTTTCTCATATGATTTTGTGTTTTTTTTTTCATATTTGTCCCTATGATTTTAGTTGAATTTTATATGCGTGAACAAGAATTGTAAATAAAGGGTAATAATGACTAAATTAAAAATATAAAGATAAATGTAACTAAGGGTCTAAACTACATGGAGAAATCAATGCATTGCACCATAGAAAAGGTAGGAGAAAAAGGAATAGCAATTAGATTTGAGCAACATCAATGTTGGGTGAAAGAGGTTTAAATTGATCTTGGAAGAAAATAATTAAATTTTTTATCATTTGTTTTTGTGTTATAACTTGTTTTTTAAATTGTTTTTTGCCTGAAAAAATATTAAATTAATATTTTTTAAAGTAATTTTGAATGATTTTAATGTGTTAATATTAAAAATAAAAACATTTAAATAAATACTTTTTAATATATTTTTTAATTGATTTTGTTTTATAAAAAATACTCTTTTGCACCATGATGCTAAACACTCCGAACTCATCAAGACTGTGTTTGTCCACTTTCCAAACTTTTCTATGTTTGTTTGCCATTAGAAAAGTTGGTGTTGCGATGTCGCGGTCGCACAAATTAATTACCCTAACTTCAAACACAACACACAAGATAGTATAGAGCAAGCAAGGAGTCGATCCCACGAGGAAGTTCAAGTTAGATTTTTATGCTAGATGATATCAATTTGGAGGGGGGGTTGGACGTTATCTAGGCTAAAGTAAAAAAAACAGAAAACTATCAAATGAAATTTAATAAAATTAGAAAATTATCAAGAGAATAAACCTTGTTCACAAGCACACATCCACCTACAGAAATCAGAACTGATCATGGAAACGAAACATCAATTTATATTCTGAATATTTTCTCTTCTTAACATTGGTTAGTTAACGGATCTATCGTATAACTAACTCTAACTATTAAACAACCACAGTGTCCGCACTAGTAATTTAATTTAACGGCAGCCTTAAGAACTAGATAAGTTGATTAATCAAGAAAACATAATTGTCTGCAGTCTATGTTTGATTTGATTTAATGTTCTCCCTAAGATTAATAACGTAGATCCGCCATAATTATTAAACTAAGTTGCTTCACAAGTTCATATACCACAACTCCGGTTTTGATATCAAACTTAGCAATAGATTGTCTACAATAATAACTTAGAGTCCGCTCTAGCAATTAAAATAAACAATCATAGGAAAAATAATCATAGGAGAACAAACTTATTCATCATATAAACTGAAAAGAAAAGGTAAAATAAATCTCATAGTTCTTGAAATCCGAAGGTTTCCGTGTCCTTGCAATCAAGAAAAAGTGTTTAGCCTTGCATGTTTGTTGAACAACTAATCAAAAAGAAGGAAGAATGCATAATTTAGGGTTTCTTAGAGGAAGGGGGCGTTTTTCTCTTCTTATCTGACTGCCCCCCTTCTCTTCTCTCATTCTTTTTATATCTTAGGAAACCTAAAGTCTCTATTTTACAAAATAGTCCTCCATTAAGTAGACTGTTTACATTTAAGTACTTCAATAACTATTTTCCTAAAAAAGAAGAAATAGCCTTGAAATCTTCAAGTTTTGACTTAGAGGAGCTAAATTTCTAAAAAAAAAATTGGATATCGGTTTAGATGCTTCGGAACGTAATTTGGACTCGTTTCTTCACGAAACTTGTTTGCTGGCAGAATTTAGATGTTATCTTTGAAAAATCATGTCTCCCTCATATGACATCGGGTTTGGCTGAAATTTGGAGCTTTTATATAACTTTGAGTCATGAATCCAAAAATATTAATTTTGCATCAATTGGACTTCTGTAGCTCCAGATATTCAAGTTGGAATAGTCGAAGGTCAACACTGGCAGATTGCGAGATTTGACTTTGAAGGCTGCGATTTCCATGCTCTTCCTTATTTTATTTTCTTGCCTTAGATGTCCAGAAAGGTATGGATGTTAGCTTTTTAATGCCACTAGAATCACTTCATTTCAACCTCTAGAGCTCACGCTCTGCACAAAACATCGACTGAATGTCAAATCTGCCAATTATCTC
>Ga0325414_1004299_pt1 | contig 14876 bp, 7 predicted proteins | sample PopdelMetagenome_8_FD_206183 | JGI IMG/M metagenome (GOLD analysis project Ga0325414, IMG submission 206183) | Populus deltoides microbial communities from Bellville, Georgia, United States - Leaf-PdKOR-R3 | ecosystem: Host-associated > Plants > Phyllosphere > Phylloplane/Leaf | place: USA...
AATTGTTTTGATAACTAAAACTTTTGGAAAAATTCTTTGGTTGTGAACTCTTTAAAATATAGATAAATATTGAGAATAAAAAATAAATAATTTGTTTCCTTTTTTATTCTTATATTTATCTATTTATAATTATTAAGCAACCATATAAATTAAGGAATCCTATTGAAATTTAAATGGACTACTATTAAGAACATAGAAAAAAAATCCAAACCTTATTTTTTCATAAGATATATGAATATAATAAAGAGATACTTTCATTAACACAAATTATTAACTATATTCTCATAACCAAATTAAATTAAAATGAAATAAGACATGGTTGAATTAGACCAATAAGTATTAGGTAATCAAACTATTTAATATATATATGAATATGAGTTTAATATGGATTTAACTTAAAAAAATAATCCAAAAAATAAAAAAAAAAACAACTTAAAAAAAGTGCTCCAAAGAAGCAAAATCCAAACCATACTCACTAGAAGGAGGGAAAACAATTTTTCTTTTTTTGAACAAAAAGATTGTTGATGAAAATGAGCATGTAATCATCTACTATACAATATATTTTTGAGATTGTTAATAATTAAACCAAGAGTTTGTGTGTAGTGGGACTTTACAAGGTCGGCTAGAGTTGTATTAATAAAAGTTTTTCATATTTAATTAGGACTTAGTCTTTTAGTAAGTTAAAAAGGGTGTGTTTTTTTAAAAAATAGAACAAAAGTTGTGCAGTGTCGTGGAATAAGAGTCAATTGTAAGGCCGAGTTGTAGTATATGTTTGTTTTGTTTAATTTACAAAGAGTGTTTGTATTTAGTAATTTTATATTTTACATCTGGTATTGGAACCTTCAATTAAAAGGATGAGTTCTGATATAAAATTTATAATTACCTTGTTGTCTTAATTCAACTAATTTAATTTGTAGGGATTAGAATGGATGTTTATTATGGGTTACAATTCATTTATTGTTTTCATTGTCACCACTTTCTCACAACTCTCATTATCCATGATTAGATTGCACACCTTGTCTTTGATGGTTCATGTTGAATAAAATATATTGGAGCACAACTAATTCCCACTTGAATAATCTCTGAGAGTCAGTAGGCTTTTTCAGATCATTATAATAGCATTGCCATCTTTATAGAATACTTTTCTACTAGCATCTTAATCATTATAAACATGTTTCTCTTTGAGTTTTTCTATCATAAGGTTTTTTCCACCTAAGCTACTCTCTAACTTAAAACATTCAGTGGAGCGATTCTCTTACTGACCATACATGTAACAGAGAAATATAAAACCATAACCATGACATGTAGTTTGTTAAGGGGTTTGTTTAGGTTGAGTGGTAGTTCTTTGATTATTGTTAGGCCACCTTTCTACATAGTTAAGTCCCTTTAACAAGCTTTTCAAATAATTCAAAGTGAAATTGTTATAATTCACTAATTACTTTACCATTTTGACAAATAATTCCTTATCATTAATTGATAGAATTATCAGTATATTTATTAATATACCTTCTATTTGCCTTAGTGTATAGAACTTGTATTCATCTAGTTTGCTTGTCTCTCCTATTTAGACGAGTTTTCATCTTTTCTCAACCACTAATCCTTTATTTACATTGTCTATCTCGAGTTCTTTTCAATTATTCCTGCTAGTTAGAAGCTTGTTGTTTAAGTTTGATGGTAATCAACTTTATTTTTATTTGCTCCAAGACCTCTTTATACTAAAAAACTCTCTTTATACTAAAAAACTCTCTTTATTTCGTGTAGCCAATTAATAAATTCCTTTGTTTTTAAGGTTTGTATGAACTTAGAGAGTTTTATCCAAAATTCATAATCTCCACGATACTCATTCCATTTAAGAGACTGTTTCTTCTACACCTTTCGTTTATGAAAAGGGTTTTTGAAAACTACTTGTAGATTCATGATCATCACTCTCTTTTTGATCCTCTAGGATTCTCACCATTAATAATTGTCAGGATAATTATACAATCTGTCTCTACATGTCTTCTATTACTACTCCTTAAACATCTCTTTTCCTAAAAGAAACCTTCTCACCACCTTGTTCTTGAGCATGTCTTATTTTGTAGTCTCTTCTAACTATAATTATTTAATAGCATACAATATTCAATTAATTACTAGAAATTATTGTGCTTTATTACTAACTAATATAGCTTTGCTAGCTACTGACATAGCTTTTTTAGTAATGGGCTGAAACAACACAAAAAGAAAGATAAAATTTTACTTGAATTTTCTATTTGTAATAGTCCGCTGAAATAATAGTTAAGCAAATGCTATTTATACTTGCTCTAGGTTTATTTGGGGAGAAATTTTTTTAATAAATAATTATAGAATTATTATAAGAATTTCTAAAGTAAATAGAAAACAATAAAATTGTTAAGTATAATATTTGATTTTTCAAATTAAATAGGAAAAAAAATAAAAACGAAAAGAAAATATTTTCCAAATCCTTAGAATATACATCCACCGCCACTGGATTTCAAAATCTACATGGTATTGCCATGGATATATATATGACTTTTCAACAATAAGAAAATGTCAATTGATTGTGAAGTTGGTGCTGGTCACAAAATCATAACTCCTGTTTATTCCCATTTTGCCCCTTCCAAGTACACCCTATACATACTATAATTTGATAAATCAATCACTCTCCCCTCTCCCCTCTCCCCTCTCCCCCTGTTTCTTTGATAAAGAATTGAAGCCATCCCACTACTCCTATTTTGTCACTTGAAATTCAAAACAAACACATAAAGACAACCTCAAAAAGCGCGTGATTTGTTACTACTAGGAGTAACGGGGACTTTGAGTTGATGTTATCAATGGTATCCCCAATAACAAACCTGACATTTTCAGATTTATTACACTGATGACACATTGTCTCCTTCTTTCTCTCTTATTTGTAACTTTGATTTGAAAAGAGCACAGAAGAGCACAGCAGGGTGTTCATCCCTTTCCTTCCTTCTCTAGTACTACCCCCTTGGGCTGCTCTGCTTTGGTTTCAGGGAAGTTACGATCTTGCTGTTTTTTGGGCAGGCAAAGACAGAAATTAAGATTGACAGTCAAATTCTCTTTGCAATAGCCAGTGGATCTGATGCCGATGATGGTATTTTGGTATTGTATATGAAGAAAAGGTTGCATTTTTAGGATTTTCTTTGGCTACCCAGAAAAAAAAGAGAGATACAGGGGAAAAGAAAGCTAAAAAGGAAAAGAAGTTTCAAGTACTCAGCTTTTGCAGTTATTTTGGAAAAGCGAGATACCTCCATCTTCTTTATTTTCTTGTTTTGGTATGTGAAATGCTCCAGCTAATTTAACTAATTGTACTTTTTCTACGTTACTAAACAGAAATATACTATTTTTCTTGTGCTTTGTTTCTGTAAGTATTTTCTTTAATCACTCTATAATTACCCCTTGAAAAAGATCCCCTCACTTCATACAAACGCCTCTTTTGAAGTGAAGTAAGAGAACCAATTTCTTTCAAATCCTTTCATTTTAGCTTTGTTACTGATTAAAGAATGTTCAAAGCACTTTTTTTTTTTTAACTTAATTTGCTCTGTTTTTATCTTTTTGACTAATATTCTCTCTCTGTTAGCTAATGATCTACTTGTGTACTACTGCAGGATTCAATCTAGCAATGTCACTAACGATCAAGCCTCATTTCCATCATCAGAATCACAGAATGCACAAACCCACATCAACAAACAGCAGAGACTGGACACAGATCTACACAGTTTATGGCATGGAACAATGGCAAACTTTACTCTTTCTCGTATTTCAAGCTACTCTCTTCTCCATCATGTCAATCCTTTTCCTGCTATACTACCAACCAATCTGCCAGTTTCTAGACACTTTCTTCCTCCTCACCGCCACCAGTTCCACCGGTGGTGGCAGTGCAGCACGTTTTGCTGCTGGGTTCATCGGCTGTGTGACAGCACTATCTGCTGTCTGTTTGTTTTTCGCGGCGGGGAACTTTTTTTATAGTTCTGTTGGGTTGCGCTATGAAATGGCGCAAAGGATTGTAAGCTGTGTGAATGATTGGTCTAATGTTAAGGTTGCTCTTGATATCGGATGCGGCCGTGGGATTTTGTTGAATGCGGTGGCTACTCAGTTGAAGAAGACAGGGAGCTCCGGTCGGGTTGTTGGGCTGGACCGGTCTAAAGGGACTACTTTGTCCACGCTTCGAACCGCCAACGTGGAAGGTGAGTTTTGGTGGTGTTGGATTAAGTTAAGCACCTTTTGATAATTCTTGTGATACCGATGCTCTTACTAATTTTATTTATTTATTTTTGCATTTGAGTATAATTTGTCATGATAATTTTGGGATTTTATTTTTGAGAAATTTAGTGGCTATCTAACTTTTGTCAATTTTGAATATATGTCCTAACAATCACTTTGAGAAATTCAAACTTAAATTCTATTTTTCGAAATAACTTGCAGTTTCTCTTCTACTTGCACATGCCCTTAATTATTTCGCTTATAGATGACGGATTTATCATGACTTGCAAGAGCAGGTGTTGGAGAGTATGTCACTTGCAGGGAGGGTGATGTGAGGAGTCTACCATTCGGTGATAACTACTTTGATGTGGTGGTATCAGCTACTTTTGTACACACAGTTGGAAAAGAGTATGGCCATCGGACAGTGGAGGCTGCAGCAGAAAGAATGAGGGTGTTGGGTGAGATGGTCAGGGTTCTGAAGCCCGGGGGTGTTGGGGTCGTCTGGGATCTACTACATGTGCCGGAATATGTCCGACGTCTACAAGAATTGAAGATGGAGGATATTACGGTTTCAGAGCGTGTGACTGCCTTCATGATGAGCAGCCACATTGTATCTTTTCGGAAACCTATTCAGCACATACTGGGTCCTTGTGAGGTCCGCCTGGATTGGAGATGCTGATGTGCTAATACGTATCAGAAAAAATATATATCAAGAGGAAAGAATAGGAAAAGAATTAGAGAAATATACGTAAGTTACTGATGATCATACTTTCAAAAGTCTGGGGAGACGAAGCCGATCCAGATGCCTTGTTGAAAATATATACTTGTGATGTAGTGTTATTGTAATCTCTCTCTGCCAACCTCTGAACTCATGACCTGGTTGTGATAGTACACGTACAAACAGGACACAAGTGAGGCCAGTGCAGTGTTATTGTATATGGTTATCAATTTAAGGAGTTGATTGCTAATTTACTGCTTCTTAACCTGAAAACTGAAAACTTTGTATTGATAGTGGAGTCAAATGTTGAATTTCTGCATGCCTGTGATTTCTAGCCATTCATGAAAACCAAAGAAAAAAAAAGATTGAAATTTGTGTTTTCCATTTCAGCTAGCTTGGTTGTTGGTATTTTAGGATGTTTCAGAGCATAGACTCTCATAATTATAGGTAAAACACACACAAACAAGATGTTAAGTTAGATTTCTAATTACAGGACAGCACAGTTAGTGTTGGATTCAATGGTTATGATGATAAAACAGTCCCTGCTTGCTATAAAGGTTCTTACTGTATCTACCATAGCAATTAGTTAATGAGATGTGCAACGCGCTGCTTTACAAATTAAAGCCAAGCGCAACCAAATTAGACGGTGGGTGCTTACCATAGAATAGCTTCAAAACATAGTATTGAAAAAAAGTTTTGTGTAGATTCTAAGGATAGCCCATGTCTCTTGATATTATAGTTGCTCAGCCTTCCCTGCCCCTGCCTAGTGATGGAAGACAACTGCATATTTCTTTTTCTTCTGGGGTAGGAGATAGTGATATGCTTAGTGGGCGAGCTTAGTGAGTCGACAATGATGTGTTGTCAATGCACAATCCTTGATCTTTTACAGGGAAACATGCATTGTTTAGGGGTAGCTGAGAATGAGCTGGGTTTATATTGAATCTCTAGATAAATACTGTGAAAGTTACAGAAATCAAATATGAAGAACAGAACAATATACTTATAATTTGCACCGAGTGTCCATACATGGTGCTAATTAAAGCACGGTTCATCGAATCATTTGGCTAAATCCCTTTTGTTTTTAACCATAGTATCTTGGAAATATGCACTCCAAAGCAAAAACAATTAATTAGACATCCTTATGTGCTATTGTTTATTGGATCATCCTCGTGAAGACTCGTGACTCCTGAAATGTTTTGATTGCATCATGTGCTTGATCATCATAGAGAAGAATGGCTTAAAATTGTATTTCTCTGATAAATTCTTATTTTAAATGTTGGGGCACATGAAGACAAATCAGATGCTTTATCATTATACAAAAATAATGCGTTGAAAAATTTGAATATTCAATTTTTTTTTTGTTAGAAAAATTTATCTAATTCACAATAAAACCCGATTGAAATAGCTAGTTTAAACCTAAACTCTTAGCACTTTAAAGTAGTTAGGCTTATTTTCAATATTTTAGGAGTTATGACTTAGGCTTATTTTCAATATTTTAGGAGTTATGACTGCAACTTTCTTTTCCATAGAGGTTTATCCCAAATTAATTGGAGATGGTTAACTGGATCTGAAAGCAGTCTGATTTGAAGTTGGACACCACAAAATTCATGCCACGTGGTGTGCAGTTAAAAGAACAACGTTATTTTGCTGCAGTTTTAAGGGTTCAGTTGACGCGACGGTCAGGTTGTTGTCTGGTCGCCATCCCAGCCATTGATGATGAAAACACTTGTCTCTTTGCATGATCTGCAGTTAAGATTAATTTTCGAGAAGTGAAAAATTTGGCCACCAGGATAGTTTCCAGTCTGCACTGCCCAGAACCTTCAAGATATATCTATATAAACACACAAAATAATTGGTGCGTTTCCTCCATGGGAGACTGATCTTCCATTGCAAAATCGTGGTAACCAGAGATTGAGCCAAGTAGCATCTTTAAGTTGATGCTGCTAGCTATTTGCCTGCTTCTGCAATATATCATGGACCATGGACAAAGGAGACAGGATCAGATCAACAAGATTATCAAATGAGTGCAAAAAACTCATGTATCTGTCGCATGTACTGGTTGCTGTTTTGTAGCAGCAATTAATAAATGTTTGAACACATAATTTTAAAGATTATGATTTTTCCCAGATTTAAAAGCTAGCATGTTGGATCAAGATTTACAAAATAAAACACACTCTGCCCAAAAGTGAGTTTCTTGCCTTTTAATCAGAACTCTCTCTCTAAGAAATATGAGGTTCATTAACGCCGGCAACGAATCCAGAAACAACCAGTCAGCAAAGTCCTTGTGGTTATAGAAGAACATCCACTTATCCAGCAGCTCAGAGATAATCTTAGATTGATAAAGTCCACTTCAGGCCCAGCTCTAATGTTCCAAAGGCCTATGATTACTAGGGTTAAGAAAATTTGAGTTCGGCCCTCGACTTGCTTAAAAACTTTTTAGGCCGCGCACCACCATAGCGTTTAGATTCAACTTGGTGCTGGCCGACTTTTTTTTTTTTTTTCCTTTTTAAATATAAAAACAATGCTAAGATGATAACCCTATTTTTAAAGAAGTTTGAACTTGGATCATTAATTGGGTTGTATCTAATAAAATTAGTTAATTTTATAATATGTTTTAAATAGAAGATAATGATAGCAAACGAATCATAGAAAACATATGACAATAATTAACTAAAAATAATGAGTCATCAATATTATATCTGTAAGGAAAAGAAAAAAAATTATTGGAGCTTCTACAATGAACATCGCCCATGATCAAAATAGTTTGTTGAGACAGTTCAAACCTCACTATAAAAAGATGCAAGATGACAAAGAAGCCACATGAATTGTTAGAGCAATGCTCTAAAAAAGCAAATCGAACAAAACACAATGAAGTGAGTATTCAAACCAAATAAGCCAATGAGTCTATATTAAATCAATCAATTTTATTTAATTCAAAAATAAAATTTATTTAAAAAAATTAAAAAAACAACAAAAAATAAAAAGACCATAGAAAACCCAACCAAATAAAAAAAGAGGAAAATAAAGGATTTAGAAAGCATATTAAAAAAAAACAAAACCCAATCTGTAATAAAATAAATATTAAAGAATAAAATTTAAAAAATATTAGCTTAAAAAAATGATAAAAAAAAACCAAAACAACCCTTTGTGAACCTTCTTAAGCTATAGGTTAATTTCCCAACTATAGCCTTAAGCTATAGGTTAATTTCCTAACTATAGCCTGTGAAATTTCAAATACGGGCTTAACTAAAAACTTCAAATTCAAATCAACTCAATTTAAAGGATGACATTGAGTATAAATAAATACCCAACTAAAAAAATTGGCAATGAATAAAAATAAAAAAATCAAAATAATAAGGATAAAATTTAATAAGAAAAAAAAATGATGGATGGTGAAATCCCTAGAAAACAATTATAAAAATTATCTCATATGACCTAAATAGCAATTAAAAAAATAGGGATCAAATTTGACAAATAGAAAAAATCAAATGAGGATGAAACTGAAACTGAAACTGAAACTGAAACAAATTTTGATTTTCATAAATTATTTCAAATAAAACAAATATTAACCAAAATATTAAGGATCAAATAAAAAATAAAGAGAAGTTGAGGGGTTGATTTGAAATATTGATGGACAAAGCAAAAAAATCGAGGGGGAGAGAGAGAGAAAATAAAGAATAATAAAAAACGAAATGGCCGTCAGAGCCAAAATGAAGATCCATTATGTACACACACCACCGTTATATAGAGAAGATGCCAAGACAAATCTAAGATGCTTTGCAGCAACAATTTTGGTTACTGGAATCAAACGCACTCGCCTCTAAAGACATGGTTACGCGTCAACAATTTTTCTTTTAAAAATTCTTTAATTTATTAAAAGACAAAATTACCATTCACTTTACCCAATAATAATGAGGTACGAGACCCAAGGTATAAAAAATTGAACCCCAAGGGCAATAAGATATTTTTACTATGCAAATAAAAGGAATTAGACCAAGACATCTCTCTTTGGTGGTCAAAGTATTTTTATTTATAAGGGAAAATACGTTTTTTCACTATCCATCTTATAATTAAAAATAAAAATTTACCATTCAATGACATCTAACAATGTATGACTCTTGTCATAACCTATTTTTAAGTTATTCCCCAAACTCACTTTTTCTCTTCCAAAAATAAAAAAAAATATATTCGGACTAAAAAAAATCCAAAAAACTAATAACAGTGAGAAAAAGATGCTAGAGTGCCTAAAAAATAGCTAGAAATTGGTTGAGGAGGTTCAAAAATGCTTTCCATTGAAACTTGACAGTATATTGTTGATTGATGAGAGCCCTGTTGACAAAGAAAAATTCAATTTAAAAAAGAAATATCCAAAATCAGATGTTTATGAACTCAATTAAATTTTATTGGAGGTTTAATTGAATTTATAGAGGGTTTGATTGCAAGAAAAATTAATTTTCAAGTCAATTTGGGCTTTAATCGGAAGAAATTAAAGTTTAGGGGTCAAATTGTAATTTTAAGGGTTGATTTGGTTAAATCAGGAGCTTAATTACATAAATATTGAAGTTTAATGGCTAATTGAGGACTTGATTAAATAAATGCAAAACCAAGGACCAATCTGGAAAAAAAGCGCTAAAATCTAGGGTTTGAATTGAAGTTTGTCAGGGGTGAAATTGAACAAAAGTGAAAGTTTGAGACCAAACAGGGGTGCAATTAGAGATAAATCACAAATTAAAAGACCAAAGCATAATTGACAGAAAAATCGCTGTTCATCTTCTTTTACAACGAGGCTGGTTAAGTGGCCACTTTCTCAAGGCATTTGACGCCTTGTTTTTTCACTAAAGTGGACGAAACGTACATGTAAACGATCCCGTGACACTTGACTACATACCAGTGTAAGCTGTTCGATTTGATTGAGACCTCAGAAACGGTGGCACTGTCCCAAAGTGGCCAACCCAATAACCATTTTCCTGCACAAAACTGACATTTCATTATTGCTACTTTGAACCAATGGTTGGGGTGCTTTTGGGTCGAACCGAAGGCTAAGATTTAGCATTAGAAGAGATAAAGTGTCCCTCTTCCACAACCTATAAATAGATTTGATTTTCATGGTTCAGGTGTGGAGAGCTTTGGGTTTAAAATCGAAGAAAAAACCAGTCTCCTCCCCTCATTTCTGCTGCCAGCAGAACCTTTCTCTCTCTCTCTCTCTCTCTCTCTTCATTGTGGCCTTTAGCCACCAACATCGTCACCACTGGCTTGAACACCTCCATATCCATCATAAGAAATCGTCAAACCACCTCAAATAGTGAGCGTGTCGCCGAGCCTCTCTCTCTCCTCTACAACTTTTCTTCTTCCTTCACTAGCAATCGACACCGGCCACCATTCCCTCTACTGAAGCCTCCTGAGCCACCAGCAGAACCTCATTGTCACAACCAAGCTTCCACCACACCAGGTAATCCCCTCCTCCTTTCCTTCTTCTTCTTCTTCTTCTTCTTCTTCTTCATTTCGCTCCACCTCCATTGTTCCAGAAAGTGAACAATGAAGAGTGAATTAATTCACTATCCACTATTCATTGGGCCGGACAAGTCCGACCTCGCCCAAAATGACTAGGTCGAGTCTGACCCAATCCATTTTTTTTTTAAATTCATTTCAAAAAAAATTTATGACTTTCCAGCGTATTTTTCTATGAAATTTTGCTGAATATTAGTTTGTATTTTTATACCGTAAAGATACAAATCTGATATTAAAATACCTGGTTTTCTCTGAAAATGTTGCAAAAGGAAAATAATAATTAAAAAATATCTTGTTTTCTTTCATACGACCAAGTCTCTCAAAGATAAAAAATAAATAAATCATCACATAGTATTTTCATACAACAAAAATTCAAAAAATATGTGTTTTAGCATGTATTTTGGCTTTAATAACCTAGTTATTAAAGCCATGAGAACTAAGCCAATATTTTAAAAATACCCCAAAACTATTTTGTTTTTCTTTAGTATCTAAGATTATAAATTTATACATAAAATGTATTCCTGATATTAAAAAGGTAGTTTCTTTTATTGACATTAGAACGGTTAAAGTTTTACCCGGTAAGATAAGGACGTCCTTACCAATGAAGACTTTTCTTTAACCATTGACAGAACAACAATTAAAAATACAATAACACCTTAGCTTTTTATCAGACAGTCAAACAATGTAGCTTATCTTAGGTAAGATGTATTTAGGGGTGCTAGTACCTTCCCTTTACGTATTTGGGGGTTCTAATACCTTCCCTTTATGCAACCAGTCCCCGTACCCAATGTCTAAGACCAGTTAGTTTCATAGTGACCAAAATATTAGGTGGTGACTCCCATTCCCGCTTTCCACTGATAAAAGACAAGAATCCGTTATCTCTCCTAATTTGCCAGATACTTTACATGAAATGGAATATCGTCGCGACGCTACATACATGCGACAACTCTTAAGGATATTTATGTTATTTTATTGTGCAATTTAAAAGGCAAATAACCATCTTGTAAAAGTGGTTGAAAAATCAAGCTGAGTTTTTTCTACTTAAAAGCCAATTTCAATATATTATCATCTAAAAACCTAATAAATATCTTCATAACCTCAAAAATTCAATCTCTCTACTCAAAACCCTCTAAATTGGTATAAAAAAACCCAATCAAGTTAAATTTTTTTGTCAAGCCCAATTTACTATTTATGAAAAGATAAAAGGCAAAAAACATTCCAATAAAATTTCTCTCATCAAATGAAACCTGTTGACAATATTAACTATTTATTTCATGGTTAAAATTTGGTCAATTGTCAAATTTTTCTCTCATTTGTTGTTTTTTTGATAACTTTTTTTTTTCAAACTCAAGGACTAAAATAAACAAAATTAAGTTTTGGAATAAAATAAAAATTGAAAAAACTAAAGGGACTAAAATGAAAAACAAAAAAAAATATGAAGGGAAATACTTAGATAATATGTTAAATTTAGTCCCTACATCTTTATTTTTTTTCTAGGCAACAAAATCAAATTTGTTTATGTAAAATTGAGCACCAAATAAAAACTTCTTTTAGGATCAAGGATAAAATTTAAAAAATAAACTTGATGACAGAAATAGAAAAAGCCCTGGAAGACTAAAAAAGAGAGGAATTGTTCGGGTGACATTAAACTGTGAAGGAGTCTGTAATGCTTTCGCTATGCTTTTTAGTTGTTTTGTAATGTAATTATAATTTTTAATATAGGATTCTCAATCTTCAAATATTAAGAAAATAAATAAAAATCTTGTCAAAGAACCATCTCAACCCAAAAATTTAAGCTATTAGGTGAGGTTCCAAGATATGATTTATATTATTCTCTAACACACCCCCTCAAATGAAAGCCCTTTGGACTTGAAACTTGAACAGATCCACATTATCTTGTGCTTAATTTTTATCAAATAAATGAAGATGGTGAGATTCGAACTCGAGACCACTTGATTATCAAGGCTCTGATACCATGTCAAAAAACCATCTCAACCCAAAAGCTTAAGCTATTAGGTGAGGTTCCAGAATATGATTTATATTATTCTTTAACAAATCTCATAAGAATTCCCTGATGCATATTTCTTAATGAATTACATCCAAATTATATATTGCTAAAAGAGTAATATGAAAATATTTCAAGAATTTTATGTACCAGGGTGCATATCGGCACATTATAATAAATAATGACACATTCATTAAATTATAATATGAGAATAGTGCACTGCCTCCATCTTAAATATCAATATTACTCCCCATATGGTAAGAGCTTGGTACTAAAGGGTTTGCTCTTCCTGTGGTATCAGGTTCGAGCCCTATGGTTACTAATATGATGGCCACTGGAGACTTACATGGTCATTAACTTCAAGGCCCGTGGGATTAGTCGAAATACGAGTAAACTATCCCGGGCACCCATGTTAGTAAAAAAAAAATATTACTCTCTTATAAATAATATCTAATATTTTATATCAATATTAACCTTTTAAAATAATATCATAAAGAAGTTTATCACTAACAAGGGCATTTCAAATAATCATTAAAAAAAATATTTTTCTCAAGTTTTTATTTTATATTTACACTTTAATTAAAAATAAATATAAATTCTTTGTAGTCATAATATAGCCTTCATTATGCGCAGATCACTATTTATCGTCCCATTAACCTCCTTTTGAATTCTGCTGACCTATTACAGGTGAACACCTTGCTGTTGTTGCTTTGCGAGCTCCAAATTTCATAACATATCGTCCATTAATGGATAATAAAATGTTGAACTCGTGTATAAAGTATAATTTTATCTATGCTTAATATTATAACTTATTTTAAAGTTATTTTCAAAAATTTACCTTTTTTTTGTTAGAAAAAACAATAATAATAAGAAGACTGACAATTCAACAAAAACTAGCTGAGGAAGGTCCTAAATATATCCACAAGAATCAAGTTCAATTTTTTTGATAAATTTGAAGCCTAATTATGTCCCATTTTATTGGAGAGAAAATATAGATTCAATGTCAAATTAAATAATTATTGGATGAATCTGTATAAAAATTAAGTTTACGAATATAATAAGATTTTTAATAGGTCAATTTGATTTAAACATGATTCAAATTAAAGTTTAATTATGTTCAAGAATTAATTAGGTACAATGACTTAATTATACTTTTAATGGGTCAAATTGGTTGTATTAGAGACTTAATTGGTGAAAAATTAAGTTTGGGAGCCCAATTTGAACTCAATTGAGAATATTAGAATTTTATAAGACCAAACTTAATTTTTATAAAGTCAATTGATTGAAATCAGAGGTAAAATTACAATAAAATCATAGTTTATGGTCAATTAGGGGTTAAATTGAAGAAATTCACTTTCAAGAACTTTTTTTTGAAAAAAGGCAAAACTTCAAGGATGCAATTTGGTTGAAGATAGGGGTAAAATTAAAGAAATTAAAAGTTTAATAGTCAATTAAGGTTCAATTTGCATAAATAAAAAACCAAAGACCGCAATGAAAAAAATGCTGAAATTCGAGGCTAATATTGAAGTTTGGTGAGGGCAAAATTGCATAAAATCAAAAGTTTGAAGCCAATTAGGGATGCAATTAAAAAAATTAAAAGCTGAAGGAATAAATTGAATTTTGATCAAATTTCTAAATTAAAACCCCAAAAACCAAAACGATGTTGTTTCATTTAAGTGAAATGACATATTTTGATCAAAATAACGCTATTTAGACCTAAATAGTAACATAAAAAAAAGATAAAACTAGATGCCTTGACGTCTAGTTACTGTTCATTTTCTTCCACACTTTGCTTGAAAAGGTTACTCGGGTTGCTATTTTTTAAAAGCATTTAATGCTTCACCTTTCAATTAAACCAAAGAAACCATACACTGCTATGATAGGTTGACATTGCACTGCACCCCAATGTAATTCTTGCTTGCTAATTTCCCTCACAACAACTGTGGCGTTTCTCCAAAGTATCCAACCTGACCATCCTATAACAATCTATTTTTACAGACCATGATGATACCTTTAAGCAAACAGTAAAGATCATTCCTGCCTGAATCAAGAACTAAGATTGATCCCCAATAAAGATAAATTTTTTCTCTTCCGTCCTATATAAATAGGGTGGATTCCAAGCATTAAATAACAAGAAATTAGAGTAACAAGATAAAATATTCCTTTTCTCTTTTCTTTCTGCATCGTTGTACAAGGTTTTTATTGCAGCTTTAATGCTACTATTTTGAGTTTTATTATTCTTCGACCACCGCAATTTCAAGTCATATTTCTTGTGGTCACATATTCTACAGTCTGCAGATAGGCCTTCTGTGGTCGCTGAAATTGTTAAGCTTTGCAGCAGCACAGTAGAGTTTTAGTTTCACGTTTTTCATGATAAATAATGGATCGATCATGTCTCGGTCATCCGCATCTCTCTTCACC
>Ga0325414_1004300_pt1 | contig 14876 bp, 2 predicted proteins | sample PopdelMetagenome_8_FD_206183 | JGI IMG/M metagenome (GOLD analysis project Ga0325414, IMG submission 206183) | Populus deltoides microbial communities from Bellville, Georgia, United States - Leaf-PdKOR-R3 | ecosystem: Host-associated > Plants > Phyllosphere > Phylloplane/Leaf | place: USA...
CTTATAAAGAGACCTTCCCTGTTATGTCATATAATGAATAAGGTTTGTTTGGTCCAACTTAAGTTATTTTTTAACTTATTTTTAATCCAAGATAAGTGATGAATATATTTGAATAGAAATGGTTTGATTTAAATAAATTTAAGTTTTGATTTGCTTTCGTCTTTTGATTTATGAAAATTGATTTATACTATCTTTCTTCTTCAATTATTTTCCTTAATTTCTTTCATCAAACATATTTCTAAAACCAAGTTTTTCACTAGTTGTTTGGGTTGTTTTTAGATCGACCAAGTTAACTGGATCATGTATGGTCAATTCCCGTGTAGGTTAATTTTAAATTCAGGCTGAGTAAAGAGTCGGATAATAAGATTTTAAAATTGACCTGTTGGATCGGGTTTAATCACAATATCAAATAGTTCCTTGTTATCTGTGACTTTTGTTTATGTTAAAAAACATCTTGATCCGATTTCTAGCACAATATAGACAAGTGAACAAGTGTTCTATAAGACAATGGTACTTTTTTTACTTTTTGGCCGGCTTTATTAGCTCTTTATTCTATGATTTTTTGAATTTTTTTCCCTCTCTTTTTAATCTTTATGTTGATTTGTTTGATTTATTTATTTATTTATTTTTTATCAAACCTGAATAATGGAAGTATTAGATCTAATTAGTCTTAACCCTAAATGTTAATTGTTTTTTACTTGCCTTTTTATACATATAGAAATCAAGAACCTAGTAGTAGGAAAAAAAACGTATGACCAAGAAACTTGAGAAAAGATCCTTCCTTTGCCTTTCTTAGGCTTTCTTGGTGCTTTTAATCTATGAAATTTGATATGAGAGAATCAAAGATGGTATTTTACTCATTTCTAATTCTAGTGCTTGTTAGTATTCTCTTCTTAGTAGTAAAACTAGATGCAATGTTAATGTTTCTTGAAACTATTAAACAAGACTGGTTAGATGAGAATTATCTTTAAAGATAATCAAGATTAGTCACTTGTGCTATTCAAAAAATTTATAAGTGAAGATTAGACAAGTAATAAAATTATGTTTAGTTTATGATCATGCAAACGTTAAATAAAAAACATGATACTCATGCAATCATTACAAAAATCTAGCATGTATACTATGCAAGTATATAAACTTGTAAAAGAAAAAAGAAAAACAAAACTAGCATGTAAACTAAACAAATATTGAAATCATAGCATGCTCTTTATGAAATTTTCTTTATGAAATAGTCATTATACTATGACCTCCGTTGTAAATCTCTAAGCATAATCTCCATAAAATAGTTTTTGTACAATGATCTACATAGAGTACTTACCATGGCATGTTCTTCATGAGATTCTCTGTCATGGGCAAAAACTTCTCTTCTTTACTTGGGTGCTAAAGCTTCTCTTCTCCACCTAGGTGTAATACAATATCTATTAAAAAATTCATTTTAGGTACAAGGACAACCTCGCCTAAGCTTAAAGCATTTTCCACCCTCGTGTACAAGGCACAACATTACCTGAGAGCAAAGATTTTTTGCATCCTAAATACAGAACCACTTATCTATGATAATCTCCCTACATAATCTCCATGAAAAACTTCACATGAGAACTTTATGGTAATCTTTATAAAAACCTTCATCCATAAAATCTCCACAGGACAACTTCATGATAAATCTCCACTAAAAGTCTCCGTGGAAAACATCCATGTGAGTTGCAAAGATGATCTTTATAAAATATCCATCAATTAGTATTTATTCTATATGAATTTACAATTAGGACGAAAAAACACCTTTACTTAGGTATAATGTGTTCTTCATTCTCTATTCAAGATAAGACAACACCTATCTCGAAAACAATGATCTTTAAAATTGACATCGAGTGACAACCTAGCCCAAACATAACAAGAAAGACACCTCTATATAGACTAATGTAACATATATTTCTAACACAATAACTAAACAGTCTATAAAAAATCACCTTACTTAATTATACAAGCCACCCGTATTGCCCAAATATAAAGATAACATTCCTCTATAACTAATTTAAAAAGCACTAACTTGTTAAACAATATATCCATATAGTTCAAACTTGGTGACTAGCATCTCCAAGGCCATGGTGTACTCAAATCACACGTATAAGTCATATTATCTCAAATCAAGTGAACCTCATTTTAAAACCAAAGGTGCATCCCCCTAGTTATTAATAATTTCTAAATCACTTTTTAACATGTTTTTCTAACCAAATTAGCTACTTTGAATTAAACAATTAATGAGAGATGTGTCCCCAAATTGATGATGCCCAAACTTGACATACCTTACCTCACCTCTCAACCTCACCTATGTAATAATCAATGGGATGCCAAACCTCACCTATGTAATAAATGTTTAGACTAACCTCATTTCTTCACGAGATGTCAGGATGACCTCGCCGCGTAACCTATCCGGACCAACCTTACCTCTTGGCAGACTCACTATACACTCCCCTTCCTTATAGACCAACTATGTATCCTTCCTTGTAAGGGTTACACCCTCTAATACAACCATTTGCGCATTTGCGTGCTTTTTTTTTAATCATAATTTAGCATATTGAGCTTTTTTTTTTGTCAAATGGGACTTGATTAGGCTCAATAAGCAATTAACAACATGACAAAGTATTTTACCTTGAATATAATGCTACCATTCATTAGATCCATAAATCCAAGAGTCACAGTATTTCCTCCTTTTGGCCCATATTACCAGGCAATTTGACAATAATTTATAATGCCACCATTCCTTGTCCCTTGATCATATAACACCAATCAATATTTCCTGGTGGACGATAACTATATATCGTTTATATGTTTGTTTATAGTCTGTTATTGGAAATTGGACCCAAACAGGAAAGAAATGTAGAACGCAAAAAAATAAATCGAATGATAAGGTGTTGTACTCCTTGTATGATAAGAGGAAGACACATTAAAAAAATTAAGTAAAACTAGGTAAAAGGAACTGGGTTATTTTAGGCTAAACTACTTCAAGTTACTAACAGCGGGTAAAATAGCAATTAAGCCTCTCTTTAGCAAACTCTACTCCGAGACTTTGCCACAATACCCATGTCAGGCAACTTGAACCTTGTGCTGTCCAAAGCCCATTGCTACTTCATTTAGTGTGTAGTTTGGACCTATGACAAATATATAAAAAAAATTAATTAATTTCACTTTAAATAATAATTGGATCTTCCTTTAGCAAAGTTGCTTCGAGTCCACCAAGATAGTTTTCCTAATACATTTCAAGGACAAAAGTATGTCCATCCTCGTGCAATTTGAACTTGCAATGCCCCTGCTGCACAGAATGAATCCGGCTCAAAACTACCGGAGTGTTTATCTCCCTCCAAATGCTGAACTTGAAAGGTGGAAATCGATCTACTTTGAAGAAAATATCAAAGTAAAATGAAATAGGTATACACTTCAATAGCCTTTTCTTACATTAACTGTGTTAAACAACCAGTCTACCCTATTAATAAAGCACAGAAGCTACCAAACATATCAAGCTAAAGTAAATAAGTAATTAATAAAATCTAAGTGGATTTGAACCACCAACCTCTCAAAACCCCATGGAGGGATAACGAGCGCTCTTCCATTTTGAGCTTATAGATCTTCCGGACATCAATGAAGAATGGACTCGAATAAGGGACAATAAGAATCACTCTCTATTTTTTTTATAAAAAAAAAAATTATTGTACCTAAAAGTCCATCATCACCCCTGATTTTTATTTTTATTTTTATTTTTATTGAAGTCAGAACAGATCCTTATAGATTGATAAAAAGACTGGACAGGCAAGTAATAAAACAAGGGCCAGGACATTCGTGCACATTCGTGCATGCTGTTGCGTGAATAAATAGTCTCATAGACTAGGATGCCAAATTTTTAAAGAGGCACTAGTTTAGTTTACCAGTCATGCTAGAGATTTTTTTTATTTAAATCTAGCTGAACAAGTCAATATAGAAATCTAGCCAACTGCATTTTAGTGTATTTTAAATGTGTGTGTTTGCTTTTAAAAAAATTTAAATATTTTTTATTTTTTGATGAACTGATATAAAAAAAAATTAAAATAATTATTTTAAAATATTTTCAATAACACTTTTAAAAAGACACTAAACCATGTGAAAATTATCATGACTTACTTAACTTGACAAGTTCAAAAACAAATCAAATTACTAGTTGGTTGCCAAGGTAACCTTTGATGAAGAAAGCTTTTATAAAGCATGTTGTGTACATGTAAACTATTATATACATTTAACAGATATATATAGCACATTTAAAATAATACAAGAGAAAAAAATTGAAAAAAACATCACAATTCCCATGTATTTCAAAAAACCACAATTAGAAATTATAATGTTTAGAAAAATAAAAATAAAAATTGCTACAAATTCCGGAAAAAAAAAAAGATATAAAAAAATGAACGATATTGAGACATACCTCAGGATCAAGAAAATAACTTGAAGAGACAAAAATCCCGAATGATCCACACACATTGCCTGAAGCCAAATAAACATCCACCATTTTTAAACAAGTTTGAATTTCACCGACCATCGTCTTTAACTTCACTTGATGTTCAAAGAGCTCTTTTTAACCTTTCTCATGTTCAAAGCAGCTACCATTAAAGCTTCGATGCACCCACAATCTCTCCCCTGTTTGAAATTTATTGTAGCCTATTTCACAAATTACTTAAAATATCATAGTTTTCACCGACAAATTTAAAAAAACCGCAGGCGCGATTTTCCCCTGGCCACGCTATTTTTCAAAATCTTTTTCTGCCCGCTCTGTTTCTTCAAGACTTTGTAATACCATTTCTTCAAAGAAATCATGGTGGAGGGTCCACGTGGTCATTGTTCTGTTCCGTTATTTGAACCATTTCAAGAACATCAATGAGCTTTGAATTTGGTTAGAAATGGTTCGAGTCATGAAACCAAACAATATTTGATAAGACCAAATTAAGAGCCATACTTAAATAGTAAGAACTTCAAATTGTTCAGTGATAAATTACTTCAAATATCGAAATACCATAAACACATGAGAAAACAAGAAACCTTCTGCTACCATGAATTAAGAATATGAAATTCATCTCCCCCGGCAAACAGTAAAGAATTAAACATAACGTAACAAATTACGCAGAATGATGAAACAATTCAAAACTAATGTAACTGGGTGATAAAATCATAGAGTTATTTATTTTTCTTTCAGGTTGAAGAGGAGCGAACCATTGAATAATAACTTGATCACCTAAATCGTTGGTGAAGCATGGACAGCTCAATTGAGAATGTCGTGAAGACCTGCTGAGCTGGCACAGCTGAGAGAGTTGACGGCCATGGTTATGGAAGTCAGCCGGCTCCAAACCACCATCCGAAGGCTAAATCACTTAAAAACCAAAGAACCAAACAACAGAGCCAATTGCACAGTACAAAACACCAGCATCATCCATGAGCACAGGTTTTACATGGATATCAAGAGCACAATATTCTCGAATACACAATTGCAACTACAATTATGGTAGTAAAAAGGACCTGATTAAGAAAGGAATTGGGATTTCAGAGTGTCATCAGAGCTAGAAATTGAGAAACTAGATCTAGTAACAAAACTCATGCCCAGGTTAGCTCTGTAATGGCAAATCTGACTGCTTCAGTGGATATAAATATAATATGATTTGCATTTCAACGCATTTGAAAATGAAAAGAACCTGCACTGTCGGGAAAGAATGATGAATAGTTATAGTGGGACGTTAGAATGAACAGACGCTTGGTGCAAGCAAAAACTCCTGATCGGAGACTAGAGTTACCACGATAAAAGATCAAAATCAATTTCCAGGATGTGTTGTGTGTGTGGCATTTTTTTTCAAGAACTGCTAATTTCCAAAGCTGAAACTAGTTTTAGATGCGCAATCTCTTAGTGATCCCATATTATCTACATTAACATTGGATTGGAACAAATACCGGTACGCAACGAATAACCCAAGTCACAATCATGATCTCTTGCAAATGACTGATTCTAAGTTATGTAAGTATGACTGATTGATTGATACTAAAAAATAAGGAAATTCGCATTGGAGATATAAGTGAGAGAATACCTTTCGAGTCAGCCTCACAAATTGCAATATTGTGCACTTGATGAACTGGTAGCTAAGCTGAAGCTGGAGTTCCTCGTGAAAGGGCCGCGTGATCTCAGGCTAGGATCGTAAGGCAAAGAGAAGTAAGAGAAAGCAGAACACAGACAGATGAGGAGAGAACCCGGGCAATTCCCCGTGCGATCTCCCCTCAAAAACACGAAAATAATAGTTTTATTAAGATGATGGGTGACCTGCCATGCAAGCGCACCTGTCATGGCAAAGGTCGGATGACAGAGATAATAAACAAGACCTCTCAACCTCCTGGCCTTCTAGTCCCGATATATATATCTTATACATCATCCTCATAAATAAACCACACAACTCCTTCCATCACTCCTTAATCAATCAACAAAATCACAGACCACGGTCACATCATCAAGCAACAGAGATTCTGTAATTGATCTATCGCCCCCGCCTTCAAATGAAATCTCGAATCATCTGCTGCTCATACACCAACTGGATATATCCTTTGAGAACTAGAGCTTTCGAAACAGAGCCACGCCGTATCTACAAAACAAAATCAAAATAATAGCTTGATCAATAATCCGGAAACAGAATTTAAATCATCTTTAGCCAAGGAACACGTAATAGAAATACTGATACATACCTCAGGAGCGATCTCCGATCAAATAAGATAACGGACCGTGAAATCACGGTGTTGAACTTCGAATATGAAGTCTGATATCAGGATAAAGATCGCAGAGCGATCTAGGTGAAGCTGGAATCCAAAAGATCGAAGGGGAATCCATGAAGGGTAGATCTGGGAATACTAGAGCTGAACTGATAAGGCAGAAAAAGCTGCGTGGCGGGTGTGCGACTATATAGAGGCTCTGGGAGAATAGACGGACAGGATTGGTAGGTTAGATGAATGATTAAGGGCTGCGATTTAGTTCGCGTGGTTGAGTTCTTACCTTGTTTGAAAATTAGGTGTCGATGAAGAAATGGACGGCACATTTGAGCTGGCGAGATACGGGGTTTGTTTATTTTCGGAAAATTGTTTAGTTTATATTTTCAAAAAAAAATATCATTCTATAAGTTTCATTTTACTTGAGTTCTGTTTTTTTTTTTCCTCAAAAATTATAATTTATTATAATTTACATCCTCCCGATTCATAATATTTTACATCTTTATATATACACATAAAAAAATTATTTATATAATTGTCATTATATTTTATAAGATAATCTTGCCAACAATGTTAGATTTGAACCCAAAATCAGCGGCGGCCCATTCTATTTTCACGTTGTTGCTGGAACCTACAGAACGTGTTTTGCAGTGTAATTACGGGTGTTTTTCAAATAACTTTTCGTGTTAAAATACATGTTAATAATGTTTTTTTATTTTTTAAAAATTATTTTTGATATCAGCACATTAAAATAATCCAAAACATACAAACTATATTAAATTTTAACAAAAAAAAATTTAAATTTTTTGGGAACACAGCTGCAGCCGCGTTCCCAAACAGTACCAAAGATGACTTGAAAAATGATGGGTTTTCGGTTTGTTTTAGGGATGATTTTGGCTGGGTCCGTTGATGGTATAATTAATATTACCAATAAAATTATAAACCATGAGTTGAATATTTAATAATTTTTCTAGTAATTAACTCTAAAGTTATTCTAGCACCCTCCAAATTTCATTTCGTTAATGATTTGAATTTGTAATGGTAAAGTTTTATAAATTTTTTTAATTTTATGAACTTTCCAAGGGATTTAGCTTCTATCGGTATAAAATAGTAGCAAAATCATGTATTTTTTTTTTCGAACAACTTTCTAGGAGACTTGATTCAATTTAAATGAAATAAAATAAATATTCTATAATTAAAAAGGATTGTTAAAGTGATTGGTTTTGATATTTTATGAAAAAATAACTGCAATTCTTTCTCTTGGTGAAAGAATTTGTCCTTTATTCAATTTTCTATTAAAAAACTCAAAGAAAAGAGAAAAATTGTTCATTTGTTTACCAAGACACCCTACAATTGCAATGCCTTGTTCTATAGAACGAATTTCGCCCAAAAGGGAGGGCCTTTCAGCCCTTGATTTGATCTAAAACTATTACACTTCATTTATTATCAAATTGAATTTTAAAAAAAATAAGTAAACAATATCCCTATCAAGTAAATAAATTAAATGACTACGTGTCTTTAAGTAAATTCTAGACAGAAAGATAAAACAAACAAAAAAACAGCAGAAAAGAAGGAACCACATGAACTAATTAAGACCTGGGTGGATTTGAACCACCAACCTCTCAAAACACCATCATAATGGGACTTTGAGCGCTCTTACCATTTTGAGCTTACAGATCTTTTCAACATTGAAGAGTGGCCTTCCAAAAACACAGCTACTTCCGTTCCGTCTATTTTCCTTTCGTCATTTTTTAATTTTTCCAAAAAATTATATTTTAAAATAAAATATTAATTTAATATTCTTTTATATATACATAATTTTAATAATGATTTAATAAGGTCAGCATATTAATTATTGTTAGATATAGAAAAACATTAAAATTTTATTTTTAACACACGAAAACAATAAAAAAAATAAAAAATCATTCAAATTAAAAAAATCTCTAAAGTGCTCCTCGACGTAAAAACCCAATGGAATGTAGAGATAGTTTTTTCCAAGATTGCAGTAGTAAAGAGATCTTTGAATTCATGAAACATGACCACAACAATTATTAATGGCATTTTTAATTTTTATATGGCGTTTGAATAAAAGCAACATCAGGTAAGAGATGACAATCACCCACCCCCTTGAATCTTGACAAAATGTTTAAAGAAATGATCCATATGCCATTGAAATCCTAACCGTTAACCATGTTTAAATGTTTGAAGTTACATGCACATTCAACACCTAGAACACAACTCGTCATCAACCCACCTGGAAATGACCATAAAATGAACGTGGAACCAACATCTCGTGCATATATAAGATAAAAGCTAATTGACACAAATGATTTCTCTACTCCTGGAAGAAAATCGTGGTTTAAGAAACGCAATTCTTGACTGCCAAATTCAAGACTATCAGGATCGATTGTAAACCTGACAAACAAGGAAAGAAAGAAGATAACGATAAAGCTTTGGACATAATACATAATTACAGGAAATGCTTCAAAAAGAACGACCGCTTTCTTCTTCAAATCGATCAAAGGAAAGATAACTCCACATCTTTTCAACAAAACAGCTACGTCTAGAGAGCAAAAACATAAAAGTAAGGCAAGAAAACACCGTCAGATAAAACATCTTGAACTAATGTCAAAGCTTGAGAAAACAAGGCATTTCCAGCTTCCAAAAACTAGCATTATGACGAAGAGAACGAGGTCTGTATCTAATATATTAATGTCCAACTGCAAATTGCATTAAGACAACCTCAAACTAAAATAATCAAAAAGTAGCAACGCAAATCTTGAACCATTGAGAAAAACTTGATCACCTCAATAGCTGATTTAGCATGATGCAGCTTCATAAAGAATGTTGTGAAGGGCGCTCTCTCTTTTTCCCTAAAAGCCATGGCCATTGAAGTCGAGCAGCCCGACAATCGTCCAATGGGGTCTACAGATCCCATCTTCAACACCACAATCTTCAGGCTACATCACTTGAGATCCAATGAACCAAACAACAGGAGCCAGTTGCAAATAACAATACAGAGTAGAAACACTTGAAAACAGCTCCAAGGTAAGGATATCACAGGGCACAATATTCTAATTTACATACTTGAAAACCAGATCTTAATTGTAAATAGCGAAAGCAAAGCTGTCTATACAATAGTTTTGCACAGGATAACAGGAAAAGGAAACCGATGCACTAGATCCAAATAACAAACCTCATGCCCACGGTTAGTTTGTAAGAATCGCAGATATGCTTAGGTTGCGTTTGCAGTGGTCGCGTTGTTAATGAAATAAACTTGATTGTTACCACGCAATAATGGGTTGTTGTAATGAGCAAGTGCTTTCGTGTATTACAGACTAAAAAATGAAACCTGATAAATCAAACCTAAGATTCAATACCTCTTAGTTTTGGTGCTATATAGTAACTGCCAATCTAGCGTTGAAACCAGTTTTGGTTGCATTATCTTGATAGCCCACTGTATCAGAGATTTATATTTGACGGGACCAAATATCCGATAAGAAATGAAAAACAGGTTGCAATGATAATAATAAAAAAAAAACAATATGATTCTTTTTTTTTTTTTGTTCTAAGTCTTGGAAATATGACTGGCTGTTTCTAAAAATAAGAAATTCGTATTGGAGTTATAAAAGAGAGAATACCTTAGAGTCAGCTTCACAAATTGCAACATTGTGCAGAAGATGTGAATTGATTGCTAAGCTGGAGTTGGAGTGCCTCGTGAAAGGGCAGCGCGATCTCAGGCAAGGATCGTAAGTCAACGAGAAGTAAGAGAGAGCAGGACACGGACAGCAGAGGGGAGAACCCGGGCAATTCCCCGTGCGATCTCCCCTCAAAAACACGAAAATAATAGTTTTATTAAGATGATGGGTGACCTGCCATGCAAGCGCACCTGTCATGGCACAGGTCGGATGACAGATAATAAACAAGACCTCTCAGCCTCCTGGCCTTTTGGTCCCGATATATGTATCTTATACATCATCCTCATAAACAAAACACACAGCCCCACCCCTTATCTCCTTCCATCACTCCTCAATCAATCAACAAATCACTGCTCAGGTTACATGATCAAGCAACGGAGATTCTGTAACTGCTTATCGCTCCACCTTCAAATGATATCTCGAGTCATCTTCTGCTCACACACCGACGGGATATATCCTCTGAAAATTAGAGCTATAGAAACAGATCTCCGCTGCTTAATCAATAATTCGGAATCACAGTTTAAATCAGTTTTACCAAAGGAAAACATAAGAAAAACACTGATACGTACATCGATCTCCGATCAAACCAGATAGCAGACCGTTGAATCATAGAGTTGAAGCATCGGATGAGCTTCGAATATCCAATCTGGTATCGATATATAGATCGCAAAGCGATCTAGGCGAAGCTAGAATCAAAAAGATCGAATGAGGTACCATGGAGAGTGGATCTACGAATATAAGGGCTTAGCTGCTAAGGCAGATAAAGACTGAAGGGCGGGTGTGTGACTATATAGAGGATCTGGGAGAATAGACGGACAGGATTGGTAGTTTAGTTGAATGATTGAGGGCTGAGATTTAGTTTACGTGGTTGAGTGGTTGCCTTGTTTGAAAAGTAGGTGGCGATGAAGGTATGGACGAGCTGGCAAGATATTGACTTCATCATTTTCGTAATAATCACGCTGGTTAAATCTCTTTATTTCTTGTAAAGTAGGTTTTTTTAGAAAATAAATTTCAGAAAAAATAAATTTTGATAAAATAAATTTTAGAAAAGTATTTTTTAATATTTGATAGTGTAATGAAAAATAAATTAAAAAACACTTTCTAGTATTTGGTTATGTCATTAAAAATGAGCTGAAAAATAACTTATTAATATTTTATTTTTATTCAACTTTATTAAAATAATGAGGAATAAATCTTACAAATTAAAAAGTTGAATGAGAATGAAATTGAAAAAAAATATAATTTCATAAATTATCTCAAATAAAATAAATAATAATCAAAATAATAGAGATCAAATAAAAAATAAAAAAAATTGAAAGATGAAAAAATTAAAATAATAATAATTAACATTTCATAAATTATTTCAAATAAAATAGGTAATAATTAAAAAAACGATGACCAAATTTGATAGATAAAAAATTTCAAATAAAAAATGATAAGGAAAAAGCAAAATAAAAATGAGGACCAAAGTTAATATAAAAATTAAATTTTAAGGGATGAAATTGAAAAACAAATATTCAAAGCAAAAAAGAAATATATATATATATATATAGCAATTAAAAGTTTGAGGATCAAATTTAATATAATCGGTAAATAATATGACATTTGGACAGGTTGTTTAAGTCGAAGCCGCTTTTTAGAAGTAAGAGTTTCCGTTGAACTTATAAGCTGGTAACCAGTTTCAAACAAGAGTCGAAGCAAGGGGATTGAAATTCGAACTCGAAATATCATAAGAGTTTAAATTTTTCACAACTTCTGGAAAGGGTTTGCCGTCCAAAATAAAAGGAAAACACTTTCCTGAAAACCAAGCCAAATTTTTCTTTGACCGGAAAGTGTTTTCTGTTGACCAAAAAATGTTTTCTGTTAACCAATTTTCCTAATAGCAGACAAATATAAGAAAATTTGGAAAGCGGTTTCCCGAAAACCACTTTCCGGGAAACAAACGCCCCTTAAAATAGATTAGTCAAGAATGTTACGAGACCTTTTTCATGTTTTTTTTTAATTTTTAATTTTTGTTTTTGTTAAAAAATTATTTATATATTTTTTTAAAAAAATAATGTTTTGAGCTCGAAAATAATTTTTAAAAAATAAAAAATATTATTTTGATGTATTTTTAAATACCGTAACCATTATCACAATCTCAAACAGTCGGTTGTGAGCGGCTTAAACACCGTTTATTTACAATTTAAAAAAAATTAAAATTATTTTTTTAATATCTTCCTAATTGTTTTAATATTCAACATCAAAAATAAATTTTAAAAAATAAAAAAATATTTTAAAAAATAATTCCACAAGAATAACATTTAGAAAATTAGATTGATTGGTGTACGCATGTGATGTTGTGACTTTCTTTGTATTTTTACTTCACATTTCTGGTTTTTGTGATCGTCGCTCATAACAAGATTGGATTACAAGTGTATAGCTAAATGTTTTTCAACATAAACAAATTAAAAATCTTTATAAAATTTGATGATGTTTTTATTCTTATTTTTTGTTACGTTACGATAAATCACGCTTTATATTCAAACAAAAATTTAAAATAAAATTATCTTCATAAATAATTCATGAGATACCCACATTCAACACTCTCTTTGTCTCTCACAAAATTCACGAGATCTCTCTCCTAAACCCTAAAAATATGAAAACGAAATTCACTCTCTACTATTTGATCTTTGTCTGCCAGCACGCCCTCCTCTTCCACGTCTACCTGCAACTTTTGGCTTCCCTCGCTGGCTGAGAAGACAAAACCCTTCTATCTGCAACCATGTCAATTGCATAATTTTATTATTATTATTATTATTATTATAGCTGTTCATGTTAGCTTGCGTGTATTTTAACTGATCTCACGGATCCTAAAACTAACAATCATATAAGCTTCCAGTATCTATCATATTAGTAATCATAAAACTCGAATCTGAAATAACAGGAGAAACAAATTTTTTAATTCCTAGCTCTTATCAATAAATGATCTGCTAGATAATTTGTTAATGGCATAATTATTTGTTAGGCTGTTTGTAGCTGTTTAAATCTTATGAGATGAACACATTTATAAGATTATTTTCTGCTGCATCACGTGGGTTATAAGATTATTTTTAATATTTACGTATTAAAACAATCTAAAAATATATAAAAAATTAAAATTTTATAAAACGTGATTTACAACACGTTACAACACTCTCTTGTGAAAATATTCACCACAAGGAAGCAGATCCAGAAAGACAAGGGCTCATCACGGCCCATTGGGCTATGTATGAATCATTTTTTTGTGAATGCTCATATTGGCAGATCCCACAGTATAGTCCACCCACCGTATTATTTCAAATATCATAAGAAACTTGTAAACATGAGGTTAGAACCAATCCATGTATTTGATTGGGACCCATTTTTTTTAATCTTTTCTTAATATTTTTTTCTTATAAAATAACATCACCGAGTACATGAACGTCAATGTGCTTACCCTAAGATCTGGAGATATCGATTTGTTTTGTTGGGGATGATAATTGGAGATCTAGGGGGTGTTTAGCAATGCAGTGATCACATTAAAAAACTTGAATTTTAAAATAAATTATGATTCGACTAAAATATACCCTAACCGTTGAAAAAAAATAATTAGCAATACCTAGGCACGACTAATGAAATTCATGATGGGATTGTAACCGTTAAATCACAGTTAAAATAAAATAATTAAAAATTAATTCATGTTGAGATCGCATTGAAATTTAGGATAGTTTGTTTGCTAAAAAAATATTTTTTAAAAAACATTAATTTATACAAAGTGAATTGTTTTATGATGTTTGGTAGTGTTAAATAATCATCCCAACCCAATAGATTAAACTGTTAGGTGAGATCCAAATATATAATTTATATTATTTTCTAATACACCCCCTCAAGTGAAAGCTTTTTAAACTTGAAACTTGCACAGACCTACATTACCTTGTATAAAATATCAAGCATGGATAAGCATCTTTCCCATTTGTTTCATAAAAATCAGAGCTTTGATGACCAAGCGGTCACGAGTTCGAATCTTATTTTTCCTATTTATTTGATAAAAATCAAACACGAGGTAATATGTACCTATGCAAATTTCAAGCCTAAAAGGGCTTTTACTTAAGGTGATGTGTTATAAAATAATATAAATTATATATTAGAAACTCATCTAACAACTTAATCTATTGGGTTGAGATGGTTCTTTGACAAGTAGTATCATAAAAAATAAGTTCGAAAATATTTTATAGTAGTTGATTATGTCATGGAAAATAAACTGGAAAATAAAATTTTAATATTTTTTTTTAAGATTATTAAAATAATAAGAAACAAATCTTACAAAATAAAAGGTTGAAAGATAATAGAATTGAAAAAAAATATAATTTTATAAATTATCTCAAATAAAATAAATAACAATCAAATAATAGAGATCAAATT
>Ga0325414_1004301_pt1 | contig 14872 bp, 10 predicted proteins | sample PopdelMetagenome_8_FD_206183 | JGI IMG/M metagenome (GOLD analysis project Ga0325414, IMG submission 206183) | Populus deltoides microbial communities from Bellville, Georgia, United States - Leaf-PdKOR-R3 | ecosystem: Host-associated > Plants > Phyllosphere > Phylloplane/Leaf | place: USA...
ATATAAACAAAACTCATTGTAGGGGGGTGTTTAGATTTTACACTCTAGAGTTTAGATTCATCTTATTAAGAGATATTTGAGTCGCATTATATTTGATTTAAATACCTTATTTAAAAATACATCTTAACAAAGATAATGAAGAGCAATAAAGTTTTAAAAACAAATAACTCATCATTGACAATAAAATTAATATCATTTTTATTTTAATTTAAATATAATTAATTTTATTATTAGTATGCATACTAGATTTTTTGATTTATATCCATTATAAATTTAAAAATATGCTTATGATCTTTTGTGTTGAAAGAGAACTACTAATGCAAAATTACGATTGTTTGAATTGAAGGAGAGAAAGACTTTGCATGCTGAGCACACAAAAATTCTTTCCATTACTTCAATTGATATACTTTGATTTTTCCCCTTTCTATTTTAAATAAAAAATAATTTAAATTATGGGATTATGTATACATAATTGAAATAAAAAGTTGATAAACAAAGTCATCTTCACCTTCTTATGTCCAATCCATTTCACGGTTGGACAGCAAGATTAAGCAACCAATAATTTCATTCAGCGAAAATTTCCACACGAGGAGAGGTGCCTTAATTCACTACCACAAGTCCTAATAAATAAGGTAGATAATTATGAATTCTGCATTTTACATGAAATATTTATAGCAAGATACAAAAAATTAAAAATTAAAAATCGTGACAGCTTAATTTGAATGTTCAGAGATGTTTTTCCCAGTTGTATTTAGCAATGAAATTTATGCGAAGATTGCTTTGCCCACTAAAATATAATTTGTACAAGTAAAAATTAAACTAGAACAATGACGGCGCTAGAAAAGAAGAAGGCTTGTCATTCCCGGGACCATATGACCGTAAAGGGGGCGTACACGTACCACCAATATGTGATTTCATGTCCATGAACATTTGACGGAGTTGTTCATAATCCGCCGAGAGTCACTTATATTTTTTGGTGAGATGAGCCGTGTGTTGTTACAAAGACACGAACTCCTAAGACTGGGTGTTCGATATCGATTGTGAGCTCCTAACGATTGAGACACCATGAGCCACCTGCAAGTTCTCGGCTGTAGTGTTGGAGAGTCCGTACACCAGATTTTTATTGGGTCCACCAAATGATCCTGCCTCCATCCACAAATCCGGATCGAAACTCGGGTGGGTCGAAAGATCGTCCCCGTATCTCTTCCTCAATCAGCTGTTATATGTCTCCTAAAAATTAAAAAAGAAATCATCAAATTCAATTCAAGAAAATAATTACTTATGAAATAAAATGGTTGAACGAACATACCACAAAATATTAAGCGCGGTTATCGACGAATTGTTACACCCTTTTTTGGCAGTCTTCACTCCGCATGTCCTCTCGACAAAAAACTCCATTGGGCTTGGCTCACGTCCAAGAGACATAGCCTGTAAAAAAATTAATTAATCCTAGATGTCATTTAAAATTAATCTTACCATCCACTTCACATGTGTAACAAACAGAACGGAGCTGCCAGTGTGCGTGGTATCCAAAGTATTTTTAAATTTTTTGCTCCACAAATAAACCCGTGCGGCAACTTAGTCCCCACTAGACTCAACCTATCTTCATCAATTCCACTCGTGTTTGCCTAGTAACCAAGTGTTTCCCTCACCCAAGAGTTTTCCCCACTTTCCCAAGTTAGAAGACAAACATGATACACAAGTAGAATAAGTTAATCAAAGTGCACAACAAGCTTTACGGGAACTCTTTCCCAAATTTTATTAATCTCATAAACAAAGGAATACACTATACATAAATCCGTATGTGTGCTATACATAAATATTGCATGCTACACCAAGCTTGCATCCCCCATGTCATGCCCCCACAACCAAGAATTGCAACAACTATTTATAGACAAGCATTTACAAGGCCCAACTTCCATTCCTACATTTAAGGAAGTATTGGGACACTATCTCACCCTTGTTCACCCATGAACATAATGACCCTATTATCTAACAAGTAGTGGGTAGTTTTCCCCCATGATCCCCATGATCTCCCAAGATTTTAGTGGGTTGAGAGCATTTTCCAGCACATCCCCCATGCTTTTAGACAACTTCCCCCACTAACAATCATGGTGTAACCGCCCATAACCACTTGTTTAACTGCTCATCCTTGCTGTCCATGTTGCTGCCACGTCTCTTGCATGCCTTAGATAGTCCTTCGTCTAAGTTTCAGATCGTTCCAAGTCATGCCCATGACTTGCATAAGCTGTTGCACGTTGCCGAATTCGCATCTGCGTACAAGCTGCCAATGTTTGCGCTACCAATGTCCGTGACAACCCTTGTTTTCTTCAGCCTACACCCCTGATGAATTTTTTTGCATCACTCGATAAGTACATTACCGTAATGTTCACTTGTTCAGCTAACCCGACCTTGGCAACACTGAAATAGTGTTCCATATCCCACAAGAAATTCTCTAATTCCTTAGAACTTCTAGCACCGCCAAATGCTTTTAGTTTTGGAACTTTAGGCTTAGAAGAGCCTACACCCCCTGATGCAGTCGCGACTGCTTGTTTAAAGACAACCAATTCTCCATCGACAACCTGTAACTTTTTGCTTATCTCTACCGTAAGTTCTACATACTGTCCAGCAGCCTTGTCAGCGATTTCCAGAGCCAAGTCAAGTCGATCCTGAATTGAACGATCCTCATCATTAAGAATATCCCCCATCCAGCCCTCTAGATGAAGCAACCTTTCCCGAATAGTCTCCATACCAGCTAGCATAAGACTTCAAGCCAACAATTTCACAAACTAATCCAACGATGGCTTGTCACATGAAACTATCTGTTGTTTTGTTAGTAAGATTTGTCCTTTGATCTTTGCCTACAAAACGATCTCGTTGTCCTACCGAGAATGCAACCACGCGCTGATACCACTTTATGTTAGTTAATGACAAATTAGATTTTAATATATAATTTCTTTTTTAAAAAATATCGTATCGTTTTTTATGTTACCTAGTTGCTGTGTAATTCTCTCACACCCTCTTCACAACATTGTCACTCGCGTTATCCCACTCAAATTTGTACTGTGTATAAATAATTTATTAAAAATAAATCAATAATTACAATATAACATAAAAATAGTTAAAATTTATTAAAAACACTATCCTCAAATCTTCTAAACCATTAATCGATATAAGGTTTCCAACTAGAATTTCTGGAAACCTGACTCCATTGAAACAATAGAATCTCCATCGATGATTAAAACACTGATGTTATTACTCAGGCGACCTCAATGTTTGTGAACTTGAAAATCAATAAAATTAAAACAAAATTAATTAGTTGTTCACAAATTACATTAAAAGAAGAAAAAAAAAACTCAAATCAATACAAACTTCGTAGCAAACTTACATTGAAAGGTCGTCCTTCCAATGTGCCTCATACTTGTGGGTGAATTGACCCCGGTGTGAAGGTACACCGCCTCTACGTTGTGGAACCGTGCTGAAAGAGGTAGTGTCATGAGTCGCAGCAGGTGCCTTTTATTGGTCGCCATCTAATGACATGTCATCATCGCTGCTAAAAGAACTAGCTGCAACCATGTGCTCACGACTTACTGTTGATTTTGTTCTACGCATCTACATAAATTTGATGAATAATTACATAATAAAATATGAATTTTTTTAAAAATATTCGAGAGCACCTCCCCATTACTAGAGACTACCCAAATTATTCAAACCTGCAAATATTAACAAGATTTATGCCACAAACCAATTGATTTTATTTTATTTATACCAGAAATAATTTATTCCTATATATTCAACTAACATCTATATAAATTTAACAATAACAATTAAAATTCAATAAAATAATCAAACACTCTATTATGCAATATATACAATAAAATTGAGAGAAAAAAAATTAAATTTAATTCTATATATTCAATTAACATTTATATGGAAAATTTAACAATAATCCATTAAAATTCAACAAAACAATCAATCATTATTGCAATAAAAACAATAAAATAGGCAATAAATAAAAAAAACTATATACTTTAGAAATGAAAAACGCTTACCTTAATAATGTGTTTATTTTTAGACTTTATCTATGTACAATACAAAAACACAAAAAAAAATTTGTTAATAAACAGAAGAAAAGACGAAAAATAAAAAAGCATAACAAGTGAGGAGAATCACAATACATACCTTTTAAATGTTGAAGATGAAGATAGAATGAGAAATTGAAGCACAATCACTTGAATTGAGAGGAAAAAATGAGAGGCGATTGAAGAAAATTGAAAGAAAGGAAAAAATGAGCTGAAGGGGCTCTCGCTGGGATTGATACTGCGTTTTTACCAATGGATTCATCAACGAAATATTAAATAATATTATTTTTAATTAATCCGTTTGTGATTCTCTCGATGAATTCACCTTGAAATTTTCATTTTGCTCTAAAATTTTAAAAAACCCTTCAAAATTTTCACATTCTGTCGGTAGTCTGTCTGTAATTCCCTCGCTAATGTGAAATAGTACACATGGTCAGAGATGCATTCATTACCCGCGCTTTGGAATTCACATTCCGTTGGCAGGTCATTGGTAATTCCCTCGGTAACATGCAACTGACTCAAAGGACTTTAATTGACAGCACCAACATAAGAGGTGAACAAATTACCATTGCCTTTAGATAACATCGATGAATAAAAAACCGTCGGTGTTTCCATCGGTGATGTGTGAACAGTTCCCATTGCCTCTGTAAAACACCGACTAACAAGAAATCGTTAGTGTTTCCATCGGTGATGTGGGAATTGTTCACCTATTCAGAGTGTGAATAGTTTCCATCGGTGATGTACACAATGAATGGTAGGTTTTGTTTTTTTTCATGTCTATCCTCCCTGCAATACTTAAATTGAAAATTGCACGCCCAACACAATAACAATAGTTTACAGATGAATTATGAAATAAATATTTATGCATCCATAAATATTACATTCTAAAAAGTTGTATTACACTTTCATGTTTTGATAGTTAGTTAGAATTATCTTCTTCTTCTTCTTCTTTAATTGAGTCGTCATCAGCTCCACCGTAATCTTCAACGTTGATGACATTGGTATCATCATCTTCATAGATTTGTGCTTGTCCATTGGAGCTCAGAACAACATTCAACCCCTCAACGTCAACATCAACGAGACTATTATCGAAGACGTGAAAATTTAAATTTTCTTCTAAGTCAATCGATAGAGCAACTCGATATGATTCAACCAACTCACTCACATGAAAGACATCATCTCCCACACTTGTGTCTTTATTCTCATTCTGAACAACCTCTACACGACCAATGAGTTTTGTTTTTAAAATGGATAATCAATCAACTTTTAAACGATCATTTCTAAAGGAAGAGGTGTATGTGTAATAAATTTGTTGGCATTGCTTGGTGAAAACAAATGCATTGTTTACATTATGGAGTCTAGCTTTTGAGTTAATTTTGACCAGACCATAGTGGGGATCTATTCTGATTCCCCTGTCAGTGGTGTCATACCAATAGCATTTGAATAAAAACACTCTATTATGTTTGTTATGATATTGCAGTTCAATGACCTCTTCTAATTTACCATAATAGTCAACTTCAAACTCACTACTAGTCGATCCCTTAACACAAACACCATTGTTATATGTCTTTCTTCCATGCTCGTATTATTCAGTATAAAACATATAGCCATTGACAAAATACATGTTGTAACACTTCACTTTTCGTTCATGACCCAGGCTTAGTAAAGACCATGAAGCACGAACATTGCTTCCTAATTGATAAACCTTGTACATAAAGTACAACAATGAACAATAAATGAGAATTCTGTAATGAAATTAAGTACAATGATACATGATGAGTTTGTGATAATACTTACATGTGTTTTGAACCACGTGGCAAATTATTCATCTTGCAATCAAAAGATTTAGGATTCTATTAGCTGTGAGTTATTAAACATTAAATATTATCGATGTTACCTACGAGGTTTTTAGAAAATGTATGAGTTTGTGATATTGCAATAGATAAACAGTCCATTTACAACAAAGTTTAAGTAGTATATATACTTATTGAATAAAAGGTCTCAGTTCATCACAGTTAAATAACACATAATTATGTGCTTGTGTGAATTTTATTTTAGATAAATATCTTCCCCTTACAATATTTTTAGATATGGGTTGTTCAGAATTGGAGAATACTGATAAGTTTCCACTCGAAGACACTTTACCACCACCATCATGTTGTGAAACGCGGTGGATTCTCGTTCTCAGATGAGGCTCGAAATAGTATGATATAAATGTTGACATCTCCTCAACAATATAGTAACTTGCCAGAGATAATGAGTTTGTGATAGTATTTACATGTGTTTTGAACTACGTGGCAAATTGTTCATCTTGTAATCGAAAGATTTGGGATTCGGTTAACTGTGAGTTATTGGACAGTAAATATTGTTAATGTTGCCTACAAAGTTTTCAAAATTTTATGAGTTTATGATATTACAATATATAAATAGTGTATTTTTAACAAAGTTTAAGTAGTACATATACTTACTGAATAAAAGGTCTCAGCTCATCACAATTAAATAGAAAATAATTATTTGCTTGTTTGAACTTTATTTCAAACAAATATCTTCCCCTTACGACATTTTTAGGTGTGGGTCGTTCAGGATTGTAGAATATTGATAAGTTCCCACTAGAAGGCACTTCACCACTATCATCATGCTGTGGAACGCGGTTGATTCTTGTTCTTAAATGAGGTTCAAAATAGTACGAGATAAATATTGAGATCTCCTCAACGATATAGGCCTCACATATCGAAGCCTCAACATGTGCCTTGTTCTTAACCTTTTTCTTAAGATTGAACAAGTACCTGTATGGAATTAAACATATGTTTTTCAATTAAGAAAAACAATGAAAATACTTTATGAATTACATTGCATCTATAATATCTAACATTTCGAATGGATACATCCATCTATATTGGACTGGTCCTTCAACTTTTACCTCATACGGTAAATGTATGGGTAGATGCTCCATCGAGTCAAAAAATAATGGAGGGAATATCATCTCAAGTTTGTATATTGTCTTGATGATATTCCTTTCAAGTTGTTCAATGTGATTTGTTTGCAACTTGCTGCAACATATATCTCTAAAGAAATGACTAATCTCTGTGAGTGCATCTCATATCCCCTTTGGCAACAAATCATGATAAGCTAATGGAATGAGTGTTTGCATAAACACGTGGTAGTCAAAGCTCTTCATTTCATACAATCTGCATTCCTCTAGATTAACTAACCTTGATATGTTCAAGGCATGTCCATCGGGAAAACACAGACTCTTAAGCCAATGGTAGACTAGTAGTTATGCATTTTTCTTTAACACAAAGCTTGCTCTGGGTTTTGCGACCCGTGACCCATAAAAAACCAACTCTATATTTTTATGGTTAGAAAACAATGTTATATCCATTCTAGCCTTGATGTTGTCTTTTGTCTTCCCCTTCACATCCATGACAGTGTTGAAAATGTTCTTAGAAACATTCTTTTCTATGTTCATGAGGTCAAGGTTATGGTGGAGGAGATTAGTCTTCCAATAAGGAAGCTCTTAGAAAATACTTTGTTTTACCCAATTGTGGGTCAAACCAAAAGCAGGAAACTTCTGCTTACCAGAATGAAAACCAAACACAATGTCACCGTACTATGATACAATGTCATGCAATTCTTCACCAAAAAGACACAGAGGTGCAACATCCTTTTCAACTCTGCCAACAAAGAAATCGTTTATGTTCTTTCTATATCTATGATTCGTTGGCAAAAAATGACAGTGGCAGTAAAAAAAAAAGCTTTACCTTCGTTTGTTAGCGTGAATGCCTTGTTGTTTTCCATGCAGTATGGACATTCTAGTTTTCCATGTGTGCTCCAACCATAAAACATTCCATAAGCTGGGAAATCATTGATAGTTCATATCAAAGCTGCCCTCATAAGATAATTTTGTTTTCTCGATATATCATAAGTCAAAGCTCTGGAGGACCACAATAGTGTCAACTCATCAATTAATAGTCGAAGACAAACATCTATATTCCAGTCCGGACTGTTCGGACTAGGTATCACCGTAGATAAAAACATGAACTTCAACCTCATATACATTTCCAGTGGCAAGTTGTAAACCGTGAGTATGACCGGCCAACAAGAATAAGGAGTAGCAAATGACTCAAATGGGTTGAATTCATATGTGCACAACTTAAGACGCACGTTCCTTGATTCAGCTGAAAAGTGATGATGTACACTGTTAAAGTGTTTTCATACTTCATCGTTAGAATGAAGCACCATCATTCCATCAACCGCATCATGTGATTAGTGTCATGTCATGTGCTTAACAGTCCTTGGTGACATGAATAACCTCTGCAATCTAGGTGTGATTGGGAAATATCGAAGTTTTTTATATGCCACGAGAGTCTTTTCCATGCTCGTTCTGGGTTTGTAATGGGAATGCCCACATCTTATGCACTCGATTAGCTCAACATTTTCAAGGTAGGACAACATGCAGAAGTTAGGGAACATGTGAATTTTCTGGTATCCTAAACCGAGAGGTTTCATCATGGACTTAGCAGCATATAAGTTCTCTTTTAGCTTATTCTTTTCAGGTAAAATACTTCTCGTCCATTCGATAATTCTGTCATAACCGGCCTCACTCAACCCACAATCCGACTTGATGGTGAACAACTATGCAACAACCGATAATTTACTATGATTCGTGCAGCCATCCCATAATGGTTCATTAGAATCTTTCAACAAATCAAAAAACCTGGCCGCGTCTACATTAGGTTCTTCTTCTACAATTGGACATTGACTGGCATTACCTTGATTCATTCTCATTGCATTCATAACCATATTCCTGTAATGATTATTGTTGTCATTTATAACTCCATGCACGTTGCTAGTACTAGAATTTGGTGGGGGGGGGGTTTGGATGTAGGGGGGAGAAGAAGGATAAATAGGGGAGGGTCGATGGTCAGGTCATATATTAACTATTACCGATGGAATTACTGACAAAATTATTTTGTTTGTCACTCCTGTTGTAATTCTGTCGGTGTTTTTGACACGTCACTATACGGACAACCCGATTTGAATCCGATTGTAATTCCATCGGTAAACTCGTCCACAAAAACTTACACATCATTGCACAACTTGTTTTTTTTTAATTCTTCATTTTCTGTATGGGATTCCCTCAGTATTTACCGACATAGTGTTTCTGTCAGTATATACCGACGGAGTTAGCGATGGAAAAATTTCTTCGGTGAATATCACCGCAAAATACCGATGAAAAAAAACTATCGGTAATTCCGTTTATATTTGTTGAATTTCTTGTACACCAGTCAACACGTTTTGGCAATAGCTTTGTTGAACAGTTGCTAGAAAACTGACAAACAATGGAGATTGGAGTTTGAAGGTTCTTGCCCTCAAGATGCTGTGGGATTGGTCGTCCTCGAAGGTCTTTCTCTTTCAGCATCAACAAGGGAGAACCAATCTTCATTTGTTCTGTCCTTCACTTCCAAGTCTTCGGAACTTGGATATAGATATTGTCCACTCTTCATGTGGTGCTGAATATACTGAAGGTTCACTTGCAAGTATTTCCACACAAGAGTGAGCGTTGGAAACACGGCAGTATTAATTTCCAAAATTGACATTTTGGCAGCAAGTCTTTGAGCTAACAGATACAGTTGATGCTCTAATTAGAACTTCCTTTGCAGCTCGTCTGATGGCAGCTGTTCTCGGGGACATCTACCCCGCTATTATTCCTTGCTGTCTTATAAACTTAATACTAATTGGACCCCCCCTTCGCATGTACTGATAGATTATTATTGCTATTATTAATTAACAAGAACAGGGGACTGTTTACTTGAAGGGTTAAACAATTTATATGTTTCCCAGAAGTAGAAGCAGCATTTCATAGCTTAGAAAATAGCAATGAATATGTGCTAATAGATACAGTTTGTGCTCTTCCTTTGCAGCTCGTCTGATGGGAACAAAAGATATGTAACTCGTCCTCGTCTTCTATAAAACTCCATGCCAACAAAAGACAACAATGCAACCCTTGGTACAGATTTTTGCTGGATAAATCTGCCGTTAATCTAAAAAAAATAAAAATCTGTCGTTACATCCACGTTAATCTAAAAAAAAATAAATCTGCCGTTACATATACAACATCCACCTTCGTTTTGTTTTTTGTGTTAGTATTTAGAAAAATCTGAAGGCGTGCGGTGCAGTGCTTAGCTGTTGTAGTGTACTAACCGATCTTGCAGTAAAATTGGGACTCTCCTGTTCAAGGTAGAAGTGGTGAAGTGTCAATTTTATATCAAGGTCAGAAAGCAATAGGTAATGGTCCAGAAAAGTCTTCGGAACTTGGATATATAGATATTGTCTGATCTTCTTGTGGTGCTGAATATGGAACTGAGGGTTGAATTATTCAATTGCGAATATTTCCTCGCAAGGATTGGTGACTAAACAGGAGCACTCAGTGTTGGAAACACGGCAATATTAATTAATTTCCAAAATTAACATTTTTGTTGAGATCAAGTCTGTGAGTGATATTGTGCAGCAAGTCTATTTGCTAATTAGAACTTCCTTTGTAGCTCGTCTAGCGTACGTTAACTGTGTTCTTGACATCATTGTATTAAAACAATGTAAAAATATGTTAGCAATACAAGAATGTTGATTTTTTTTATCAAAAATAATTTAAAAAAAATAAAAAAAACAAAAATATTATTTTAATATATTTTTAAATAAAAAATACTTTAAAAAACAATTTCTACCGTACTAGCATGCTTTAAGAATAAAAACACGAAAATATTGATTTTCTAAAAGAATTAAATAGTGTTTTAGGGTTGCTATTTTTTCTTAATTAACTAATCATTTTAGTATTAAAAGTAATTAAATAGTTATTTGACCAATTTTAATATGCTTATTTCAGTAATATTTTTCTTTCTTATCAATCTTTCAATTTATATGCTTTCATTTTTTATTTTTTATTTTTCCTTTTTCTATTTTAAATAAAAAAATAATTTAACTATGAGATTATATAAACAAATAATTAAAAAATATGTATGCAGTAAATGATGAAAATTATAAACCCTTTACCTTGATGGTTCAAGGAGTATTTATAACCCTTGAACTTTGTTATTTTACTGAAATGGAGGGACTAAAGAGTCATTTCTTTTTTATAGCAATGATAAAAAATAAATATCTCTTACACAATATTAAATGAAAAATAAATATTTATTGTATAATATTAATAAGAGATAAATATCCATTATAAAATATTAATGATGACATAAATACAGTATATTTATTATTTTACGGGTTAGACTTGAAGGAATTTCAGAGCAGCGTACCGGAAATTAAAGAAAATATTTAGTGAAAGTTTAGGAATAACATTACTGAACCATTACAGGAAAACAGAGCAGCCTACTAAAACTGACAAAGATTGGAGTTCCAAGGTTCTTGCCCTCAAGATTACCGGAAAGATCTTCATCTGGGCTGTCCTTTTCCTCCTTGACCTCCAAGTCTTCGCAACCAGTAAGTGGTTCTGCATATGGAACTGCAGGTTGAATTATTGATCAATTGCAAATATTTCCGTACAATTAGGTCCCTTTGTTGACTATGCAAGAGTGTTGGAAACACGGCAAAATTAATTTCCAAGCTAGTGGACGCCTAAAAGATCTTTCTATCTCAGCATCAACAAGGGAAAACCAATCTTCATCTGGTCTGTCCTTTTCCTCCTTGACCTCCAAGTCTTCGCAGCCAGTAAGTGGTTCTGAATATGGAACTGCAGGTTGAATTATTCAATTGCAAATATTTCCATTGTTGACTATGCAAGAATGTTGGAAACACGGCAATATTAATTTCCAAAATTGACATTTTTCCGGCAAGTCTACGTACGTGCAATTTGTGCTCTAATTATAACTTCCTTTGTGTCTCGTCTGATGACAACTGTTCTTGGAGACTTCTACCCCTGATCTATGCCTGGTTTTTCTTGGTATCATTGCATCTTTGAAGTTTGGTTTTCCTTACAATTTATTTTATCTTTCATTAGATTTCTCTATATTGTAAGAAATATTTTTAAGTGGATCATATGCCATGTCATGTTTTTAAAATAATATTAATTGTGTATATATATTTATAAACTTTATAAATGATAATTAAATGCTTGGAGTCCATTGCTCTCTGATGATGATGAACTAAGTACAATACATAATGGATGAAAGTGAAAAAAATCAGCATCCCTATGCTAGCCATATTAAATATTACGTAAAATCATGTAACCTCCATCAAAATATAGAAAATCTAAAGTTTGGTATTAACGGTTGAATCATAGTATGGACTAAATCCACTTACTTGAAAAACCCAATGATATATGAGCCCAGAAAAAAATAGTCCACGCACACAAAAACTCAAAAGAAATCAAATCTAGAAATGTATATAAAATCTATTATTTTTAGGCTTAGCTTTGTGTTAGACCAATAACATATGGGTTTAGTAAAAAGTTAGACCCAACTTTCTTAGTAAAAAATCAACTAACCTTTATTTATTAATTTACTAAAAACACAACTCAATATATACAAAGTGGAATTCTATCCATGTCTAATCTTACATTAAAATATTATAAGTTTTGTTAATACTCTATATTATTCTTTATCTTTAATATAATATGGAGTATTCTATTTTGATAAAATCAAGTTTATTGAAATAATATAACTTGAAATTGTATTAGATATCAAACTCTCTCTTTTTTTTTTTCCCATTAAAAGGATATTATATAGAGTTGATGATTGTGGTCTTATTTTTTCATATTAATGAAAGAAGGACTTTCTACTTTAATTTAGTTATATATATTCTCTCCATATAGATGAAAAATGTCAACATTTGATATTCCCAAGTTACTGTTGGATCCGAAAATGAAAAAAATAAAATAAAATAAGGGCAAAGTAATAATTACGAGACTAGGAATGAGAACACCACAGTATTGATTTACATCATAGTTAGTTGGCGTTTCAAGGGAACGCCGCTGGTTTTTCTTATTATGAAGAAAATTAATTGATCGTATTAAAAAAAAAAAATAGTCATTTGACAAGTGTTGATCATAGTACAAATAATCGAGAATAATTAAGTCATAAATACAATTAAAATTATAGAGATTAAATGTATAGTTAATTTGCAAAACTACGTCCTAGCTAGGATTAAGTTATAACTAACTTAAATACAAAAGAAATTTATGCAAATTGTTTAAAAATGATTACAATTACATAGAAATAAAATAGTAACATTGTAATCTGCATCCAACAGCGTGCCCCTCTGAAAGCTGTTAGGAAGCTAAAGATTGCCATATCAGACAGCCATTGAAGTGTCCTTTTTCTTTCTGCTTATTTGCTAACCTCTTTGTTCAGCATGTTACGGTCATGCTTTTGGCATTTGGCCTGGACTAAGTTCAGTCCAGCAGTGTCAAAGTAATAGTATTTCACATAGGTTTTGTTGGAAGAATAATGGGTATAGTATAAGATCAAAACAGTAATGCAAAGTGAAAAAAATCTCAAGAACAAGAAAAAAATTGAGATAAAGATATATTTTTATTAAGTGTTTTTCTCTAAACTCTCTTACCCATTCTATTTCTCTTTGTCCATACCTAGAAATGCTGAGTTACAAGGTTATAGCAGATTATTCTAGATAACCCTTGTGCCATATACCCTGCCCTCTCCTCAGCATACCATTCTTGTGAATCCAACCCACTGTTAGAGCCTTCAATTCTAGATGTGAATCTTCAGTTCATGGCAGTCCCGAGACTGAAACACCCTGCCCCAGTGGTGTTTATCCATTATTGAACCTCTTGTTGACACAACCATAGCCATAAGACCTCATGTACTGGTCTTCAACCCAAGTAAATACAGTTGGGAAGACTGACTGGCCCAGGTGGACACATATTAAGAAGTCCAACCAAAAAAGGGACTGAGATTGCAGAACCTATAGCTTGAATAGCAGAATTGAACTATCTGGATAAGCAAAAATGACCAACATGTTGGGGATTCCGGCTCTCCCATACGCGAACCGGTGGTGTATTGATAATTGCTCATAGGAGGCTAAACACACTGAGACATAATATTTAACTTGGTTCGGCAAATCGCCTACATCCACGGGAGAGAATCCATATTATTAGAGATTAGAGAAATGATACAATACAAATACATGGAGGAGGAGGATCACTTCACTCTACTCTATTCCCAGCTCTCTTTGCTGCACTTGCAGCTGCTGCAATGGCAGCAAGGCTGCTGCCATTACAGCCCTTCACTTTTTCTCTACTCTCTTGCACACACTCACCACTCTCATCTGTTTACTCTCTAAAATCATGCCTCTTTATAGGCATCCATGGTGCTGCTCCACTTGTTTTTTTGTCAACAATGGTGGCCACCAACTCCAGCTCACCTTCAACAATGGTGGCTGCCAATAGTCAATGGTTGGTGCCGTCCATTTGCTGCACATTAATGGCAACAAACCCAACAATCACCCCTTTTGTCATTCATGTAGGGCAACTGTCCTCTTGTTTCTTCAGTATAGGCTTGCATCTTGCAGCTCACCTTAGAAATTTGAAAAACCTAACATGACACAGAATAAGCAGAACATGATATCATATGAGGGGAGAAAGCAGGAAAAAAGAATGACATCATAAGAGGAAAAACAGCTGAATTTCTAAACAGAAAATACAGCGAAAATCCAAGGGACATGGGAACGGGTCAATACTAGACACCACATGAACAGAAGTTTCGATCTAATATAAACTGAATAGTGATTCCAAAATTCTTTTTTCTCATCCCGGTAAGTTTGGACGC
>Ga0325414_1004302_pt1 | contig 14871 bp, 5 predicted proteins | sample PopdelMetagenome_8_FD_206183 | JGI IMG/M metagenome (GOLD analysis project Ga0325414, IMG submission 206183) | Populus deltoides microbial communities from Bellville, Georgia, United States - Leaf-PdKOR-R3 | ecosystem: Host-associated > Plants > Phyllosphere > Phylloplane/Leaf | place: USA...
CTCAATCAGATGGACAATAAAAAAGAGTACACAAATGCTTTAAGGCTTACCTAAGATTCATGACTATGCATTCCCTAAACAATGGCACATATGGTTATCTAGGACGTATTGGTGGTACAATACAAATTAATAACCAACACAAATGAGCTCTTTTCAAATAGTTTATGGCTATCCATCTCTTGCTGCAAAAATAGTTCGATCTAAGATGATTTATATTGTTGTTGTGGAAGATATGTTACAAAATGGGAAAGAATTGGATCATAGTCTATAGAGGCAACTGGATATGGCTAGAAACAGGATGAAACAAATGGTTGACAAAGGCAGAATAGAAAGAGAATTTCAGGTGGGAGAATGAGTGTTTCTTAAGTTATAACCATATAGACAGACTATTATAGTCCTCAAAAAGAATATAAAGCTAAATCCAAGGTGACCTTATAAGATAATTCAGCGAATAAGGACAAATAGCATACAAGTTGCTGCCAGAATGAGTCCCAACTTCACCCAGTGTTTCATGTCTCTTTGCTGAAGAGAAAGATTAGTGACCATTTAAGGTACATGCTATAGCAATTATGGATCGAAAAATCATGAAGAAAGGGGACGTAGCTATTACAGCAGGGCTAATTCGATGGTCAAATTTGTTTGTTTGATGAAGATTCTATCTGGGAAGAACTTTAGTTGCAATTTCCACTTTGAAATTAGTTCCTGAGGTCAAGAATTTGTCAAGTAAGAGGAATTGTTATGAATAGTTAGATAACGTGAGAAGAAAGGAAGCTTCAGCAGGGATGGAAAGAAGAAATAATTGTACACATTTTTTGTATTTTACAGACAAAAATTTTTCTCTCTTGTTTTGTTCTATTTCTCAGCTTATTTCTTGCATTGTCCAGGGAGATTTTAATAGTGTGTGTATATTAAAAAAAATAAAAAGTCTATATTTTCTTGAGAAATGTACCCAAAACAAAGCCAAAGCACTGTCAACCTCGAGCTTTGATTTATCGGCCTCGGAGCTGGAACGACAGATCCTGTTAAAGAGAAGTTGGATTAAAAAGTTGAGAAGTTGTCTGAAACAAGATCTACAAATGAGTTAACCATCATTCTCACAGCAGCATATGTAGAGTTTTTAAGCAAATCGAACGTGTAGTGTCGTGGAGATTTAGAGTCAACTTTCTGAATATTAAGCTGCTGATTTCCTATATCATTATTCACCTAAGTTAGCTTAATTAGTATCACACACACACCTTTCTCATACTTTTAATTAAAAGAGACTTGAAGGGTATTTTCTTCCTCTTTGAAAACACTGACATGCACTCGTTAATGTAAAAATCAGTTAAAAAGGTCTACCAAAATGTCTATCCTTTCTCGGCCGAGGTACACTAATTGCAATAGGCCCATTTCTGTTGTCATGATGCTTTGTTGTTCAACATCCATACCAACGTGAAACGAGAGAGAGGTGAGAAACTAAGAAATTCAGGGGAAAACAGCTAAATCAATCCATTTTTCCTGCTTAATTGAGTTTTTCATTGTAATGCCAACAGAAGTGAGGACTTCCATAACAAACAACAGTAAAAAATTACATTTCAGCATGTGAGCTGCCTGCTAAATCCCATTGCTGCAAGACCTCGAAAACCAATTTGCTTCACAGAATCGGATTTGGCTGTAAAATTGGCAAGGCCAGTTGCTCCAGGCTGTAGGATTCTGCATTGGCTAGAGTACATTTTCCCAAACCTGGATAGCAATTTTACAATGAGGACAGCCAAACATCTACCACGCTAATTGTCAGCTTTAAAAACCAAGCCACAACGACCAGTGAGAAAATTCACAACAAATACTGGGAGGTAAACCTTGAGCAGTGACATCATTAAGGTGCAGAAACTGAAACAATTCAAATCCATATATCTTCATGTGATTTTTAGAAGATGGACAAACCTAACTCTAAAGCCAGTATGCCTATTTGGCTAGACTTTGGGACTTCCTAATTGATCTTGGGGCCTAAACTGTCACGGGCGGTTCTGTGATTGTCTTAAACAGGGGTAACTTGTAATATTGACCAGTCAACTACTACACTACTGAATACTTGAAAGCCCAGCTAGCTCCACCTTTGGAGCACCTCCTTAGTGCACCTCTATCAGGGTACCCCCAAATTAGTCACTTATACGCTAGCAACCCCACACTTTTAAATGAACTTATCAATGAATAAGAATTTCAGTATATGTTTTGAGACTGTGTGGTGCAACCTATCTTAGGTGTGGAGCAACTATATTAGGTGTGACGCCAAAGAGCCTTAGGTGTTATGCGGTTTTCTATCGTCTAGGTATTCTTCCTATAAATCCTACTAGTGTGATGCTGGTAGTGCTTTTATATTCATTCCACTTCAATCTATAAACCCCATAATATCCTTCATTTATTTTACCTAGTTTAATTACCCTGCCCTTAAAACATACCAAAATCTTCATCTATAACCTATTATCTGAGTTCCAAACAATCATATTTGATGCGATTTGTAATCAGATTTGGGTGCTGTAAATTGATGTGAAAGGGGAGATATTCTTTGAGCAAGAAACTAATTGATTAAATACTTGAACAATTCACACATCACTGTAGTAGTTTTACCGAAACAAGCTGTTGACAAGCTGCATCCAAAAGTCAAAGAGGAACTCAAGTGATTTGGCTATTTCCAAAAATTTGAAGATTACATGAAGTATTGCATAATAGATGTAAGCAAATGCTTAAGACCCCACAGATTAATTCAGATCACTTGAGCATCAATATGGGCTTAATTAATTTGGAAGCTAGTGCAACAGTAATATTTGCCATAAGAAAAAATAGATAGGTTGAATGAAAGAATTGCCAATGGCTAGAAAGAACATCATATCTGAATACTATGAAATGATACTAAAGGAACCAAATTTGAATCGCATAAAATATATATCATCTTAGTATAACTTACCAAATTTTGGACCAAAGTACCATGGGATGATGGGAATGAGCTTTGGTATCACCTCTCAGAAACTGGGGAACACAAGTCTCGAAGACCTGCATCCATGGAACAATTACCCCAAATTGCCGCAGCTCGCCAAAACAAATACAAGATTATGATGTTATTATATAAAGTAAGCACAGCAGTCATAAAGACATAATGGGCAATACCAAATAGATGGGAAAACAAACAGATAAGAAACTACTTTAAAGAAATTTTACAAAGAATTGAAAATTCTGGCTGTCCCTTGTCAGGAGAAGGGAGAAGAGGGAAGAGGAAGGGCATTTTCTCTCCCTAGAACATCTGGAACTAAGACGCAATTCAAACGTGAGTTTGCACTAGTTTTCAGAGGCTCAGTCTCAACAAAAACCTCTTTTTCTTAACAAAGATAAACATTTAAGCTCCACTGGTAGAATTCAAACTCGGCGCTACAAAATTGTACATTGAAGTTGTTAATCTACTTCAACCCAGTCTTTCATCAAGCTCAATCTCCAAATAAAACCAAATTATCAAAGTCGGTGTATTCAATTACCGAAAACAAATGCACGTAATCAAAAAATGAAGCAGCTAAAGAAGTAAACATCAGAAAGTGCAATATTTTAAGAGTGTCAACGCTTCAAGCTGGGTACACAATTATTCAGGAAAAAGAAATGAGAGTTCAAATATGACACTCAACTAATATCAACGTGAAATCTTCTATTACCAGATAAAGGCAGAAACTCTGTATCAAGAAAATATATGGAAACGGAAGTTTGTTGAATAAATTGAGATTGTCAAATCCCCGACTTAAACTCAGTCCCATTGGTAGAGCAGTAACCACGGAAGTTTCTGATACCACTATATTGCACATAGATTTTGTTACATGGTCTTCTGAAACTCCCAAGTGCCTCAGTGAGCAAAAACAGTGTCATTTCGTCTAGGAGGTCTATCAGGAATTCCTCCTGGCTTGAATTTTGAAGCCTCGTGCTTTGCCAATTCAGGAGGCACGGGACTGTTATTCTGAATAAGCATTTGCTTGAGATCATAAAAGACATCCGAGTCCCCATGAGTCAAGAATGTTGTAGCCACACCTGTCTTTCCAGCACGGCCTGTTCGTCCAATACGATGAGTATACATTTCAATATTTCCAGGCATATCATAATTAATGACATGGGCCACATCAGGTATATCAATGCCACGACCTGCAACATCTGTTGCGACAAGCACGTTGTATCTTTTGGTTCTAAAACCTTCAAGGCTAATTTCCCTCTGCTCCTGGGACTTCCCACCATGCAAAGTTGTGACACGAAAACCAAGCTTGTCCAAATTCTTGGCCACCATATCTGCATTCTTTTTAGTATTAACAAAGACAATTGCGGTCTTATCTCCAGCTTCCTCAAGCAATCTATTCAATCTGTAGGACTTCTCTGATTCCTTCATCATTATCACATGTTGAGTTATCAAGTCGGTGGCCTTTCCAGCAGTACCAATAGTGACCACAACAGGATTTCTCAAGTACTTCCTAGCAAGTCGCTCCACAGCAGGTGGCATAGTAGCACTAAACATATAGGTGGTGCGATAAATCTTTTTCTCATCAAGCTCTTCATCCTCATTTTCTGGCTTCAAATTACTCGATGGCATTGCATCCAACACACCCATAACCTGTGGTTCAAAACCCATATCAATCATCCTATCAGCCTCATCAAGCACAACATAATTACACTGATTCAACACTGCATAACGCCTCTCCAAACAATCAATCAAACGACCTGGAGTAGCAATAACCACCTCACAACCTTGCCTAATCCTAAACCCCTGCTCTTCAATAGACTGCCCACCAACGATAGAAACAACTTTAATACCCAAATAATGTGCAAACTTAACAGTCTCATCCTCAATCTGCTGTGCCAACTCACGCGTAGGTGCCATAACAACTGCATAAGGCCCTTCAGCCTCATTCTCCTCACTCATTGGAGGCAACCTAGAAATATAAGTCAGCATAGGCAAAACAAAAGCACAAGTCTTACCAGAACCAGTCTCAGCAATCCCAATAACATCCCGCTGTTGCAATCCCAAAGGAATCGCTGCCATTTGAATAGGTGACGGCTTCTTATACCCAGCTCTCTCCACTGACTTCAACAACTCACTACTCAACTTACTCTCTTCCCAACTCCTCATTGGCCGCGGAATCTTTGAGCCCTTATAAGAAATATTATAATCTTCCCTAAATATCCTCCAATCTCTCTCAGTCATTTCTTCAAGCTTCTTCTCCGACCAATGTCTATCAACACGCATATCAAAAGTATCATACATATCAGCAGCTTCTTCCTTCAATTTTTGAGCAGCCGCCTCTTCTGGCTTTTCGTCTAGGCCTTCTTTTTTCCGAAATTCATTTCTCATATCCTTCTCATTCTTTGCAGCAAGTTTTTTCTGCTCTCTCCTATCCATACCAGCCCGAAACCCTCGACCGAACAAAAGCTGTGCCTCATGAGGGTTTTGATACAAAACATTCATATCTCTAGAAGTATCTTCCGTGTTTTCCCAATCGAAAGAGAAGCGAAACTTCTCACTAGGTTTAATTACTCTCTTTTTAGGCTTTTTGGACCCTAAATATTGCTCTTTAATGGCATCCAGCTCCTTCTCTCGCTCTCTCTCGGCTAATTTCTCCAATCTGGCTTGTTCACGCGCCTTTACATCCTCTTCACGTTCGCGCTCTCTGTTGCGCCGCGAGGAGCGTTCGCGCTCGCGCTCTCTTTCTCTTTCTCTGTCTCTCTCCCGATCGCGCTCTCTGTCTCTGTCTCTGTCCCTGTCTCTGTCCCTGTCCCTGTCTCTGTCACGGTCTCTGTCTCTGTCACGGCGGTCAGAATCGGAGGGAGGTTTTTCGGTGTCAGAACTGGAGGGGCGGGATTGGGAGAGGATGAGTTGTTGGCGTTTTTTCTGTTGTTCGATTTCTTCTTGGCGGCGCTGAAGGGCTAATTTTTCACGTTCAGCTTTGGTTAAGAAGACGGGTTTGCTTTTGCTTTTGGAGACGTTAAAATCGTCGATTGAGCGTTTCATGGTGCTGGTGTTGTCGGCGGCGGTAGGGTTTAAGAGTAAAGATCGGGGGTTTGATTGATCTAAAAGCAAGTGATTCTCGATCGATCGAGACGAGAGATATTTCTCTTCTAGAAATTACTCTCTCTCTCTCTCTCTCTCTCTCTCTTATAATCATTATTTATTTAAAAACCAACTTCGTGCCCTTGTGCTCCTTTTTCACCCAAGTTTCACTGAATTTTATTTTTTTTATTTTAAATTAATTTTTTTATATACTAATATTAAAAATAGATTTTAAAAAATAAAAAATATCTTTTTATATATTTATAAATAAAAATTATATTTAAAATATAACATCAACTGCAATTTTAAAAAGCTCACAAAAAATTATTGTATTTTTTTATCATTTTAATATTTAAAATTTATAGTTTTTCTAATTCAGTTATATCTTTTATTTTTCAATTACATATCTTAAAATTATGTTTTTATGATTTTATTTATTTGAATATTTTTTTATCTTGCTTTTTGTTATATTAGCTAATTTTATGAAATATAATTTTAGCTTCTTTTTAAAAATTAAAATTAAAAATTAAAATTAATACAAAAGGAAACAAGCTTTTTTTTCACAAATGACATGCAAAAGTTTTATTTGAATCTCTCAGGTTTTTTTTATTTATTTTCCATCCTTGTTCTTTTAAATTATTACTTTTTAGTTTTCATTTTATTTTTATTATATTTTAATTTTTAAAAATTAAAAAATAAAAGAATTTCTAAAAAAGTTGAAGAGCTAAAACTCTATGATCGATCCTCGGTTATTTATAACTTTGATTTTACTATGATGACTATGTTTATTTTTTGAAATTCACTTTTCAAGAAATTATTTTCCAAACTTTCATGTGTTTATTTGACATTAGAAAAGTTGGTCAACGGAAAACAATTTCCAGTCAAAGAAAAATTTAGCTTGATTTCTAGAAAAGTATTTTCCTGAAAAATTTGGGCAGAAAACACTTTTCAGAAGTTGTGAAAAATTTAGAAATGTCATATTATTTGCTGATTATATCAAATTTGATCATCAAACTTTTGATTGCTATATATATTTTGTTTTGAATATTTATTTTTCAATTCCATCTCTTAAAATTTAATTTTTATATTAACTTTGGTCATCATTTTTATAATTATTATTTGCTTTTCCCTTATCATTTTTTTATTGAAATTTGTTATCTATCAAATTTGGTCCTTATTCTTTTGATTGTTACTTATGTTTTTTGAAATAATTTATGAAATGTTAATTATTATTATTATTTTTAATTTCTTCATCTTTCATTTTTTTTAGATTTGATCTCTATTATTTTGATTATTATTTATTTTATTTGAGATAATTTATGAAATTATATTTTTTTTCAATTTCATTCTCATTCAACTTTTTAATCTATAAGATTTGTTTCTCATTATTTTAATAAACTTGAGAAAAATAAAACATTAATAAGTTATTTTCCAACTCATTTTCCATGACATAACCAAATACTAGAAAGTGTTTTCCAACTTATTTTCCATTACACTACCAAACATCAGAAAATAATTCACTTTCCCGAAATTCACTTTCCAAAATGAAATCACTTTCTAGCAAACAAATAAGGCCTATAAATGATATTTAAAATTAAAAAAATTTAATGAAAGTGGTATTTATTTTTAACTATATTAGAAGAAAAAAATCTCTAAAAGTTTTTTAATTTGATTTTAATTTTTTATGTATTTTGGAATCTTTGGGTGTTTTCTAGTTTGATTTTTAGGTATTTTCATGTGAAAATGAGTTTTTAAAAAAATCTACTATAATTAAAATAAATATTATTTTAATTTCGTTTGCTGAAATTCAATCTTTCAGAAACTTTCAGTAGCCGAAGCTTGAGCTAAATGATGACAGGTGGTCTACCCCCATTGAGCATGTATCCTCTCCTGCTTTTTTTTCCCATTGAAAAACATGTTGTTCCCAACTTAAAAAAAAAAAGAAAGAAAGAAAGAAAGAAAGGGCACCTTGACTTTGTGATTGTAAATATAATTGTGGTTATTGTTTAAAGTGTTTTTTATTTGGAAATATATTAAAATAATATTTTTTATTTTTTAAAATAATTTTTAACATCAACTCATCAAAAATAATCTGAAAACACCAAAAAAATATTAATTTAAAGTAAAAAAATTTAAAATAATTTTTTTAAAAAACACTTTTAAAATACAAAAACAAACAGAACCTAGTTTGTGGGGGGATTGGTGCCTAGCCTTAATCTTTTTTTATTTGTTTTATTATATGATTTTTTTAATTAAGATTATTACAATAAAATTTAAAAATTCATCCAATTATTGCTTTTTTAAAAATAATATTTGGGTTTTTTTATGGTAATGTTGTTAATTAATTTATAAAATAATTTATATAAATCTAATATGCAGAATTTTTTGAAAAGAATTGCTCATGAATATTAATAAAGAATATTTTATATTATTTTATAACTTAGTTTTTTATATAATTTTATCAAATTAATTATTTTATATTGCTAGGTCAAAATTTTCCTTGTATTATTTTTTTATTTTCTTATTAAGATTTTCTTTTTATATGAGATTAATTTTTTTTTAAAAAATCTCCTAATAAAAAAACATTTTGTTTGCTAGAAATTAAAAAAAAAAAGAACAAAGAAGGAGGTTTTTGGTAAAGAAAATATTTTTTTCTCATCTATCTCAATCATTTTATTTTTTGTGAATATTTATTTTAATTGTTTTAGATTTTTATTCAAAAAATCATGTTACTTGTAATATATCTACTATAAATGTTAGTTTAATATGTTTTAAAGCCAATCAATTTGTTATACGTGACATTATTATATTAATATAAATACATGTTTATTATTAATCAAGGCTTAATTTATCTTTAATATTCATATAATATTATAGTAATGAATCTAATATTTGATTTATGAAATCTAGAGTAAAAATAAAATTCATGAGACAAAAATGCTTTACAAATAAAATTATAAAGTTATTATAATTATATGATTTATATTGCATCAAAACATTGTTTCTAAAATGTTTTTAATCGATACTTTCTTAAATATTAGACATTTATTAAAGCCGTAGAGGCTAGTGTATATTATGTTCTTTTCTTTATGAAAGGAAACAGTTGTTCTTATAAGTTAAGATACAAGGGATGCTTAAAACTAATATATATATTCTTATCATAAGACATGTACACTAAACTAACCCACATGAGAATTTTATATGAAGATATTACATATGTCTATCGAAAGATTCATGTTACGCTTATGTAGATGACCTTAGACTTGAAATCACCAAGTTATCTTATATAGATAATGTTATGTTTTGATCATGTTACATGTTATTTTAATCGAGGTATCGAAAAGGCATGTGTTGGGTTTAGCATGAACTATATGAATGTACTTAGAGTAATTAAAAGAAGATTCATCATTATAGGTATTTGAAGAAAATATTACATTTGTTCTCAAATAGTATTGACTAAAAAGTTCTTAGCCAAAGTGAAATGAGATTTGAAAAAGATTTCTAATTTTATTCAAATGATCAATGACTATTATGTAGAGAAAAAAGATGATTTAACATGACAGATATACTTCATGCTTTAATTTTAAATCGAAACATTATTAATGAAAAGATTTTAATTATATTTAGAAATCAGTCATTGAAAAGTTTTAAGTCAAACTACTAATGACTTTTCTAATATTTAGAGGATTATGAAACGTTGCTAAATGATGCACTTGATTTTTAAATATAAATTAATCAATTTTTGAATTAATAATAAATTAAATTATTAAATTATAATTTATACTTGAGTCAACATATTAGGAACTCAATTGGTCATGCATATTAAGAACCATTAGTCAGAAATTAAACTAAGATGATTTAATAAAATATGATTTGATTAAAATATATTTTAAAAATTAAGAAATAAAATATAATTAATACAAGGATATTATTGAGGGGGGAAATTCATATTTTATCTATTTATAGGGTTTTTTAGATTTCAGGTTTTTTTAGAATTGTTGAATGCTGGTTTTTGTTTTACTTTTCATAAACTATTAAATAATAAAAATACTTTTTTACCCTCCTAGGATCAAACAAATGTTAGGCTGTCGGACAAGGTTTTTTTGGTTATTTTTTATGTATAGTTAAAATATGCATTTGACCTTAAAAAACATAAAAATAAGATTTACATATGAGGGTGTTTTTGTATTTTCACATGGGTTTTTGGGTTATAATTAGGGTCATGAGAGGCATTTTGAAATTTTTCATGTTGACTTTTAAATTTTTTAATCAAGAAAGCTGCTGACGCGAGCTAATCATGCGTCAGTGAGTATGTGACGTCTGCACCATTTAGACGATGCGTTCAACACCACCCAACAACCAAACCCGACATTCCACCATATCTTTGAATGCGCCACGATGTTCTCTTTCACAAGGTGTGACACGTGATGGTGTATGGTGGTCAAATTGTCGTTGATGTTTTTTTTTTCTCTCCTGCCAAATAAAGTGCACAATTGTTTTATTTGACTTTGGTTTTTCAATTTAATTTGATTTCTTATTTTTTTTCATATTACTTTTATAAAAATTTTATTTTTTTTCAATTTAGTTCTTCAATTACAATTTCTCATATGTTTTTCTTCATTTATATCTTTATTCTTTTGATTTTGATTTTTTTTTTTGGCCTTTTTGTTAATTTTTTTTTGGCTTTAAATTTCATCATTGAATCAAAGTTTTTGTTTTTTTTTATTTATTTAACCCTAATTATTTTTATTTGTTTTTCTTTTCGTTAAAGTTATTTTTCAATTCAATTTAACCGTCCAATTGAAAATTTTTGTTTTCCCTCTATTTTTCTTTTAATTTTCACCCTCATTCTTTTAATTATTTTAAAAATCCTTTTGGGTATTTTTTTTAGTTTTATTTTTGGACATTTGATTTGTTGGGGATTTGGCTTTATAGGATTTTATCATTTTACATTATTTATTTTAAAATATTAGTTTTGTGATTATCTTCAATTTCTTTTCTATGGGCTTATCCGGCTTAATTCATGGGTTTTACATGTCTTTTTTAAATATAAGTGTTTATAAATTGTTTCTTTATGTTTGATTTTTCAAGATATTAATCTAATTCATCTATAATTTTTATTTTTGTTTTATACAAATGAACTTCATTTTTCAAAATAAATACTTTTTATTTTTAAATAATATTTATGACATGTTCGGTGTTGTGTAATATGTGTTTAGGGTGTGAGTTTATTCAATTAATTTCATTTGTGTTTCTATTTCTATAATCTTTTATTAATTAAAATAAACAAGTTCAATAAACACAATTGGATAAATATCTTTTTTGTATGATTGAATATCTTGATCTATACTCATCTCTTAATTTTTTTCAATTTTTTTTGGTCATTGCTAACTATTGTTTTTATTTATTTACATAGACGGTTATCAATTAATTTAATTAAATACTTGTATAAAATTTTTAATTTATATTTTGAATTTTTTTAAGTAAAAAACACATCGAAGTAATCTGCATACCCGAGTTAGATAGCTAATCTACTTTTATTTTATGTATGATATTTGATTTGTTTTTGTTTTTCCTTGCATTAATTCCGTTATTTTTCTTTAGGATCTGAGATGCTCATCTATTTTTTGTTAACTTTTTCCTTTTTTTTGTTTTTTTCTTTTTAAAAAAATTACTTTTTTCAAAATTACTTTTTTTTTCCAACTTTCTTTTTTTTTCTAAAATTATTTTTGTTGATTTTACTTTTTAAATATTGACCTGGTTAAAATTTTTGCTTTGTAATTTTTTCTTTAAAATACCGTGGATTGCTGCGATGTTTTTCCATATAGTTTTTCTATTTTATTTCTTTATTTTTCAAAATTATATTTGTTGATTTTTTTTAATATTGAGCTGATTGAGAATTTAAATTTGTAATTTTTTTTCCTTAAAATATTGTTGATTGCTACAGTGTTTTTCCGTATGGTTTTTTTTTTATGATTTTCTCTGAAATTATTTTTTTTTAATTTTATTTTTTAATATTGAGCTGGTTAAAAATTACAGTTACAATATGTGAGGAAAACACTGTAACTTTCCTAAAAAATCACTGTTGATTACTACAGTGTTTTTTCCCACATGGTTTTTTTATATTTTTGTTATGTTTTTCTCTAAAATTATCTTTGTCAATTTTATTTTTTAAATATTAAGCTGGTTAAAAATTGCAATTACAAGTAAATACAAGTTTTTCCTCACAAAACACTATGGATTGATACAGTTTTTCCTCATATGGTTTTTTTTCGTTTCTTTTGTGTTTTTCTTTTTGTGATATTTCTTTTCAAAATTATCTTCGTCGATTTTTTTTATATAATATTGAGTTGGTTAGAATTTAACTTTGTAATAAAGCTTAATCATGTAGGGAAAGCATTGTAGCTTTGCTCATAAAACATTGTGGATTGCTACAGTGTCTCTCCGCATGGTTTTTTTTGTTATAATTTTTTTCAAATTATCTTTTTTAATTTTATTTTTTTAATTTTGAATTATTTGTGAATTACAATTACAAGTCATTAGAAATAAGGCTAAATCATGTGGGGAAGCACTGTAGCTTTCATCACAAAACACTGTGAATTGCTACAATGTTTCCAACATGATTTTTTTTCCTTTTTTTGGTGTTTGTTTTGTTTTTTTTTTCTAAAATTGTCTCTATTGATTTTTTTTAATATTGAGCTGATTAAGAATTTAGTTTCGTAATTTTTTTCTTTAAAACACTGTCAATTGTTGCAGTGTTTTCCCATGTGATTCTTTTATAATTTTTTCCAAAATTATCTTTGTCGATTTTTTTTTTGAATATTGAGTTGGTTAAGAATTATAATTACAATAAAGTTAAATCATATGAGGAAAGCGTTGTAGTTTTTCTCACAAAACACTGTGGATTGCTATAATATTTCTCTAAATGGTTTTTTATTTTATTTTATTAGGAAAAGCGCTATAGTTTTCCTCACAAAACATTGTCAATTGCTACAACGTTTTTTCTCATGGGTTTTTTTTTTCCAAAATTATCTTTGTTGGTTTTTTTTAATATTAAGTTGTTAGAAAATTTAGCTTTGTAATTTTTTTTCTTTTTATTAACTGAAAAGCTAAATCATGTGGCGAAAACACTGTATCTTTTCTCACAAAACACTGTAGATTGCTACAAATCATTTTGTTCAGTTTTTAAATTTTTGATCACCAACACAATTTTTTTTCGTCATGAAATATTTGCTCTATCATACCTTTAATTTCTATTACAAATCCAGCGCTGGTTCACAATTATAACACTATCAAGTACATTTGTTTTATAAGCCCGTGACAGCGCGTATGCATGTCATCTCGTTAACTAATATCTAAATGGTGTGGGGGAATCACTGTTCCCCCCCACACAAAACACTGTGGATTACAACAGTAATCCACAGTGTATTTCTTTTTTTTTATTTCATTTCATCATTTTTTCCCAACTTTCTCCCTTTTTTTTCCAAAATTACTTTTTTTTTCAACTTTTCTTTGTTTTTTTTTTCATTTATTTTTTTTTCAAAATTATTTTTATTGATTTTACTTTTTAAATATTAAGCTGATTAAAATTTTCACTTTGTAATTTTTTCTCTTTGAAATGCTGTGGATTCTTGCGGTTTTTTCCCACATAGTTTTTCTATTTTATTTTTTTATTTTTTAAAATTATATTTGTCAATTTTTTTTAATATTGAGCTGATTAAAAATTTAGTTTGGTAATATTTTTTCTTTAAAACATTGTTGATTGCTATAGTGTTTCTCTGCATGGTTGTTTTTTTTTATAATTTTCTCCTAAATTATCTTTTTTTATTTTATTTTTTTAATATCTAGCTGGTTAAAAATTACAGTTACAATATGTAAGGAAATCATTGTAACTTTCCTTGCAGATTACTGTGAATTGCTACAGTGTTTTTTTCCACATGGTTTTTTTCTGTTTTGTTATGTTTGTTTTCTAAAATTGTCTTTGTCAATTATATTTTTTAAATATTAAGCTGGTTAAGAATTATAATTACAAGTAAATACAAGTTTTTCCTCACAAAACACTATGGATTGATATAATTTTTCCTCACATGGTTTTTTTCCAGTTTCTTTTGTGTTTTTATTTTTTGTAATATTGTTTTTCAAAATTATCTTCTTCGATTTTATTTTTTTAATATTAAGTTGGTTAGAATTTAACTTTGTAATAAAGCTTAATCAAGTGGGGAAAGTACTGTAGCTTTCCTTACAAAACATTATGGATTGCTACAGTGGCTCTCCAGGTGGTTTTTTTTTCTTATAATTTTTTTCAAAATTATCTTTGTCAATTTTTTTTTTAATATTGAGCTGTTTGAGAATTACAATTACAAATAAGGCTAAATTATGTGGGGAAGCATTGTAGGTTTCATCACAAAACACTGTGAATTGCTACAGTGTTTCTAACATGATTTCCCCTCCTTCTTTGTTATTTTTTTTCTAAAATTATCTCTGTCGATTATTTTTTAATATTTAGTTGATTAAGAATTTAACTTTGTAATTTTTTTTCTTTAAAACACTGTCAATTGTTGCAGTATTTTCTCATATAATTTTTTTGTGATTTTTTTAAAAATTATCTTTATCAATGTTTTTTAATATTGAGTTGGTTAAGAATTATAATTACAATAAAGCTAAATCATATGGGGAAAGTGTTGTAGTTTTTCTCACAAAACACTATGGATTGTTACAGTATTTCTTTAAATGGTTTTTTATTTTATTTTATTGGGGAAAACACTGTAGTTTCCTCACAAAACATTGTCAATTGCTATAATGTTTTTTCTCATGGGTTTTTT
>Ga0325414_1004304_pt1 | contig 14867 bp, 6 predicted proteins | sample PopdelMetagenome_8_FD_206183 | JGI IMG/M metagenome (GOLD analysis project Ga0325414, IMG submission 206183) | Populus deltoides microbial communities from Bellville, Georgia, United States - Leaf-PdKOR-R3 | ecosystem: Host-associated > Plants > Phyllosphere > Phylloplane/Leaf | place: USA...
TTCGGGTGCTATCCTCTTAAAAAAAAAAAAAAAAAAAAAAGGAAAAAGAGTAAAGTGGTGAGTGGGTTTAAGTGATTCCCTCATGCTTTTTGCCGTACGCCTTCGTATTAATTAAATGTGCAGATAATAGGTGATGTTCTTAAATTATTTTTTGCAGTTTCATGAGGGGATTCGTTTGTAATATTTTGGACGTGAACTTGTAGATTTCGCTGGTGGAACAAAAATTCAATTTATTTTGTAACTCTGTTTACAAGAGAAACCTCGTATTAAGAAGACTGCATAGTTAGTTACCCTTCAATTGTCCTCTATGCTTCCACTCTCGCAAGCAAACTGCTCTCTGTCAAAATCACACTCAGCAAGCTCTTTTGCAGTTTCTTTCATAGTTGCAAGCAAGCTCCTTTCTGTCAGAAATGTAAATTTATTCAGCAAAGCAAGCAAGCAGACAACAATTTTAACCGGGTGATAGGAGGATGGGCTGCTGGGGACAATCACCTTTGAAAGTCGTCTTGCTTTTGGAGTTCGTCAGTTGCTAGCGCAAGTCATAATTTATGCCTAATTGCCTGTAATAATTTCTACACTTTCAGTAATTGAGAGAGAACGGGAGGAGTAGGCCCGTGGTATAGTGTAAGGCATATTGCGTGCTGGCAAATATTCGCAAGTCCATATCGTGTTCATACAATTATAAAGCCCAGTTAACATTTTGGGTCCGAAGACAAAATTGCTTTTTCATAACGGGTTGTGTGGATCAGCTAGGTGTTTCTCCAGGTCTCCAATGGCATCCTTCGGCTCTGAAATAAGACAAAACTTACTTCTTAACAACTATTCGACCTTCCCATCTCTCATAAATCCAACCACTGTAATCACCAAGGAGTCACAGCCACAGTTTTAGCGACTCAGAGAATGTTTCTCACAGTTTTTGCTTTTACTTTAAATACTTTCTAAAATATTTTTGGTTAAAAAATTATTATATCTATATTTTTTTAAATATGTAATGATCTTGATGTATTGTATATAAAAAAACTGAAAAAAAATATTTTAATATATTTTCAAATTAAAATCTAATTTAGAAGATATCTTATATCATAATATCAAACACAAAATCATATATTTTAGTATATTTGGTGTTGCGGTTGAACCGCTGTTTTATTATTTTGTAATTTTTTTTTGCTTTCATATTTTTTATATTTTTTTATTGTTTTGATGTGCTAAAATCAAAAATATTATTTTAATATATTTTTAAATAAAAATATTTTAAAAAATAATTTGTACCATACAATTAAACAAGATAACAATATAGTTTTACGAATTTTGGAAAATAACATGATCTACTTCCATGTTTGGATGCTAATTAGAATTCAATATCAATATCATAACCTCGAGATTCTTTATTGTTTTGAAGGTCTTGTTTATTTTTGCGTTTTAAAATTTTTTTAAAAAAATTGCTTTTTTTATTTTTTTTCTTTACTTCAAATTAATATTTTTGATGTTGTTAGATCATTTTAATGTGTTGATATCAAAAATAACTTATAAAAAAATAAAAATAAAAATATTATTTTAATATATTTTTTAAAAAAAATATTTTAAATAACAACCGCAATGATACTCTTAAATATTCTCAAAGGACAATATATCATAGCAACTCCGAAGGGTGTGCTAGATGGCTCTTCCATGGTTGTTTTACATGGTCCTAAAAGAAGTTCTAAACAAAATGTTAAAATATATTTTCTCTTTTAAAAATATTATTTTATATATCTTTTAAAAAACTAAAATTAACAAAATGAGATCAATAAAAAAAATAAATCAATTAAATACAATCATATAGAAAAAAAAACATTAAACTCATTTTAAAAAAATACTTATTTTTTCTACTCCAATACAATTAACTTTTTAACCAGTTTTTTTCTATTAAACTATACATAATAAAAAAAATATACTAATTCTATTTAAAATACTATTTTATCAATATAGCTATACAAAATAGCATCCACTTCAAGATGCTATCACTACAGATAATTTATCCTGACACAACAAGCTTTGGTGACCTCGTCCCCTCCCCGCCCCCCACCACCACCTGGTACATCTCCCACCTCCTGCATGCAAGAGATGACAAATCATATACATGCGTGATCATTGTTCTTATACGGTCGAATGTGATATTATTATTTTTTAAAGAGTTTTTTAAAAAATATTAAAATAATATATTTTTATTTTTAAAAATTTATTTTTAATATTAATATATCAAAACAACCTAGAATTATAAAAAATAAAAAATATATTTTTAAAAAGAAACACAAAAATAAATAAAGCGGTGCCAGCACATGCACTCAGCACGCGTGGCACGTAGAAAGCTGGAACGTGTCAAAAATCCTTCGATGTTGGAAACGTGGCAAAGCGCGATAAACATACATATAGCAGTAAGCAGCGTCTTTGAACAACAATTATGTAACGAATCTTGGCCAAGGATTTTGGTTGTTTCCCGCAAAAGTTTTTGCAATGGCGATCACTGAAGAACCAATTCTCTCTAGGTTGGACCGTTTAGACAACATGGTAAGCTTATCAACTGTTGAGTTTGAATCTTTTGAGATGTATAGTATTAATTACATTGGGTGATTTTTGGCCTTTCGTATCTTTTCCTTTATGCTTTTTTTCCTCTTCTTTTTGGTTCTTAGGTTTGAGTGTTTTTAATCTCGTTCTGGGGTAATTCTGTTCTTTCTAATCTTATCGTATAAGTAAATTGCTTGCATTAAAAAGAAAAAAGAAAGGGCGATTGTACTCTGCAATCCTTTTTTTCGGGGAGCCATGGTGTTAAATGTGGATGTGGCCTGCAAGATATTAATTTCATTATCAGAAAACTAGTAAAGGTTGATGGTCTTCGTACAAGCTGCTACGCCATCAATAACCTAATTAATAAGCTTACTGAACATTTTGAATACTCCCATGACTTCTTCATCTCTACTAGTCGGTGCTAAAAGGGCAGAAAAGAGGGTGTTTTTCTCCCTCCTCGTGATAAAATGGCAAGACATTTGGTAAACAAGATGACAAGATAAAACTAGCTAGTAGACATGGGAGGAAACAAGGCATGCCCATATAAGGGTTTCTCCGCTTGTGAAGGTCTAGTCCCAGCACGCACGGCCAAATTAGCAGTAACAGCTAGCATCTGCTGCATATTCCTTCTTTACTAGGAATCGATGCGACAAGACAAATCACTTAGTTAAACAAGTACCATTAGCTGTTTGATCAATTAGTTTTGTAATTTCCTTCCTTTTCCACACTGATTAATTAAAGCCTGACTAACAATAATCGAGCTATCAAACTTTCTGTGGCTTGGCGGTCTTCACTTTTGCTCTTTTATCAAGAGAACTTTCTTCGTTTGGGCCCATGTATGTTTTTAAAACGCGTGTGTGCATATGATCACCAGATGAGGGAGCTAGCGGAGCTTGGAGGCTGCAGCAGGCCTCCAAAGAGCTCATCTCCATGCACCCCATCATGTGGGACCCTTACAAGTGAAGGCAAAGTCTCATTCGTTGATCTTTCCCCAGAGAGCTTAGAGAAGCACTGCCGTCCGATCAGCAATGTCATGATGGAGACTGAAGTAAAAGGCACCCTCGTTGAGAGACTTGACCATTTAGAGGAACGTGTACTGAAGGTGAGTACTGTGGAAAGATGTTTATCAGCCATTAATTGATGGCCATTTAAAAGGACGAGTAACTTATTCTGATGTATTGCATCAGCTTTGTGTGCAGCTAGAGGGTGGATTAGAGGCTGACAAGCACAGGGAAGAAGGGAGGACAGAGAAAAGGAAGCACAAGAAGGGGTTGAAGGGGCTTGTTGAGAAAATAGTCAAAGGAAATAAAAAGCACAGGGACATGGAGTGAAGCGCAAGCTCTTCTTTTTCTTGTTTCTTTTCAATTTCAGAGCTTGTTTACAGCTTCAAAGTGTTATCTCTCCTGTACGTGTACGTGAGGTTCTCAGTTTTGATTGGGAAGGAGCTTATTCTTTCTTTGTTTTTTTAGAAGTGTGTTTGTTTGCTAAAGTAATTATTTTTTAATATTTGGTATTGTTATGGAAAATAAGATAAAAAACACTTTTTGTGTTTAATTATATTATAAAAAATAAATTAAAAAATAATTTATTAATATTTTATTTTTTTAAGTTTATTAAAATAATGAGAAATAAATATTACAAATTAAAAAGTTGAATGAGGATGAAATTGAAAAAAATCTAATTCGATGAATTATTTCAAATAAAATAAAAAAATAATCAAAATAATAAAGATTAAATCTAACAAATAAAAAATTAAAAGATGATAGAATTAAAATAGTAATAATAATAATTTTATAAATTATTTTAAATAAAATAAGTAACAATCAAAGGAATGAGGATCAAATTTAATAAATAAAAAATTTCAATTAAAAAAATAATAAGAGAAAAGCAAATAACAATCATAAAAATAAAGATCAAATTTAATATAAAATTAAATTAAATTAAATTTTAAGAAATGAAATTAAAAATATAAAATATATATCAATCAAAAGTTTAAGGATCAAATTTGATATAATTAATAAATAATATGATATTTCTAAATTTTTAAGAACTTTTAGAAAGTGTTTTTCATCTAAAAAACAAAAATATTTTTTTAAAAATTAAGTTAAATTTTTCTTTAACTAAAAATTATTTTTCATTAATCCATTTCTAATAATAAATAAACACAATAAAATCTAAAAAATTATTTTCCTGACTAACAAACACCACCGCCATTGAATGCTTTTGTTTTTCCACCGAAAAAAGCAATTTAGCAATAAAACAAAGAGAGAATGTGGATCTATACACTGGAAAGAACGCCCTGCCTACTAAAGGCACTTGTTCTAGGAGACCTTCGTCTAATAAAAACAATCTTAGCACGTAAAAGTTTTCTAGCGTTTATTTTTTTTTAATATTAGTATGTTAAAATAATAATAAAATATAAAAAATAAATTCTCACAGAACAGCTTTTGACGCGTTTCCAAACGCTACCTATAAATGAAATGAAAGAAAGACGGAGAAAATGATAAAAACGAAGATGGGATTTTCCACAGCGCGTACGGGGATTTTGATCATTCCACAATCAACCACGTGATCGATGGACTGTCCTTTCTGCTCCTTTTCCTCCATTTAGTCATCATTATTTTTCAACAAATTATTTTATCTGACAGAACTATATCCTGTGATTGGCAGGATTTATATTTTGTCCGTTTATTTGGTCAATCTTTTCCCTGGACTATCTTGTGCGTGGGGTCCACCCACTTCAAATATTTTTGGCTCGTATAATCAACAAATTATTGTTATATAGATTAAGTTGGAAACCATACAAATGCAAAAAGTTTTGGCAACAGCGACAATGAGAAAGTTTTAATTGATTTCGTGATTCGTAACCATATTATTTATTTAAATTTAGATTAATTGATCTACCAATTGATAAAAAAAAACTATAGAATTATCAAAATTAAAATTCTGAGACGAGATTTTTAAAATTTAAATATCTAATAGTTAGAATGCCACTCTAAAATAAATAACATCTAAAACTCCTGTAAAAATTTAAGTATAATCTAACAATCAGATCAAAAATTATAATCCTTTTAGGTTGTTATTTTTATTTGACACAATCAAATATTTTCTTAATCTCAAACCTATCCTAGATCCATAAATACTTATGCTAAATCATTTATATAATCTATTTAGAATAGATTCTCATTTAAACCATCCACTTATTTTTAGAATCATCTGTTATTGTAAGTCTGAATGCATCATTGATGTTGAAAAATAGAGGATAATTACAGTGTGAACAATAATATTTTTAGATTTTAATTGGAATCTATTTTTTAACCTACAAGTTAGACAAATATATATATTTTGACTTATAAATATATTTGTAAAAAAAATTTATAAAATTATAATTTTTGTATAAACCTGTTTACTAGATCAATCAGTTAAGTTAAATAACTTGAATTTCACCTTGTCGTGCTTGAAAATAATAATATTTATTAAATATTATGTCTGTGAAGGGCAATAAAAATATAATACTTTATCAAAAAAAATTCAAATGTATTAATTTATTAAAATTTTAAAAAAGCTATGCCAATTTTATAAAAAAAATATCCAAAATTGATAGATTATGTTTATTACCTTAACATACGAGTGATGTGATGCACTTAAATGTTTCGTAACAACATTCTATTTACCCGAGAAAAGGAAAAGCTACACGTGGCACATTGGCACTCGTCCTTCCATCCGTCTATATCTCAATAGTACTGCCACTGACTAAGAAAAGCTGCTATTCCTTCTAATCTGACGGTGGAAAACACTACCATCTGGTTACATCTGAGCCCTCAACTGTTCTTTTAATGGCCCTTCTATTGATTATCCTGAGTCCTTCTCCTGGCGGAAGATGTCCTTCAGCACGAATACCAAGCAGCATCAACTCTCTATAGGCCACTGATTTTTATCTCCTTTATTAAAGGGGGACAGGAATTATTCTACAGATGTCATTGTTTCCGTTGCCCAAATTTGATGCCCGTTGATCTCATTAATCACGATGACCATGCCAGATGTTCAGCGATGAGGGCATCGGCATCACATGCTTCGTGAAGCGTTGTTGTTACCGTGCATATTGTACAATCCTCTTTCCTTTTTTAGTTTTAAAAATATTTATTTATTTTTTAATATTACTATATCATTTTAATATTATAATATCAAAAATAATTTCTTAAAATTTTTAACTATGTTCAAATTATTTGTGTCCGTAGAACCTTTTTACCAGGCCCATAAACAAGTCCGCCTAGAGTTAATTAGAATAATAAAATTAAACACATAAATAATATAACAAGTTCCTGTCATTATAATTTTTTATTCAATTATAAAATATATTTTTGAATCAATTTAGCATAATTAACATCTCGATGCATTTAAATGAGAAATTTTTTTATACCATGTTAGTGTTGAAATTTAAATCAATAAGAAAAATAAAAGTACAAGTACTTAAGTCATGTACTGTAATTTTTTTATTTATTAATGTAAATGGTGTGTTAATTTACATGTATTTTAATTAATTTTATAAATTTTAAAATTAATAACAACGTAAATCAGCTGTGGGGAAGCAAAACGTACCGCTATCTTTGATGGATGAACTGATTGATGCAGGTGTACGATGATAGAGGGGAGGTGAAAAAATATCATATGGGCCCACAATCGGATTGGTTCCCCGGAGGGAGCTAAATGAACAGGCCAAACTTTTGTGTCACTGTCAACAAGAAATTAGATGTGTTGTTTGATTGAGAGCGTCACTTTTGCATGTGCCTTGAGATGAGAAGTGATATACTTTCGTTTTTGGAGTTTTTTTTTAAATTAATATTTTTTTTTTTTAAATCATTTAAACATGTTGTTGTTAAAAAATAATAAAATTATTTTAATATATTTTTTAATGAAAAATACTTTAAAAAGCAATTGTTACAACTCTCCAAACATTTTCTTGATGTATTTGTCATCGTGGTATCGATTGTTTTTAAAAATATTTTTTATTTAAAAATATATTAAAATAATATTATTTTATTTTTAAAATTTATTATTGATATAACACATAAAAAAATTCAAAAATATTAAAAACATTAATTTTAAATGAATTTTTTAAACAATTTTAAAAAGCACAATTTAACCATAAAATTATATTTTTATCTCCATCAAGCTGATTCTTTCGAAGGTAGTGGAGATGGAGCTGTCCAGTGCACACACGGGTTGGCCTCTGCAAAGAGGGGGGCCTGCATTTTGATCCCTTTTATATATATATATATATATATATATATATAGAGAGAGAGAGAGAGAGAGAGAGTACACGTATGCATTTTGATCCCTTGATTTCAAACTTTTTGTATCTGGAACAACGGCACGTGAGATATGTTACTATCTGTACTCAGAACTCTCCTAAGAATATTAACAAAAAATAAAAAAATAAAAAACTAAAACTCCTAACACAAATACTGTAGCGATTTTACTACAGTTCTAACTAGAATAGAAATTTACTATTTTGTCATTCCTAACAAAAAAAAAAAGAAGAAGAAGAAGCCCTGGTAGCGGGGCAATAAAATAGTTTTATTGAACTGACATGCAGGACTGGTTTTGAGTTTTTTTTTTATATAGTATAGTAAAATAATTTAATTAATATTAAATTTAAATTACATTCAGTGTACGCAAAAGAAATTTTCATCATTTCATTATTATTATTTTTGTGATTATAGAGTTGGATTAGAGATAATTTAATATTTTATTAGCTATAAAATATTATTTAATATTAAAAAGTTGATGGCGAGTGTTGTTCATCCAGGTATGCATGGCTATGTTTGCCCTTTTCGAATGACGCATGTGGTGGTATTTAGTGACCAAAAAACCATAATCTATAAAAGTGTTTGAATCTTTACAACAACCCCTCGATCACCTGGTGACACGTGTGACTGACACCCTTTTAATTTGGCGTTCATGACCTCTTTTTCTTTTTTTTTCTCTCCTTTTTAGTTTTCGAGTGTCTTCGATTTACTTTTTTTTTAAGATTTGGTCTATGTTCTTATAATTACAATTTGTTTTATTTTAAATAATTCATGGAATTGGAATTTTCTTTTAATTTCACCCTCCTTTTATTTTTATTTTTCTATACCAGATTTTAGTCTTCGTTCTTTTAATTGTTATTTTTTTGTTTTTTTGTTTTATCATTTTTTTTCTCAACTACATCCCTCAACATTTTATTTTATTTATACTTTGGTTATATTTTTTTAATTGCTATTTGTTTTGTTTTAGATTATTTTCTTATTGAAACTTTCCTTCTCAATTTTATCTCTCAACATTTTATTGACATGTGTTTTGTTGACTAGAGATTTAGCTTCATGATTTTTTTGAATTTGTTTTCTATTAGATAATTCTAGCATCAGGACCCGAGTCATAAGTTTGAAAGGTTAGCGTAAGTTGATCCAAGTTTTTTTGGGTCTTTTTTTATAATTGGTTTTTTTCGATTACTTCTTTTTATTGGTTTATCTCGATCTCCTATGCCGGGTCATGGGTTTCGTGGCTTAACCTAGGTCGATTTTGGCCAAGTTTGTTTTATTTGATTTATTTACTTTTGTCTCAAACCAAGTTTGTTTTATCTGAGATGGTTTTAAAAAATGATTTTTTAAATGATTTTATCCTTTTTTTAATTTTTTTCTATTAGTTTTGATTATTATTTTTTTATTACTATTTTTTGATTACTTTAGCAATTTTTTTTTTAAATTCCATTCTTAAATATCAAATTGGCTGGGAATTGAGTTTTTGATTTAGCCCGAGTCTAGGATTTCACGTGTTACAATATGATCCTTCTTAAGTTTTTTTTCCTATCAAATTTAATCCTTATTTTTTTATTGCTATTTTTTTTGGAAAATTTATTAAATTGATATTTTTTTTTTCTTTTCATCATTCAACATTAAATCAATCTGGAACTAAGATTATTGATTGATTCCGAGTTTAGGATTTCATGGGTTGCGCGTTTTGAAGGTTAACCCAGGTTTAGAAAGTTTCCTTTTTTAAGCTTAGCATTTTTCAATTTCATTGTTCAACTTTTATTCAAATGAAGATTATATTTTGTTATTTTTATTTATTTGATTTCTATAAGTTTTTTCACTAATTTTAAAAATAACTCGGATTATCCTAGTACTTTTTATTTGTAGTTCTTTGATGAATTTAATTTGACAGATTTTTTAAATTGATATTTTTTCTCATCCTTTATCATTAGATCGATTGAAAATTAATTTTATTTTTCAGTTCCATCCTTCAAGGCTGGAATTTTTCAATATTAGACGTCATGACTTTATTCATTTTTTTCCTACTCGTTTCTCCCTATTCCATCACTTAGACCGCGAGTTTGCCGTGTCAGCTGGGTTGGCTTAGGTTTATTTTATGAATTTTTTAACTTAATATTTTTTTATGTTATGTCCTTAGCATTGAGTTATCATAGACTAAGCTTCCTAATCTTTTTTAGTTTGTCTTTTACTAGGTTTTCTCATTTGCATGATCTGGGGTGGCAAAGTTTGGTTAGTTAGCCTGATTTACTGGTTGTTTTCTCGGTTTTTTTTGTTAATTGACTTTTTTTTTCAATTTCAAGTTTCTATGTTGGATTTATTTAGAGTTGGATTTTAGTTTTTTTTTTTTTTTATTAGCTTATCTTGGTCTCATGACATTACTTGCATATTTGGCATACTCGCTTAGGTTGTTTCACATTATTTTTTTTCTTTTCATTTTAGTTTCTTTTCATTTTATTTTCTTTTTTTTTTTCATATGATCGGTTGGAATCTTAGCTTTGTTAGTTTTTTTTTTTATAACCATTTTTTTACTGTTCCCATTATTTTTCTTGTTTAAGGTGATTCATTTACTATCATTATTTATTCATTTATAATTTAATTAAATTAGACCGATCCCTTTGCTTAATTGGGTCTATATCTCGAGTCGTGTTTTTTTTTTTTTTTAACATGCTTGCATCACTTAAATGTCCTTTTCTAAACGATAAAACAATATTTTGGTTACGGGTCCACAAATCTAGTTTATAGACTAATCAATCAAACCCAAATGTATTTTTTGGGTTGGTAGAATGAAAACACAACATTGATTTCAATGAACAAAGATTCGGAGCAAAGAACATCATTTTGGAGTGCGAAACCGCCTTATTTTGTTTCGATTTATATTTTAGTCCCGATAAATAAATGGCCAAATGCTCATGGTGGTCATTGGAAGTTTGGAACTATTGCTAGGAGGGAGAGGGAGAGGGAGAGGGAGAGGGAGAGGGATCTATTTCAATCTATCATTTAATTCATTTAAACTTTTTATAATAAAAAATTAAAAATCCAACATAAAAATTCCAAAACACTCTGTAATTAAATTATAAATAAACTCATGTAAAATGACAAAAATACCTTTTAATGCATATTTTTTTTTGTCTTTTACAAGGACAAAGATATATTTTAATTGTAGCCTAAAAAAGGAAAAATAAAAAAACCTTGGTCAACATCTCTAGTTTTTTTTTTACCTCGAGAACAAAGAAATATTTTTACTGTTTTAAAGTTTATTAAAAGATAAAAAAACACTGGTCAACAATTCTAAATTTTATTAACTTCAGGGGTAAAAACATAATTGTACTGTGTAAAATTTTTGAAAAAGACTCAAATACCCCCAAATAAACTTTTAATGATCAATAAGCCACTAGAAAAGATCATATTACTCCCACAATCAAGATTGCCATTTCCACTCAAGGGTAAAATAATAATTTCATTATAGCAATTCACAATAAACTTTATATAGTGCTACAGTGAAAAGCTCACCCGCAATATATTTTATTCAACTAGCTATTTAACTCGTGCTCTGCTAGGGGTCATAATATTTTTTTTAAAAAAACTGGGTATACAAGCTATTTTGATAAGTTTTTTTTACATAAAAAATTAAAAGTGTAAATTGAAAAGCTTATTCGGACATCTAATTAAATAAATTGATAATCATCTATGTAAATAAACAAAAAAAATCGTTAATAATAACTATAAGAGAAACTTGAAAATTTGAGAGATGAATGTAGATCAATATATTTGATCTCGTAAAATGAGATATTTACTTGTTTGTGTCTATTGAGTTTGTTTATTAAAATCAATAAAAAATAATAGAAATAGAAACACATATGAAACTAAGTGAATAAAATAAAAGAAAAACAAATACCATGCAAGGTTATAAATATTAGAAATATTTTTTCAAAATAACTATTTTTTATAAATAAAGCTTATCTTTATAAAAAAAATATCTTCAAAAATTAAATACAAAAAAATATTTATGAAAAAAGGGCCTACAAGGCCCATGGTCTAAGTTATGAAACAAAGATAAACTGATAGAAAAGAAATTGAAGATAACTACAAAATCAATTTTTTTAAATAATGCATAATGATAAAATCATAAAAGAAAATAATAAAAAAATTCTTAATCATATCAACTCTTAAAACTCGTAACTAGTGTCATAATAGCGGAAGTGCAACAAATGGAAAAAACTGCAAAGCTCAATCCCCAACAAATTAAGCATCGAGGAATGAAACTGAGAAAAAAAATCAATCACACAAAAATTATAATTAAAAAAATGAGGGTGAAAATGAAAACAAAAAATAAATTAGAGGGCATTAACAAAACCTAAATTGGAGGGTCAAATTGAAAAGAAAAAAAATTTAACTAAAGGAAAAGAAAATCAAAATAATGAGGGCTAAATTGAAAATAAAATAAAATAAACTTTGGTTGAAGGATGAAATTGAAAAAAACAAAACTTTAACAAAAAAAAAACCAAGGAAATAAATTAGAAATAAAAAAATAAAGACTAAATTGAAAAGAATAATATATGACAAGTTATAATTTAAGGGAGGACAAACGTGCGCTTTCTTTATAAAAAAGAGAAAAGTAGGAGAAAACAAGAAGATCATCAGCGACAAACTGCTCATCAACCACAATCACACGTACACCAGGAGAGAAAGGGCGAGATGGTGCTTCCAATGAGGAACAACAAATTTGGCCACAGGAAGGCGCCGCACATGCCGTCTAAAAAGCGCAAGCACCTCCCGAGCATTGATGTGTGAAGGATACATGCCTGTAGCTTGTTTTCTTTTTTTAATGACTAATGAATTATTGAAAAAGACTAAATTACCCTCCAAACCCAAGCATCCCATTTTTTATTGAAAGGACAATAATGTAATTTAATTGTCACAATAAATAGTTTTTAGTGTTTGTGCGCACGATAATTTCCATAGTATTTTGGCAACGCTATTTATTGTTTTTGTTAATTTGTTATAGTATATATATAAAATAATTTATCCTTTCTAGTTTCTAGTTTTGTTCCTCTCCATCCCTTAATCTATGATCTTATGATACCTTTTCAATTTTTTTTAGCGTTTATATAGGTTTTTCTTTTTATCATTGAAACCTCCTGGAATAATATTTATATTTGACAACCAAGCCTACAGTTAATAAGTAAAAATATTCAATGATTTCAACCACATTATTCTTTAAAAATCAAATGTGGACAATTAATGTGATTTTAGATAATCCTTTAAGATTGAAATTATTACTTTTGAAAAATGAGATCAAGTGGAATTTAGTTTTGTCGTGATTTATTAAAACTTCTCAAAAATATAAGCTGCCCTTGTACCGCGTGATGATACTTTTGCTAGTGTTGTCTAAGGATGAATAACGTTTAGGTTGCTTCATATCCGGTATTTTTTATTTAAAAATATATTAAAATAATATTTTTTAATTTTATTTTTAACATCAATACAATAAAATAATAAAATAATAAAAAATTAATTTAAAGTAAAAAAATAAAAAATAATTTTTTTTCAAAAGCATTTAAAAAAAAAAACAAATTCTAAGAGTATGCGACATATATAGTACATCAAACTAATTACCTAATTCAATTAAAAAACCTTGGAAATCATCAAAGATGTTTTTTTCTTTCAATTTAATCCCTTCCCTCTTTTTACATTTTTCACCTTAATTTTTTCTTTCATTTCATCTTTTTCTCTCTTATTTTCATCATCATTAGACTTTTTTTAACAATCATTCAAATTATCTTTAGATTGATCTAATTGACTAAATCACGTTAGAGTAATTTCAAGTTCATCTCCCCCCATTTCATCAATATATTTTTTTAGCAATTATTTGAGTTGTTTTTAGACCATAATTATTAAACCCGGCCCGGTGGTTGACCCAGTCAAGAGGCCGGATCCCGGGTTTCATAGGTCAACCCAGGTCAATTCGGGTCAACCCGGAAAATTAAAAATAAAAATAAAATTTTAATATTTTATATGAAAAAATTAAGAAAAATATCCATGTAAAAATATGTTATACATATTATAAATAATGAAGTTTAAAAGAATATTTTAAAAAAAAATTATCCCACGTTGAAAAAACATAACTTTTTTCTTAGGAATATAGAGTATATATACTAATGAGTTTCAAATCCCACATTAAAAAGATACTATATTATCCTTTTAAGTTGAAGTATTTAAACCAAAATGTTTTTTTATCCCACATTGAAAAAATATAATTTTTTTCTTGGGAATATAGAGTATATATACTAATGAGTTTCAAATCTCACATTTAAAAAAAAAATACCGAGTCTCGCCTGGGTCTCACCCGGGTCGTACGGGTTTGGCCGGGTCATTACACCGGCTGGTCTTTTGACAAACCGGGACCGGTCTAGCCCCCAAGTCGACCTGCCAGGCCGATCCAGGTTTAATAACTATGCTTTAGACTAATCAAATCGATTGAATCATGCCGAGACAACTCTTAAGTGATTTAATTTTAAACTCAGGCTAGGTAAGAAATCAGGTTGGGAGGTTTTTTCCTATCAATTTTTTCCTTTTTTTTCTTAATTTTATCCTTGAATTTTTTTGTATAGGTCGGTCGAGTTGTCTTTTAATTGGTTATATCAACTAGGTCACATTGAAACAACTTTTATATGGTTTAGTTTTAAATCTGAGCTAAACAATGAGTCGATTGGGTTGTCTTTAAATCAACCAAGTCGAGAAAACTCTCACATTGTTTAATTTTAAACCCAAGCTATGTAAAGAGTTGGGTCGAAAGGTTTTTCTTTTTAATCAATTTAATCCTTAAAATTGTTTTTATCGATCGACTGAGTTGACTCTAGAAAGTCCAAGTTAATTGGGTCATGTCAGGTCAACTTTTATATTATTTAATTTTAAACCCATGTCATGGAAGAAGTTGAGTCAAAAGGGTTTTTTCGTTAATTTCACCCTCAAACTATTTTTATCTGTCAATCAAGTTGTCATCGGACTAAT
>Ga0325414_1004305_pt1 | contig 14866 bp, 12 predicted proteins | sample PopdelMetagenome_8_FD_206183 | JGI IMG/M metagenome (GOLD analysis project Ga0325414, IMG submission 206183) | Populus deltoides microbial communities from Bellville, Georgia, United States - Leaf-PdKOR-R3 | ecosystem: Host-associated > Plants > Phyllosphere > Phylloplane/Leaf | place: USA...
AAGGTACCTGTTTAATAGCATCCAACAAAGGTATATTGATCCTTACCTGTTTGAAAGTTTCAAAGATTTCAGAGTTGTGATTGACTTTCCTTTGTTTGGTCATGGCATGAGGAAATGGAAGTGCTGGCGGGAAATCAGTCTTTTCTTTGCAATGTTCAGATTCAACCCCTTCCTTACCCTCAGAGATTGACTCATCATGTTTCTCATAAGGTTCAAGAATAGGTTTTTCAATAACCTTACCACTGCGAAGAGTGATGACTGATTTGGCTTGATCCATGTGTTGGCTTCCAGAACTACTTGCATTTGCATTGTATTGCCCCTTCGGATTTTGTTGTGGTTGAGATGGAAAATTACCTTTCTCTTGAAAACTGAGAGCAGATGTCAATTTTGCAAGAGTATCTTTAAAATTTGTCATGCTTTGAGCAAGTTGAGTGTTGATTGTCTCCTATTTTTCAATGAATGCATGCAATGTTTCCTTAAGATTTCTTCTAGGAGATGGAGCATAAGGAGGTGCATATCCATGAGAATTTTAGAAATTATGGTGTGCTTGAAACGGTGGCTGTGAAGTTTGTGCATTATTCTTATCACTCTTCCAATTGAATTTTAGGTGATTTCTCCAACTAGGGTTGTATGTTTGCGAGTATGGGTTATGATTGGGCCTTTGGAAACTGTTTAAAGCATGGGCTTGTTCATGGAGACATTCCTTAAAAGAAAGCAAAGTTGGACAGTAATTGGTTTCACAGATTTGACACACAATGTCTTGAACAGATTTTAGTTTACCACTCTTTTTTAATTCTAGTGCCTCGACTTTTCTAGCTAAAGATGCAAACTTGGCTTGAAGGTCATCATCTTCCCTAAAGTTGTACATACCTCCACTAGATGTATGAGGTTGGGTTTTACTTGGTGCCTCATAAGTGTCTGTAGTGTCCCAATTTTGAGCATTTTCAGCTAGCAAGTCTAGGTACTCCATTACTTCATTAGGGTCTTTATCCTCAAAAGTTTCATTGCACATCAATTCAACCATTTGCCTATCTCTAGGAGTTAACCCTTCATAAAAATATGAAACCAATCTCCATGTTTCAAAACCACGATGAGGGCAAGTATTAAGCAAGTCTCGATACCTATCCCAACAATGGTAAAATGTTTCTCCTGATTTTTGAGTGAAAGTGATGATTTGTCTTTTGAAAGAGTTTGTTCTGTGAGATGGAAAAAAAATTTTAAAAATTGTTGTTACATTTCATCCCAAGCACGAATAGATCCTAGTCTCAAATTTTGTAGCCATGTTTTAGCTTTATCTTTTAATGAAAAAGGAAAAAAGCTTTAACCTGACGGTGTTCATGCTACAATTTGAGTCATTATAGGTGTTACAGACCTCCTTAAATTCCCTTAAATGCAAGTATGGATTTTCTAAATCTAAGCCATGAAAAGAAGGTAAAAGTTGAATAATGTCTGGCTTAAAATTAAAATGAGATGCATGAGGAGGCAAAACTATGCATGAGGGTGCACTTGTTCTTGTGGGATTCATGTGGTCTCTAAGTGTTCTCATTCGGTTATTCTCATTATTCTCATTGTGAAACGACTGGTTATTTTCTTCGGCCATATTTTATAAAAATGATGAGGATACCCTACAAAGTCTACCACTTAATGTACATGACCAAACTCTCATGCACGAGTAGGAAGAGAATAAAAGGAAGAAAGGAAAAGAAAAGGAAACAAAACAAAAGAAACAAAAGTTAGATAAAATGAAAAGTGAAAAGAGAAAATAAAATAAGTATTATCATTTGTACAAGAATTTATCTCCTGGGCAACGGTGCCAAAAACTTGACACGACCAAAAGATTGATGACTTCTCTCAAGTGCAGGAGTGTCGAAGTAATAAATAACCTGGCAAGACCGGGGTCGAACCACAGGGAGGTTAACTATATAAATTATAGATAACAACAACAACAACAATAACAACAATAATAATAAGTTAAAGAGAGCTTTGAGATGTGATATTGATGAAAGGATTAAACAAGGATAAAATAATTGTCAAGGTTAGAGGATCCACTAATGGTATTTCAAACAAGTATAGAATAAACTCTTTTTATTATTCAACTGGAAACCACACACAAAGAAGGTTCCAATCGGATTATAAATTGTTAATATGATTACATTAGTTATCTTATTCGAATAATGCTAATATTTGTAAATGTTGTCAGGCATTCATGATTATAACTTATGTTAACAACAAATCAAGTTCCTTTCATAGCACAGGTGTTGATTATACCATATGGTTGGGCTATGAAAGTGCCAAGTATTTGTTGTACCAAGGGTTATACAACATAAATCTAGATTAACCATTTAACAAGCAAAGTATTAAAAGTGAACAAGATAACAAATATAAAACATGTTAGTATCAAACATTAAGGTCCATGTTGAGTTTATAATATACATATTCTTACACCATTAGTGTAACCTTATCACCTTGACATGATAAACTTAGCTAAACATAATGAAAGAGAGAAACATAAATAAACAAAGAAAGAAAATGAAAAGCATAAGCAAGAGATTAATATAAGCAAAAGTTAAGCATTACAAAATATAAAGAGAGAGCAAGAGCATGATCTTGATCTGAAAACTAAGATGCCTAAATACATGGAAAATGCCTCCTTTTATAGGCCAAAATTCAGAACTATTGATTTATTGACTAATTATTGAGTGGGTGGCCACATCTTTACTTGCTGACAATCCTTATCTTTTTGTTTGCCAAAAACATCATTGATAACGTCATAATTTGAATAGACTTAAACATGAAAGTTCTAGGAAATTTTCTCAGCTTTCCAGGAAAAAACATTTGAGGTCATTTGGACTTCTAAAACTCGAGATATGGGCTGAACATTAAACAATGTCTGGGCTGCAGGATAGATTCTGACTTCTCTGTTGTTGCTACAATTTGGACTTGAAAACGGCCTTTTTAAATCTTGGACTCCCATGAAAGTTTTAGGCCTATGTCTTAGCTTTCCATACATATAAGTAAGACCTAAATCCAAGATCTACAGCTCCAGATATGACTCAATGACCGAACAATGTTCCAGTTTGGACTAAACCAGCATCTCTTTTCTAAGTTTTACCCTCTCTTTGTCCTTTCAATTTCCGTACTTAAACTCATCAATCAATCCTTTCATTTATGTGATAGGCCTGTATTTAAGATGAACATTTACTATAAATTAAAGGTATCTTATGGTATCAGACTTGTTATTATAAAGCATGCTTTATTTGAGTTATTGATATTTCAAGTGCAAAATGATGATATAAAATCTTGATAAAAATGCACTTTTAAGTACTAATCATTCATCATAATATACTGATGGAAAAATCTCGTCGTTGTTTCTGTTTGTATTTGTCAATTGTTTGGTAGTGTATGAGTTTTATCCATTAATTTGATATCATACTCTTCAAGATTTTTTTTTATATTATCTAAGTCTAAATATCGGGTGACTTGCCCATCTTAAAATTCTTAGAAAACTCCATGCTTTTCTAAGAAACGGTCTCAATATCAAGTGACCGGCCCATCTTAAAATTCTTAGAAAACTCCATGCTTTTCTAAGAAACGGTTTCAATATTAGGTAACCGGCCCCTCTTAAAATTCTTAGAAAACTCCACACTTTTCTAGCCCATCCTGAAATTCTTAGAAAACTCCATGCTTTTCTAAGAAATGGTCCTAGTATCAGGTGACCTACCCGTCTCAAACTTCAAAAGAAAACATCTTACCTCGAGGAAATAAAGCAGTGGTGGTTCATAATTCCTATCCTTTTCCGTAGTTCCGTTGACTTGAGATTTTGGACCTCAGCGGTTTTCCTAAAAACTTGGAACTATTTTGGCTTTCGTCACACCTTCTCTTGTCAGGTTAGTGTTATGACAATATAGCATGCATGTTTTTTTGTTACCTATTTTGGAAACATAGGTCCCCTTTTCTATTGTAGACTTATTAAGCTCCTATTTCCATTTGTTTGTCCGACTCATCCTCTTGAAACAAAATATGCCATTGAGTATTGTGTTTTATTATTATTTTAAAAGGAAAACTCAAAAGATTTGGTTTTGTTCATGAAAATTGAAACTTTCAATGCAATTACCAATTCTCATAAAAGATGTTTTTTTAGAAGTTTTTATGATGATACCCCTTTGGGCTTTGGTTCACTATGGGCCCTTATATGCACTTCTTGCCCCTAGTGTGGTTTGCAAAAAATATGTCAAGTTTAGATTTGATTTGGTTCTCTCCAATTGGTGGAGTCATCTCCTTAGTCATGCATAAAAAAAAACAGTGCTTTTAAGTAAAAGATTTCAAATGCTATAAGATCATAAGGTTTATGAAAAAAAGGGTTCTTTACAAAGAGAATTCATGGCCGAACTTTATTTTATTGACTGTGAAGCATAGTATTTCTTTATAGAGTCAGCATTCATAGGTTTAACTAGATCTTCTCCATCCATTCTAGATAACAATAAAGCTCCTCCCGAGAACGCTTTCTTTACCACCAAAGGGCCTTCATTGTTTAGCGCCCATTTACTCTAATCTTCTCCTGGTAAAAGGCAAAATTTTCTTTAGTACAAGACCTCCTTCATGGAATCCTCGAGGTCAAACCTTCTTATCGTATGATTTGGTCATCCTTCTTTAATAGAGTTGATGATGACAAATTACAGCTATCCTCTTTTCACTGATCAGATTCGGCTGTTTATATATATCTAACCTTTGCCCATTCTACCTTTTCTAGCTCAAAGTCTATCAATACTCTCAATGAGGGGATTTCCACTTCTAAAGGCATCACCGCCTTCATTCCAATGTACCAACGTATACGGGGTGGCTCCCATTGAGGTTCGGACTGCGGTGCGGTACGTGTGAATGGCAAATGGCAACATCTCATGCCAGTCCTTGTAGGTGAATACCATCTTCTAAATAATCTTCTTGACATTTTCGTTAAAAGCTTCTACCGCACCATTCATCTTTGGCCTATATGGCGAGGAATTGGAATGCTTGATTTTTCATTTAACGCAGAGTTCTATTATCATCTTGCCATTGAAGTTCTGGGCATTATTAGTTATAATCTTTTCTAGTGGACCATATCGACAGATCTCTCTTTCCATAAATTTCTTCACGACTTTTTACCTTCATGTCATCCAAACATCTCAACAAAGTTCCATCAAATGATTTCTTATACAAAGTTTCCCCATCAACATAGAAATCCATTGCCAACCTTCTCCAAGTCTTCTTGTCGATTTTGGATGCCCCTATGGGATATGTCTTGTTTTGAATCATAGTACCAAGGGTTTCCATCTATTTCTCTTTCAACAATGAGCTGGGTTATTTCTGATATCAATGTGTACCGGTTGTACCTTGTCCCTAAAGTCTATTCTAGCAATGGAAGCTAACGTGGCCAAAGCATCAACAAAATGGTTTCTATCCTTTCCTAGATGGGTGAACTCTATTTCCTTAAATTCTCTAGAGTTTAGACAGGTATTCTTGGTAAGGTCTCAACTGATCGTCCTTGGTTTGCCATTTTTCTTTCACTTGGCAAATAATTAGCATTTTCCTTTCACGACTTGTCATATATATTATGTCATATTCAGCCAATAGAACTTGCTATTGCAATTTGGCTTGACGATATGGCTTTTCACAGATGTACCTTAATGGGTCTAATTTTAAAATCAACCATGTAGTATGATATAACATATATTGATGCAATCTCTTTGCAGCCCATGTTAGTACGCAACATAGCTTCTTAATCACTGTATACCTAGACTCACATTCCATGAACTTCTTGCTTAGGTAAAAAATGGCCCTTTCCTTCCTTCTTATTTCATTGTGTTGTCCAAGCACACTTATTTAACAAATGCAAGATTGGGTCACAAGTCATGGTTAATTGGGATATAAACCCAGCAATGTAATTCAATTTTTCAAGAATCTTCTTACATCCTTCTTAGTCTTGGGAGTTGGCATAGTTTGAATAGCCTTTACTTCATCAGGGTCCACTTTTATCCCTTTGTCACTCACCACAAATCCTAACAACTTCCCAGATTTCACTGAATGAACACTTTGCATGGTTAAGCCTCAACTTATACTTTCTTAGTGCAAAGTGCAGGTGTTTGTTTTAGAAGATCCACTTTGAAAACGGACAGTGATGTGTAGAAACATCAAGATGAACTTTTAAAAATGCATGATCTCATTAAAGGGAAAAAGTTGTCTCAAAACATTTGCTCAAGCAAATCGATTAGGTGCGCAACATCATTCCAAATTCCTTCAAGCTCTTTTTAGTACTAGGTGTGACCTTTCTTCATTTTTCATCATTTTCCTTAGTCAAGTGTTGTGGATTCTAGAAGGGGGACATATGTTTCTTAGTCTGCAGATCCGTGTATAGATGTATGAGAAAATGCATGATTGTGATGTGAATGCTTTACATATTGGGTATGGATGCAACCTTCTTGTGAACGAATAATAGCCACCACCTTATAAACATAGGTTCTCTTGTCACATTGCTAGGAGTACTGCCTTTCAAGTCGTTTGCTTGAATCATATTCACCAAGAGACAGATTTTGCATAAGAAGATGGGTCAACGCCCTTTTCATTAATGCTTGATAAGTTTATTATACTAAAAAGGAAATACAAAATATATTAATCCCTTTCCTCCACAAAATCTCTAGCCAAAGGTAAAAAGGCAAAGCCGCGGTTCTCAATCTTCCCTAGAAAGGCATCAGTTTCAGCTAGGCTTCAACAATAGCGAATGATGTCCCATCCCACTTTCGCGCATTGATTCTAATAATCCAATTATGTGCAACAGCTTTGTCCATTTGCTCATCTGTCTTGGTCATCTTTTCTATTAGCAACATATTGGTTCTGTTTAAAGCGATGTTGTTGACGTCGATTTGATCTTTGTGTTTTTCCATTGCTGCTAGCTTCTCGTCCAAATACTTCACCTTTTCATGTTCCTTGTCAAGTTTTATCCTCATAACTTTTATCTCATTCTTCTTAACCGCTAATTCTGTTTCAATAACCTCAAAACCTTTCCTTTTACTTTTTTCTTTTACAATCCCCATCGAACGGCTTTCCAACTCAATATATTTCTTGTTCAATTCCTCATACTTCCTAATCCTATCCATCAGTTCAAACTGGACTTGTGCAAATTTTTCTTGGTAATATTCTGCACTTCTTTGGCAATCGTTAAAGTCAATCTCCATTGCTTCAAGTTTAGAGCAACTTTGCATCCAATCCAAACTCATCCCTCTTAGCTCCTTCTCACTTCTTTCCCTAGCAATCTTCTCCTCACCCAGTTTTAACTCAAGCTTTGTTATTCGCACATCTCTAGATTGTATTTACTCATCTAGAAATGCTCTCTTTTTATCTTCTTTTAGCATCATTTCTTCCAACATTGCCTTGTCTTTTCTGCTTTTACTCAACTCTATCCGAAGTTTTTCCACTTGTCTTCTCAACTCCTTTTCATTATTGACCCTTTTCCTCTTAACAGGCTCTTCTATAGTTTGGGGAGATTTGACTCCTACACAATGCATGGTTGAAGCTGTTAAGTCTCTCCATCTTGCATATCCTTCACTCGCACTTGGATCCTTTAAACCTTTTATCTCAACCAAAACTAGATGCTTCCAATCTTGTTTAATGATCTCCAAAACTTCTTGTGCAATGGGATCTTTGAACAAACCAAAGAATTGAGCAATTCCTATAGTCCTTGGAACAAACTGCATGCCCCCAAGTTGCCTTACCACCAGGGTAGGAGCATAACTCACATAGCCTGTAATCCCTACCAATGGCACCTAACGTCTCTGTCCACAACTCATTAGGACTTTCACTATCGTTACCCATGAGGCTCTCCACTTGAAATCACTATTAGGCAAACTTTCTAATTTGTCAACCCAACCTTGGTTGTCTAGATCTCCCCATTCTTTTTCTTCTACCAACTTTAGGGGTCTTTGGGTGAACCATAAAAAATTATTGAAGACAAGTTTTTTTGTTTCAATATGGCTAACCATCCAGATATATAACAACTGCGTGCAGCATCTCATTGCTCCTTTTCCGGTCTTCCGACAATGATTAAGCGTCAAGATGGTTTCAGCTAAAATTACAGCCACTGGATTGATTTGTGTATTTTCATAAGCAGCAACAGCCTCCAAACTCACTACACCCATCTGAATTGGGAACAACATAAGGCCAAATATGCCCAAGGTAATCAATCTCTCCTTTTCTAATCCTGACTTCTTTTCTAGTTTAATTTCTAGCATCCTTAATTTCAGACCGGTAGCATTCTTTTCCAAAAGCTTTTCCAAGTTGGAGATTCTGAGTAGTTTTGACAGTTCGGGGATGATCTTGTCATATCTCAAAGGCAAATAAATCCGATACAGAGTTTTTAGAAACTCAGTCAACATCCCATATTCCTCTATAGTGGGACATAGGTCTATGTTTGCAAAAGAAAAACACCGGTAGTCTAGATCCAAAAAATGGACTATGGCTCGCACAGTTGGGCTTAAAACTTCTACCCTTGTAAATTCCACCAAACGTCTGTATTTCCTAAAAAATGCATCCTTATCCACATTCTGAAAGTGAGTCGTTAACTTGTTCACCTCATTCATAATGCAATTCAGGTTCTTGATTGGTGACAGTTTCTTAGCATCATTTCTAAAGCAGTCTCCTTCAGTCAATTGTGACAGTTCAGAATTTTTCCCATATTCTATAATGAAAAATTTAGCAATGGTGGCCATTTCATTCACAAGTCCTGCAATTCAAGATGCCTTGGGTTTAGACATGTTTTGATGCAAAAGATATTATGGAGCATACACCCTAAGGATAGGTTTTAGTTCCTTTATGTGAGACATAGGGTAGGTTTACTACTTGGTCTCTAAAAAAGGATCTCTTGTTATCCCGGTGATCGCCCTTGTAAAGGCAAATGGGGGTTCAGCAGATAGTAGGACGGCACATGTACCAATCACTATCAGTCTAAAAACTTAGCAAAGAGTTGGGGTTTACACAAACTTAAACCTTGACTTAAGTCATAAGGCAAGCTACTAGTTCCCCACTTAACTTAAAGTTAAATGTGTGTGCCCTCAAAAGATAATAATAATAATAAAGTGATGCATGATTATACCATGTATGACAGAATGTAAAGATGCATGCTAAAGCTTTTAAACAAAGTATCTATCCATAGCAATCAGAGAACAACAAATACATAGAATAAACAAACAAATCCAAGCCTAGTCCTATATCCCCAGTGGAGTCGCCATCCTGTCGCACCCTCGTGGTGGAGCGCGGCGTCGCGACGACCCTCGATTGATTTCGGGTTATTTTTGTTTTGTGTAAAGGGAGTTGCCACCTAGTATTTTGATAACTAGGAACCCTAACTCGTCTTTCAAAGATTCTAAGGCAAGGGGCTGGTTGTGTAAAGGGAAGGTATTAGCACCCCTAATACGCCCTACCTAAGATAAGCTGCTTGGTGTTTGGTTTGCTTTATAATTGCTATAGTGTTGGTGTTTTCTAATCCCATCAGTTTTTCTAGGTTTGATTCAAACAAAATTTATTAAGATAGAAATCCAAGGAGATTTCATGTGCTTTAAAAGCTCATTTTTCCCTTAGTATTTCAAGAGTTTGCGACTCATAAATCGCAAGGAGGAGGGACAAAAAATTTAGAAATGCAGGGCGATTTAAAAGCCTATTTTTGCCTTAGTGTTTTATACTATCACGGCTCGTAAACCATGGAGTACAAAAAAGTTTGAAATGTCCTCGATTATAATCAAGACTTCTTTCAAGGATGTGTGATGACTTATTATCCCTAGAAAATTATTTTGGATATTTACCACTTAGGGTTTCTTTATCCAAATATTAACAGTGAATAATAACAAGTTATTCCCATTAAATATTTTGGATATTCATCTCTTTGGGATTTCTTTATCCAAACATTAACGGTGAAAATAGATGAATTTCCCCCAAAATAAGATTTTTTTATTTTTTTGGAATATTGGCCAATACCCTTTGGAGTTTTACAAACATGTTGTAAAATCCAGAAATGCAAGAAAATAATTTTTGTTGTGTTTAAGAAATCCATGCGAAAACACCTTTTCAAAACTTCCAATATTTTTTGTATAAAAAAGAGCATTCAAAACATGTTAGGGTATTGGCCATATGCATCATACAAGAAAAATTTTATTTTTTTTATCGAAACATAAGCATCATAATTACACAAAAATCACAATAAAAGCTAACCAGCCGTCACATATATTCTAAGATTTCTAATAAGCTTAAAGCAAACTAAAAAAAAATTCAAAGCCAACTCACCCCACGCAGATAGCAAGGAAAAAAATAAAACTGGGAGCAATCACTAAGAAAAACAAAACAATGCCCGACTGATTTCTTATCTAGCGGGTGTAAGGAAAGCAAAAGGAGAGTCCCTAAATGAAGACAAACCCTTTTTACATGGACAACAGCTAAACTCAAACATCATGGAAGAAATCGACAAGCGCTGGTTTTGTCTAAACAGAAATCAATTATTCAGAGGAAAAAAATTTTACAACTGAATAACCAATGAATGCCTAGTATAAAAAAATAACAAAGGAGGAGAGATTGGGGCTTATACCTGCAGATCCTGTTTGCAGCAAATAATAACCAAAGACCGAAAGATAGCTCACGTGTGCCTCTTTAGCTACTGGTAAATGACAGACGAAGTAAAGACGCTGAAGCTGTGCTGATGAATTGAACGTTCTTCCTTCTACTTCTCTTGCTTTTACTGGTTTCCCTGTCGCCTGCCTCTCCTTTCTCCTCTTGTTTTTTTCATAGTGACGAAAGGATCAAAGAAAGAACCCCTATGTTCCCCTGTTATCAGTGTTTTTTTAAAACTCCCTGCCTCTCTTGTGTTTTTCTTCTTTCTTTTGCTGTTTTTTTCTGCTCCTCTTCCCCTGACTTTCTCTTCTTTTTATGCTCTTTCTTTCTGCCTTTGTTAGGTCATTAGAAGGGCTTATATATAGTCTAGACATATCTCTATTTAGGAAAGATTCAATGCATTAATTCTAGGATGCAAATCCCTACTGATTTGCAGTAAAAAAAACACAAAAAATAAAATTAAATATCCTGATTCTGATGTCTGATTTCTTTCCAGTTTTTTAGAAGATGGTGTGACTTCTTTCTTTCCTTCCATAGGGCCATCTGCTCCGTTTGAAATGAGGCAATAAAAACATGGTTGCAGCTTCAAAAATCAAGCGTGATGATAAAAATCAGATGGGTAAGGGTGCATGCTGCAAAGTCTTATTTTTCTTATTCGGTGTGGTAAAAATCCTGTCATTCATGATGATCTAGCCCCCCTCTCTAGCTTTCAATTCAATCCCTCATTTTATCACTTTTGAATTCAGTCCTTGGTCCAAAAAAATCCTTCGAATCAGGCCCGCGAACTTGAGCTAAACCTTTCTCGCGATAGGATTCTCTGCTTTCACATTAGATATTCAAATGGGAATATCTTGAGCTTCTGATATCAAAATCATGCGATTCAAAAGCCCACATTCATCTCCGCATCTAGGACTACAACTTTGATGAAGGATTCAAAATGAGATAAAATCATTTTATGAAGTAATCTGGTTGGTCAAAAAGGATCTTTTGATCTAATTTAGAAATTGATAATGTCGAGCATCCCGATATGACTAGGAATATGACATAAGAACAACGACCAACAAAAATTATGATGGAAGCTGATGCAACCATATTATTCGATAATTTCACCCACATTTAACTAGTGTTTTTCCTATGTTTTATATATGAAATAACTTGATATTCTTTATTTTATGTTTTGAAGGCACTTTTGGATGAAAGATGCAAAAAGGAGTAAATTGGAGATAATTGGCAGATTTGACCTTCAGTTGATGTTTTGTGCAGAGCGTGAGCTCTAGAGGTTGAAATGAAGTGATTCCAGTGGCATTAAAAAGCTAACATCCATACCTTTCTGGACATCTAAGGCAAGAAAATAAAATAAGGAAGAGCATTGAAATCACAGCCTTCAAAGTCAAATCTCACAATCTTCCAATATTGACCTTCGGCCATTCCAACTTGAATATCTGGAGCAACAGAAGTCCAATTTATGAAAACTCAATTTTTTTGGATTCAACTCAAAGTTCTATAAACGCTCAAAGTTTCAGCCAAAAACGATGTCATATGAGGGAGATATGATTTTTTAAAGATGACAACTGAATTCTGCCAGCAAACAGGTTTCTTGAAGGAACGAGCCCAAATTACGTTTCGAAGCATCTAAACCGATATCCAAGTTTTTATTTCAACAATTTAGCTCCTCTAAGTCAAAGCTTGAAGATTTCATGCAAGGCTATTTCTCCTTTTTAAGGAAAATAGTTATTGAAGTATTTAAATGTAAACAGTCTACTTAAGGGAGGACTATTTTGTAAAATAGAGACTAGGGTTTCCTAGGATATAAAAAGAATGAGAGAAGAGAAAAGGGGCAACTAGCTAAGAGGAGAAAAACGCCCCTCTCCTCTAAGAAACTCAAAATTATGCATTCTTCCTTCTTTTTGATTAGTTGTTCAACAAACATGCAAGGCTAAACACTTTTTCTTGGTTACAAGGACACTGAAACCTTCAGATTTCAAGAATTGTGAGATTTATTGTACCTTTTCTTTTCTGTTTATATGATGAATATGTTTGTTCTTCTATGCTTATTTTTCCTATGATTGTTTATTTTAATTGCTAGAGCGGACTCTAAGTTATTATTGTAGACAATCTATTGCTAAGTTTGATATCAAAACCGGAGTTTTGGTATATGAACTTGTGAAGCAACTGAGTTTAATAATTGTGGCGGATATACATTATTAATCTTAGGGAGAACATTCAATCAAATCAAACATAGACAACGGACAATTATGTTTTCTTGATTAATCAACTTATCTGGTTCTTAAGGCTGCCATTGAATTAAATTACTAGTGCGGACACTGTGGTTGTTTGATGGTTAGGGTTAGTTATACGGCGGATCCGTTAACTAACCAATATTAAGAAGAGATAAATATTCAGAATATAAATTGATGTTTCATTTCCATGATCAGTTCTGATTTCTATAGGTGGATGTGTGCTTGCGACCAAAGTTTGTTCTCTTGATAATTTTCTGATTTTATTAAATTTTGTTTAATAGTTTTCTGTTTTCTTTTTTCTTTTGCTTTAGCTTAGATAATGTCCAAACCCCCCCAAATTGCATATCATCTAGCATAAAAATCTGACTTGAACCTTCCTCATGGGATTGACCCCTTGCTTGCTCTATACTACTTGTGTGTTGTGTTTGAAGCTAGGGTAATTAATTTGTGCGACCACGACATCGCAACAGAAGCAGAGTCTTTAGTGCAAAACTCGGGTAAAATCCTTGTCGCGGGAGAAATCTCTGCTTTCATGTTAGATATTCAAATGGGAATATCTTGAGCTTCTGATATCGAAATCAAGCGATTCAAAATCCCCAAATTCATCTAAACTTGTAGAGCTGTAACTTTCATGAAGGATAAAAAATGAGATAAATTCATTTTGAAAAGCAGAATCTGGCTGCAACTTGGTTAGTCAAAAGGGTCTCCTGATCTGATTCAGAAACTGACAACGCCGAGAATCCCGATATGACTGAGAGTCTGCCATAAGAACAGTGATCCTTAGGACCCAATAAAGGTGTAGGTCAACATGTCATGAGTGACAAAGTATAGCTAGGATGGTTAAATATCATACGAAACCAAGTTAGAATCAGAGTCTAAGTTGGAACAAAAAAATTGCGATAGCAGCAGAACCAGTTTTTTTAGTGCAAATTTCTGAGAGATTTATCCAACCTTAAAGACCAGATAAAGAAGGAACGAATTTAGCATTATGAAGACTCCTGATTAATCTAAGAAAACCTGATGATTTTGGCAGTAAAGGAAAAGGATAAAGAGAGCAGAAAACAGCGTAAACAGGGTTCGAAAAAAAATATTTATTTCTCCTCCGCTTTTGTCAATTTTCTAGCAAACATAAGGTACACTCCTACACTCGGTTCAAAATGGGTATACACCATCTCCAGCACGTGGGGTCCAAAATTGAGTAACAACACTTATAGTGGAGAATCCTCAATAAAATTTGAATCAAAACATGGATGATGACAAATTAAGTGTTGTGGTGGTCGAATTTATTGTGGGAGGTTGAATTATATTGAGATTAAAGGGGTGGCTATTTGTTGTAGAAAACAATACACAAGAAAAAAGAACAAATAAGGTAGGGGGAGGAAGAGATAAGAGTTGATCACCAAGTCATAAATTAAATATTACTAATGGAATGACTAACAAAATTATTCTACTGGTCATTTTATCAGTCATTCTATTGGTACAAAAGCCACGTCATTGTATGATTTGGCTTTTTTATCTTTTCGGTGAAAATATTTTTTTTTGAAAATGCGTAATGTTTAAACAGGAGAGTGATGATTTTGGGTTTTTATTCAGAAAGAATGGTTACCCAAATGAAAAAAAAAAAAAAACACACAAATTAGGCAAACATCAGGTAGCCTTCACCGTTATATAAGAACCATATATATATATATATATATATATATATATATATATTTATAAATTTGTTTATTTTTTGAGAAAGTATTTTTTTTCCTTTAACAAGTTTTTTTTCGTGCAATTAGCGCTTTGAAGGAAATTATTTTTGCTTTTAATCTTTTTATAATTTTTTTAAGGTTCACACAGCTGTTGATTCTTTTAGGTGAAGGCTAGCTAGCGCTATACAAAATGTATGTGTGGCATAAAAGAAACGAAAGCCAGGAAAGTCTCCAAAACATAAAATCTACTCAAAATGAACTTTATATATTAATTAATTAAGTACGTGGATTACATCGATCACACTC
>Ga0325414_1004306_pt1 | contig 14865 bp, 12 predicted proteins | sample PopdelMetagenome_8_FD_206183 | JGI IMG/M metagenome (GOLD analysis project Ga0325414, IMG submission 206183) | Populus deltoides microbial communities from Bellville, Georgia, United States - Leaf-PdKOR-R3 | ecosystem: Host-associated > Plants > Phyllosphere > Phylloplane/Leaf | place: USA...
AGTCCTTAATTGCCCATCATAATTTAAATTTTATCCAATTAAGCCCCTGATTTGACCAATTAAATTTTTCAAAGTCCAATTTCAATCCCCAAACTTCAATTTGTTTCAATTAACATCCAAATTGACTCTAAAAGTTGATTTCCCTTACAATTAAGTCCTTAATAAATTTAATTAAACCTTCCAAAATTCAAATTGAGTCCTTAAACACCTAGATAAAAATATTTTCACCAATAGGGTCTTTTGTTAATCAAAATTGAGTTACTAATTTTGTCAATCTTCTATATTTTGGTCTCCCAACTTTTTACTTGTCGTTTTGGTCCTTCACCACCAACTTAAGCATTCTTTTAGGCTTTCTTCATGTGTACTCTCTAATAATTTTTTTTCTTTTTTTAATTTTTTTATGGGGTAAAAAAATGGGTAACAACACGTGTCATATATATTAGGCAGAATTTGGTAGTTTGATAGTGAGGTCATTTATGATGGGTTCAATAATAGGTTCTTGATTATAAGAGATAATAAATCCACCACCCATATACCTTAAACCCCAAAATAAGTATATGAAGACCAATTAAAGTTAAAAAAAAAAAGATTCAGGGCAAGAGGAGTGAAAAAAAAAATTTCCGACCGAGAGGAATGAAAATAAATAGGTGATCAAAACAAGAGAAAAAAAGAAAGAGACCATATGAGAATAGAGAAAATGAGGTTGTTGAGGGAAAAACAAAGAAGCAAGTGAACTTTTATGCAAAAGAGAGTGATTTTAAGAGCATTTTCTACATTAACCATCCTATGTTTATACTTGTGTAAAAAAAAAAACATATTTTGATTCTAATGATCTTGAAAAGTCTCTTCCTAGAGTTGTTGTTTTTTTGTTGTAGGGATATTAAGATGTATTTTCTAATAGTATTCCTAGTGGTTTACCACCCTTTAAAGATTCATGAAGAAAACGTAAAGGCTATTAAAGAATGGCCAGCGCCTAAGTCAATTATCAATGTAAGGAGTTTTCATGATTTGACTAGTTTTGATAGGCGATTTGTTAAAGATTTTAATATACTATCTATATGAAATCTATTGGTTTTAAATAGGATAGTGGATAAGAGCATGCGTTTAATTTGATTAAGAAAGGTTTTATTTTGTAGCTTTATTAGCACTGCCTAACTTTTCTAAAATATTTAAGATTGAATGTGATGCATTAGGGATAGGTATTGAAGTTATTTTAATGCAGGAGATGCAACCAATAGTTCTAGTTTAGTAAAAAGTTAAACAAGCCATCATTAAACTACTTAACTATGGCAATAAGCTTTGTGCGTTGGTTAAAACTTTAAAGACTTGACAGAATTACTTGTGGCTTAAAAAACTCATTATCCATACAGATCATGAATTATTAAGTACTTGAAAGGATAAGGTAAGCTACATAGAAGGCATGTCATGTGGATGAGGTTTAATGAGACCTTTTCATATGTCATTAAGAACAAGAAAGGTAAGGATAATATTATGGTTGATGTTCTATCTAGAAGGTATGCCCTTATTGCTACTCCAAATGCAAGATTTTTGGGTTTTGAGTGTATCAAAGACTTTTATTCCAATAATAATGATTTTACGAATGTGTATGAAGCGAGTGAGAAGGCAATCCTTGGGATATTTTATATGTTTGATGGGTGCTTATTTAGAGAGAATAAACTTTGTGTACCTAATAGTTTTGTGCATGGGTTTCTTATGTGTAAAGCCATAGGGGAGGTTTGGTGGGTCATTTTGGCATGATAAAGACTTTAGAAGTGTTGTATAAACATTTCTTTTGGCCTAAATGTGATGTAGAAAGAGTGTGCGATAGATATAGCATGTATAGGCAGTTCAAATCAATGGTCTTACTGCAATGGGTTATATACTCATTCTTCTGTAACTAATGAACCTTGGGTAGAAGTTTCCATAGACTTTATTTTAGGTTTACCTAGGTCAAAACAGGGTAGAGATTCAATTTTTATGATTGTAGATAGATTTTCTAAGATGACATGTTTCATACCTTGTCATAAGACCAATGTGCAACCAATATTGTTGATTTGTTCTTTAGGGAGATAGTATGACTTCAAGATGTTCTTAGGAGTATTGTTTCAAATTAAGATGTTAAGTTTCTTAATTATTTTTTAAAGGTTTTATGGGAAAAGTTGGGAGCTAAATTGTTATTTTTAACTACTTATCATCCACAAACAAATGCTCAAATAGAGTAGTGAATAGGTCCTTAACTATTTTATTATGTAATGTCATTCAAAAGAACTTGAGAAGTTTGGAGGAGTATTTTATGTTTATTGAGTTTGCATATAATAAGAGTATGCATTATACTTCTAATCATTCACCATTTGAAATTGTTTATATTTTTAATTCACTAACTCCTTTGAATATATTACCTTTACCTGTTGCTGAAAAGGTTGATCTTGATATAAATAATAAGGCTAAAATGGTAAAGAAACGATATGAAAGTGTTTGAAAATAAATAGAAAAGAAGAATAAACAATATATATCTAAAGCCAATAATGGTCATAAATGTGTTAGCTTTGAACTTTGAGATTGGATTTAGGTGCATAAAAGAGAGGATGGTTCATTCTGAGTCCTTGAACTTGTTAATGACAATACATACAAGTTGGAACTTCTAGGTGATTATAATGTTAATGTTGTATTTACTGTTTATAATCTTTTTTATTTTGAGGTGGGTGACGATTCGAGATTGAATCCTTGTGAGGAGAATGGGAGTTATGAGAATCAACAAGCAATATTATAAAATCCATTGCAGGTGCTAATTGGACTTCCTCGAGTAAGCACGTAGAAATGCCTCTGGTGAAAGTCCTTCCAACTAACTTGTCACCTTTATTCAGACCCCAACAACAGCTCAGCTTGAAGAAGGAATGGGCAAATATGGTCAGAAGCATCAGTACCAACCTTTGCAGTTGTAGAGGCATTTGCCAACGAGTTTCACAAGACAAAGTCATCTGATGACATTGATCAAGATAGAATGGCAGCACTAGAAGCCAAAATCAGGGCTATTAAAGGGGTAGACTTGTATGACCCAGTACAGGCTGCAGAAAATGTGTCTGGTCCTAAATGTGATGGTACCAAAGAAGTTCCGAGTTCCTAAATTTATCAAATACACTGGAACTCAATGCCTCATCACTCATATCAAGTCCTGCTGCAATAAAATAGCAGAAGTAGTACACGATGAGAAACCACTAATGCACTTTTTCCAAGATAGTTTGAATGGGGCAACATTGAGCTGGTACATGAGATTAGATAACACAAAGATTCGTAGATCGAAAGATCTAGTGGATGAATTTGTCAAGCAATATAAGTACAACATGGGCATTGCTCCTGATAGAACCAACTTGTCCAACCTGGAAAAAGAGGACAAATAAAGCATAAGGGAATATGCTAGAGGTGGAGAGATCTAGCTGCATAAATGCATCCTACATTCTTGGATAAAAAAAATGGTCACTCTATTTGCTAATATGCTAAAGGCGTCGTACTACAAGAATGTGATGGGTAGTTTGGCGCAACAATTCACTGATGTTGTGGCAATGGCACAACGTATAGAGCAAAGAGTAAGGAGTGGTAGAATCTCTGCACCCGTGGAGAAAAGGGGCTTCAAAGGTAAAATGAGGGAGGTTGACCATGTTGAAGGTGGCTACAGGGGCAAGAAAAAACAATTCCAAAACTACCACATTTCACTTCAAATTACCAACAACAACTTCAACCCTTCATTTCCTGCTAGAAAACCCCGAGCCTCAAATCAAAAACCAAATTGAGAATGTCCAAAGAGTTCAAGAACAACTACCCCTATTACAGCTACCTTTAAATAAGACGTACCAAAAGTTACTGAGCATTAAACATGTAACTCTCGAACCTCTAACACCTCTGCAACCACTTTACCCCAATTAGTACAAACCTGACCTCACTTATGAGTACCTGCTAGTGTTGCTGGACATAGTATTAATACTTGCAGTGCCTTCAAGAAGAAGCTTATGCAGTTGATTAAAGCTGGGTACATAACGTTAGAAGAAACTCCAAACATGAGTACGAACCCTCTAAACAATCATGTTTTAGGTAGTGGATCAATAAATACATTAGAAGCAGAATGCTCAAGAAAAACACTGATGGTAAGAGCAGGGTGCAAAGAAGACATCATGAATTCTTGAAGGACTCAAATTTAAAAGGGCATCCATAGATGATGAAGTTGTACCACAGGTTTTTGTCCACACCGTCAATGAGATTCCTGCAAGAGCTTATGTAAGGAGGTTGGCCGAAAAAAAGTGTAATAGTGTTGGAAAATGGAGTCTATTCTTATTGTGTCCAAAAAATAACTACCATTGTTTGATCATGCCTGCAATGTTATTTTGATTTTGTCATATTTCAACCTATTTTAGTCTTATCGGTAACTTGACTTATAATGCCACAAGACTTTATTTCTTAAATGAGCCCCCCTTTTTTTAATAAGATCATGTGTTTTCTTGTGTTTATGATGTGTCTTCATTTGTATTGTTACTTCATGCAAATAACACGCCTACACGAGCACACCCTTTACTCATAAAACCACTGCACCAAGAATTCTTTGGTGTGTTTCCCTTTTCTCCAAAAACGATGCATGATCTTATATTTTCACAAGGATTTTTGGGAAATCAAGGTTTTAGTACAAAAACAAGAATCAAATTGGTGTTTGTTCTAGTAGACGAGTTTTGTAAATTCAAGTAATCTCCTAAAAAGGTGGTCATGCACTTAGAAAAACCTGAAGAGTAACTCAAACACCATGAGATGACTTCAAAGTTGAGTTTTAGCTGAATGAGTAATGAGAAACCATTTTGCATATTTGCATGAAAGAAAGCAAAGCTTACCAATTCTGAATGCATGTGTTTGATGTAACAACCCGACTTTTCAAGCCCAAAACAACAGTAATTTTATTTTTTATTATATACTTGACACACATCATGTCGGTAATCGGCAAACCTGTTCCCTCACATCATCAAGATACAATCCATACACCAACAACAATCAACATTTAATTTAAAAGTGAATCTTACATAAACACATATTATTATGTTTGCAAAATTCGAAGTTCACATTAAAAATATACATACATAGACATGACTTTGCATTCCTATCCTACTAATAGTCATCATGAATTTAAACAAAAAGGATCTAATAATAGTTATACATTCAATACATTAATTCATACAAAATACATCGTGATTTAGAATGCAACTACATGATTCCTTGCAAAAGTAGGTTCCCGTGTATTGGGTTTCCTAGGCACCTCGTTGGTGTGACGTCTCTGCTGCAGTACAAAACATTTATAAGAATGTGATTAGTTAATAATAATGATGATGATAATAAGTAGTCTGACAGTTTAATGAAGCATTGACATTATCCCATGTTTGAAGCATGACATTTGTAGTTCCTTTATGTACTTGGTATGAACGACTTGTAGTACATATAAATGCATCAATTCTTGCAATTAGCCATAATCTTAAATTCGGCTATTCTCTTAAGGCATCATTTGTCGAGGTTAACCGTTCACTCGCCCCAGCCATCCACTTCAGATGCCATCAGCCGAAGCTAATCAACCGTTTATCCCGGTCATCCATTCAGATACCATTAGCCGAAGCTAATCAACAATTTATCCCTGTCATTCGTTCGGATGCCATTAGCCGAAGCTAATCAATCGTTTATCCTGATCATCCATTTAGATACCATTAACCAAAGTTAATCAACCATTTGTCCCCGTCATCTATTCGGATGCTATTAGCCGAAACTAATCAATTATTTGTCTCGGTCATCCATTTGAATGTCATTAGCGGAAGCTAATCAATCACTTGTCAACATTTAAGCATTTGGCAATCTGATATCTGTACTAACACAATACGGTAACATTCATGATAAAGTATTTCATAATTTAACGTTATGAAAAAGAAAGGTGAAAGTCACCTATGTGATATCCCACATCAATGGGTGAGGACTTGGGGGAGGGCCTTATATGAGTATGCTCACCTTGAATAGTAAGACGCGTTTTGGAGCCATGTGTGGCTGCCAAGAACAAATCCATGAGGCCCGTGGGCCAAAGCGGACAATATCTTGCTAGTGGGGTGGGGTGTTACATTTGTTATCAGAGCCCGACTCACTGGCTGTCCGATGGTGCCGACGGGGTCATCGGGCTTCTTAAGGGGGGTGGATTGTAATATCCCACATTGGCGAGTGAGGACTTGGGGGAAGCCTTATATGAGCATGCTCACCTTGACTAGTAAAATGCGTTTTGGAGCCATGGGTGGCTGCCAAGAACAAATCCATGAGACTAGTGGGCCAAAGCGAACAATATATTGTTAGTGGGGTGGGGTGTTACAACCTACCTGCTCCACTTGCGAGTTGTCCTTGTCCTGACGATGATTCGATCAAGACCGCACCACCATCTAAGACATCAATGGTCACAAATCAGTACATTTGTATCTTTGAATCACATTCATCACCATATTTATTTCAAGAGTTCATATGTTCACATTCAAGTGTTCCACATTTTACACCATCATACAATGAAATTGTTACAAGCATTTGAGTCATTTCTACCCTGGAGGCCTATTATAGAAATTGGTAGCGAAAATTGACTCAAAGAAAGACGAACATTTCGGCAGCAAAAGTTGGTTTGCTGCAGGCTGTGCACTTCGACAGCGAAAAATAGTTCACTACAGGCTGCCCAATTCGGCAGCGAAAACTATTTTGCTGCTAGCGCCACAATTTCAGTAGCGAATGCTACGTCGCTGCAGCCAACATGTTTTAGCAGCGAATGCTAATTCACTACAGACAACTCAATTTCGACAGCGAGTCACAAATTCACTACAAACAATACAACTTCGGCAACGAAGCACAATTTCACTGTAGAACACACAATTCAGCAGCGAATGTTAATTTGCTGCAAACAACTCAATTTCAGCAGCGAATCCCAAATCCGCTGCAGAACACACAATTTGGCAACGAATTTCAAATTCGCTGTGGACCATACAACTTCGACAGCGAATCCCAAATTTGCTGCGGAACACACAATTCGGCAATGAATGTTAATTCGCTGCAAACAACTTCATTTCGGCAGCAAATTTCAAATTCAATGCAAACCATACAACTTTGGCAGCGAACCCCAATTCGCTACAGGACACAGAATTGGGCACCGAATGTTAATTCCATGTAAACGACTCAATTTCGGCAGTGAATTATAATTTCGCTACAGACCATACAACTTCAGCACTGAACCCCAATTTAGCTGTAGGACACACAATTTGACAGTGAATGTTAATTCGCTGCAAAGAACTTAATTTTGGTAGCGAATCACAAATTCGCTGCAGGAAACTCACTTTCGATAGCGAATCACAAATTCGTTACAGGACACACTTTTGGTAGCGAATGTTAATTCACTACAAACAACTCAATTTCAGCAATGAATCACAAATTTGCTGCAGAACACACATGCATGTTCAATTCCAACACATAATATATCATCAAATCCCAGCAGAGAATCACAAATTCGCTGCAGAATACACATGCATTTTCAATTCCAACACATAATATATCATCAAATCCCAGCAGAGTTACATGGTTTTAACATGAACACACACATGCATTTTCAATTCCAGCACACATTTGTCATCAAATCCCAGTAGAGTCACATGATTTTAACATGAACACACACATGCATCTTCTTACACAATGCATTCTAGCCAACCTTATTATTGTGTCCAGCCCTCTACCAAGTTTTATTCTTTCCATTTTATTCATTATCCTTAGTTAGATGCTCTAGAAATTGGCCTCATTTCATCTTTGTTGCTTGTCCTCTTAGTTGTTTTCAGTTTCCTTTACAATTAGCCTGGGGGTTTAGGTCAATTTTTCTTAGGGATCCTTCATCATTTTTAGTTTTGGGTTTGAAGAACAAGAGGGCAAAAGGAGACTACATGACCCTTACCTTTCAAATCTAAGTAGGTCTGGACAGTTTGGTAGTATTTTCCATTTCTCTTTCTCCCATTTCCCCCCTTCTTCTTCCTCTCTCAGTTCTTTTTTTTTTGTTAGTTTCCTCCCACCCGTTCCTGCCCCATTTCATTCCCCCTAAGCAGCTGCTCAGCCTTCATTCATGATCTCAACTCTCTCTCACACGTTCAAGAGGTATTCTTTGCTGGTTTTGGTTTGAATTTTTTTTTGGAAGGAGGAAAAGAGAGACATGCAGCTACCGCGGGCAGACTTTGGGAAGAGGAAGGTTCACCCTCTCTCTCTCCTTGCATTTATACTTCATATAAACTGAGGTGAGGTTTTTGGGGTTGGGTAAGAGGTGTTCTTGTCCGTGTTTTGGTCTGTCTAAAACCAGTTTTACCCCTCCCTCTTGGCTCCTTAAGACAACCTGATTGTTTTCCTAACTTTCAATTAGGTTGAGTCGCTGCCGATTCAGAAATCAGCAGAAATAACTGCGTCACTGCCGATTCAGAAATCGACAACGGCGGTGGGGCTGTTTGGACCCTCTTTTTTGTGTTTACATTTGAAATGAGAAAAAGGTTATCTTTGGTAATCATTTGATAAAGCTAAATATATCATTTGCATTCCCTTTTTTAGCCTAGTAACTTTTTCTTGAAAAATAACCTTGCCTAGGATCACACTAAGGGACAAGTGCAAGAAACACAAAAAATTCTTAATGATTAAAGGTGCCCAAACAAAGCTAGGCGGCTTGAAAGAATCCAAAGGTTCTAAAAGGTTTGAGCATACCACAAAAATAATTAATATGCTGATTTTAAAAACCAAATGAATAAAACAAAGAGAAAAGGCCCAAGCCCAACACTAAAAGGCACAATGAACCATTTTGCAAATCAATTCAAAGGACAAAAAGGTTTGGAAACAAGTACTGGTGATTCTTAGTCTTGAAATCCCTTAAACACCTTTTGAGCCTAACAATATCATGTTTTTTCGTAACCAAAACCTATGTTATATGCCCAATCAAGCTTTTTTTGATTAAACGCATGCAATCTGGATCGGTAGGCGATGCTCCCTTATGCAAAACAAGCTTCATTATTCATACAAACAAAATGAATGCTTTGAAGAATGGTTCTCTAAAACCCTCAAATTGAAGCTTAAACCTTTTTTTACCAACAAAATGTCACTTTATATTTTCACCAAAAGCAAAACATAAATTTTCAACACTTATGAGAACCTGTGCATAAGAATCATTTGAATTTCTCTAGAACAAGTTTGTTTTAAATCGATGTTATAATTATTTTTGTGTTTGGAATAACTTTGAAATTAAAAAACTTATCTATGAAAACAACACCTTGTAAATAACCAAATCTTCTTTCACATAACCTCATCCCTAATGAAAACTTGAATTAAACATTTAGGGGCATGATCAGGCTAGGGGACAATCCAACGAATGTATAATAGGTTTAGCTCCATGATTCCCTTTCTAAGAAAACAGAAAATATAGGGTAGAGCTAATGACTTTTGAGATAATGGTTTGCAAGTCTACTGATGTCATGTCGTTCCTAGAGGTCAAGATCACAAGATGTGACTCGAGTAAGCAAGAGTGAAAAAAGCCATCAAAGCTTACTACAGACACTGAAACTTTTAAGGAAAAAGAAAACTCCATAAAGAAAAAGGAACCTATATTTCTCAAGTATACATACATATTGATCATAATGCATTACTTTGATCTTTGATAGACTAGTGTCTCCCTAGTAAATCTCTTTTAAACGTGTCTTTGGGCCCTCATCTCTCAGATAGTGTGTTTTCTAACCCCACCTCCTTTCGAATGCACCTTTAAGTCCTCATTCCTCAGACAGTGCACCTTCAGGCCTATTTTTTTTTCCTTTTGAGTGCGTCTTTAAGCCCTTGTCTCTCGAGTAGTGCGTTTTCTAACCCTACCTCCTTTCGAGTGCGCCTTTGCACACTTATCTCTCAGATAATGCATTTTCTAACCCTACCTCCTTTCAAGTGCACCTTTGAACTCGCATCTCTCAAGTAGTGTGTTTTCCAACCCTATCTCCTTTTGAGCACGTCTTTAAGCCCTCGCTTCTTAGATAGTGCGCTTTCTAGCCCTATCTCATCTTTCCCTTCTAAGTGCGCTTTCTAGCTCTCGCTTCTTAGATAGTACACTAGCCCTATCTTTATATAATATCTCTTTTTAAGTGTGCCTTTAAGTCCCTATCTATTAGATAGTGCACCTTCAGACCTTATCTTCTTCTTTTAAATGTGTCTTTGAGCCCTCATCCCTCAGATAATGCGCCTTCGAGCCCTATCACTTATCGCTTTAACTGCTTTTTTGAGTTCATCTCCTAGATAGTACGACTCTGAGCTCTATCTTGTTGTCCCTTAAAGGCTTCTTTAACCAAATCCTTTCGCCAAGTAAGTCGTATTTTTCACCATTTGAAAAATCTTTGTATTTTTCTCTTGGGCAGGTCGCCCATTACAATAAGACTACTTTGAAAAATCATTCGTATTTTTCACCACCCAAAACAATCTTTGCATTTTTCACCTAGGTAGGTCGCCCATTACAATAAGAACACTTTGAAAGTCTTTCATTTTCTACCTAGGCAGGTCACCCATTAAAATAAGATCACTTTGAAAAATCTTCACATTTTTCACCATTCAATTTTTTTTTTTTTTTTTGCATTTTTTCACTTGAGTAGGTCACCCATTACAATGAGACCATTTTCAAAAAAACCTTTGTATTCTTCACCCGCGCAGGTCACCCATGACAATTTGACCAACTCAATAATCTTTGAGTTTTACTAATAGGCAGGTTGTCTGGTACAGCTATACCACTTTAAAAAAGTCTTTCAGTTTTCACAAAGATTATCCTTTTCTTTACAAACCCTATCTTCTTTTTCTTTGAGTGTGTTTTCTAGCCCTCGTCCTTCGAATAGTGCACTTTCTAGCCTTATCTCTTTTTCTTCTAAGTGTGTTTTTGAGCCCTCACTTCAAACACTTTCAGAAGGATTGACTATTTCTTTATCCGGTAAGTCTATTATCTCTCATTCCTTTTTCTTCTTTAGAAAGCTTACTATCTAAAGTCTTTTATGAGATTTTTTTTATCGTAAGCATTGTAAAGAGGTGGGCAATTGTCATAACCTATTTCTGGGTTATTCCCTAAATTCACCTTTTTTTCCAAAATAAAGGTAAAAAATCAAAATAATAAAATAAAGATTGACATTTTGGCAAAAGCAAGTCGGGATGATTTCACTTGTAGAAAAATCAAGCTGCAGTTTTGAATGAAATTGGGAGCCTATTTATACCCCATTTTACCCAAAACTATAGAGACAATGCATAAAAAATAAGCCTAGAGACATAATTGGATTTTAATAGGCCAATTTAATTTAATCATTAGCCAAATTAAAGTTTAAGTACGTGTAAGAATTAATTTGGATCTAATTAGGTACAAGGACTTAATTATACTTTAAATAGGTCAAATTAATTTTATTAAAGGCTTAATTAGTGAAAACTTAAGTTTAGGAGCCCAAATTGGGTTTAACTAAAAAGATTAGAATTTTAGAAGATCAAATTTAATTTTTACTAAGTCAATTGATTGAAATCAGAGGTAAACTTGCAAGAAAATCAAAGTTTTGGGGTCAATTAAGGGCTAAATTAAAAAAAATTACAGTCAATGATCATTTTGCAAAAAACATCGAACTATGGAGACTCAAATCAGGGGTAAAATTGCAAAAAATAAAATTTGGATCAATTAAGGACTAAATTGAAGAAATTCATAGTAAATGACCATTTTGAAAAAGACGTCGAACTCTGGGGACGCAATTGGCTGAAATTAGAGGTGAAATTAAGGAGATTTAAAAGTTTAATGACCAATTAGGGGTTAAATTGAAAAAATTTGAAACCAAAGACCAAAATAAAAAAAAAGGGGCTGAAATTGAAGTTTGTCAAGGGTAAAATTAAACAAAATTGAAAGTTTTAGGTTAATTGTTCATTTTCTTCTCCAAAGAAGCTGCTCGAGTCGCCTCCTTCCCAAGGCATTTAATGCTTTGTCCCTCTACGAAATTTGACAAAACTTGCACACAAACGATCACCTAACATTTAACGACACGCTAGTGTGGTCTGTTCTGGCCAATTGACACTATAGTAGTTCTGGCACCACCCTAAAATGATCAACCCGACCAGCATTTCCAGCAACAAATCTGATAGCCCATGATAGTCATTTTGAACCGACAGTTGGGATCCTTACAAGTTGAATCAAGGGTCAAGATTTGGCACCAGTAAAGACGAAACATCCCTCTTCCACCCCCTATAAATAGGGGTGAATTTCATTACTTGGGGGAGGAGAAATCAGTGTGCAAAATTAAGAAAAAACTATTTCTGGCCAATTTTTCTTTTCACCCCCTCTCGACCATCACTTTGGTTGTTTCCTCCACTGCGTCTCAGTCGCCGTTGCTGCCACCAACCATTCGCCAATCTTTCCTACAACACATGGAACGCCACCAACCTTTCTTCTCCCCAGGCCAGGCAAGTCATCCACCTTTTTTCTCCCTTAAACCCCCCCAGTCACTGCATTCTATATGCAATGGCCAAGAAATTTTCCCCCAAGGTCACTGGGCTGGGCCAACGACCATGCGAGTCTGGGTTGGGTCTAACCCATATTCCTGGGTTAGGTCCAGCCCAGGAAAAAAAATGGTTCAAGTTTGTTGGGCCGCCATTCAGCCCAACTAGACTCGGCCAAGCCCAGCCCAGTATAATAATAATAAAATTTAATTAAATAAATAAAACAAAAACAAAAACAAAAAATTACAAAAACATTTCAAAAGCCCTTTAAAAAAACTGTGGTTTTCTCAAAATTTTACCCTTGATTTCAATCAATTGACATGTTAAATATAAAATTTAATCTCCTAAAATTCCAATCTTCTCAATTAAACTCAATTTGAGCTCTCAAACTTAATTTTTCACCAATTAAGCCCTTATTAAAATTAATTTGACCCATTTCAAGTATAATTAATTCCCTGCACGTAATTAAATCTTTCAATTGGACCCAAATTAATTCTTCAACATAATTAAATTTTAATTTGGCTCATGATTAAATCAAAATGGGCTATTAAAAATCCAATTATGTCCCTGGATTATTTTTTATGCAAATTCATCCAATAATGATTTAATTTCACCTTGAATCTGCATTGTCTTTCTAGTTTTTGGTAAAATAGGGTACAATTAAACTCCCGATTTCATCCAAAATTGTAGCTTGATTTTTTTACATGTGAAATCCTCCCGGCTTAATTTTACCAAAATATCAGTCTTTATTTTATTTTTATTTTATTATTTTTATTTTTTATCTTTATTTTGGAAAAAAAATATGAATTTAGAGAATAACCCAAAAATGAGTTATGACAGTCACAATATATAGGAGTGAGATGAGAAAGGGAAACTCTTATATTTACAAGTAACCAACGTAACCAAACAATCTCTTTTGTAGTAGGTGTCATGATACAATATTCTGCTTTGGTTGAAAATTGAGAAACAATAGATTATTTCTTACTTTTCCAAGAAATAAGAGAATCACCTAAAAAGATATAGAAACCAGTAAATTACTTGCGATCTATAGGATCACTTCCATGATCAGCATCAAAGTATGCACGCAACTCCAAGAAAAAGGTGGATGGAAGTAAAAGACTGAAAAATTATATCCTGAAGATATCGCAAAATACAAAGAACAGCTGTCCAATTAATGGTAGTAAGAAAATCAACAAACTGATTAACAACATGAGTAGCATATGTTATATCTGGACGAGTAATAGTGAGATATATTAAGCTCTCAATAATAATATGGTATAAAATAAGATCTGACAAAGATAAATCATCAAAAGAAGAATACTTTGTGTTAACCTCAATGGAAGTATATACAATCTTATTATTAGTAAGTCTAGTTCGCTTAAGAATATCTCCAACATATTTCGACTGAGAAAAAAATAACCTCTAGGTGAGTAGGTTACCTAAATAAAGAACCCAAATCCTTCATTTCAAACTATCTAGCTAAATCTGTCTTCAAAACTAAAATACCATCAATATCATCACCAGTAATAATCATGACATCAACATATAAAGACAAAATGATACGACTTATATTAGTGCACTTAACAAAAAAAGCAGAATTATAACTGCTAGAAACAAAACCAAGAGAAGAGATTACAATAAAGAATTTATCAAACCAAGCATGAGGTGCTTGTTTGAGATCATATAACGTTTTCTTAAGCCTGCAAACATACCCAGAATCATGTGAAACACTAGGAGGGAACATCATATAAACTTCTTCTTAAAGATCTTCATTCAAGTAGGAATTTTTAACATCAAGTTGAGAGATATGCCACTAACAAACTAAAGCCACTATAATAAAAGTATGAATAATAGTTATTTTTATAACATGAGCAAATGTCTCCTCATAATCCATACCATACTATTAAGAGTATTCTTTTACAACCAACCTAGTTTTGTATCACTCAATAGATCCATCAGAATTAGTTTTGATCTTATACACCCAACGACAACCAACAACACTCTTACTAGGAGGTAGAGGAACCATATCCCAAGTATCTATCTTATATAAAACAGAAAGTTCTTCATCCATTATTTGCTACAAAAAAGATCAAGAATTGCCTCTTTATATGAAGACGACTCAGAGAGATAATGAATAGAAGCTAAAAATGGAGTAAATGATGAAGAATAGCAAGAACAAACAAAATCTAGTAACTTTGTGGACTTACAAATGCATATGGATTGATGTAGAGGTAGATTCACAATCTCAGACGGAGCTGAAGGGACCGTAGAGGATAATGGAGCTTCAAGTGTGCTAAAGAGTAAAGTGTCAGTACCTGTATAATG
>Ga0325414_1004310_pt1 | contig 14860 bp, 8 predicted proteins | sample PopdelMetagenome_8_FD_206183 | JGI IMG/M metagenome (GOLD analysis project Ga0325414, IMG submission 206183) | Populus deltoides microbial communities from Bellville, Georgia, United States - Leaf-PdKOR-R3 | ecosystem: Host-associated > Plants > Phyllosphere > Phylloplane/Leaf | place: USA...
AGTGTTCACTACCGAAAGTGTTGTCTACAGCGAATCAATGTTCCCTGCTAAAGTTCTGTTGTCTATAGAGAAATAGGATTTGCTGCCAAAATTGTGTTGTGAGTAGCAAACTAGTGTTCGCTGCCGAAAGTGTGTTGTCTGCAGCGAATCAACATTCGCTGCTAAAGTTCTGTTGTCTGCAGCAGAATAGGATTCACTGTTTAAATTGTGTTGTTTGCAACGAACTAGTATTCATTGTCAAAAGTGTGTTGTCTGCAGCGAATCAACGTTCGCTGCCAAAGTTCTATTGTCTGCAGAAAAATAGGTTTCGCTGTCGAAATTGTGTTATCTGCAGTGAACTAGTGTTAGCTGCTGAAAGTGTGTCGTCTGCAGCGAATCAACGTTCGTTGTCGAAATTCTGTTGTTTGTAGCGAAATAGGATGTCCGCAGCGAACTAGCGTTCGCTGCCAAAATTGTGTTGTTTGCAATGAAATACGATTCGCTGCTGAAATTTTGTTGTCTGCATCGAACTAACTTTCACTGCCAAAAGTGTGTTGTCTGTAGCGAATCATCATTCGCTGCCAAAAGTGTGTTGTCTGCAGCGAATCAGCTTTCGCTGTCGAAAGTGTGTTGTCTATAGTGTATTAGCATCAACATTCACTACTGAAGTTCAGTTGTTTGTAGCGAAATAGGATTTGCTGCCAAAATTGTGTTGTCTGCAGCGAATCAGCTTTCGCTGCCGAAAGCGTGTTGTCTATAGTGTATTAGCGTTCGCTGTTGAAATTGTGTGGTTTGTAGCGAATCAGCGTTTGCTGCTGAAATTGTGTTGTCTGCAGCAAATGCTGCCAAAAGTGTGTTGTAATAGGATTCACTGCTGAAATTGTGTTGTTTGCAGCGAATCAGCTTTCGCTGCCAAAATTGTTTAGTCGGCAGCAAACTAGCATTCGCTGTTGAAATTGTGTTGTCTGCAGGGAATCAATGTTCGTTGCTGAATTTCTATTGTGTGCCGTAAATTAGTTTTCGCTGATGATTCTGGGTCACTAGCGAACCAGTTTTCGCTAACTAAATTCTACATCAGATTTACGTATCTGAAATGGTCTAGTGATTAAATTGATTACTTTGTGTGATTGTAATATATGGAACAATGGAACATGAACTTGTGTATGCTTGAGACATACATAGTGACGAGTTGTGTGCTTACTGAATATGAATGTACTGATTTATAACTATTGATGTCTTTGGTGGCGTGTCTGGGATTAGACCTTTGTCAAGACAAGGACACCCCGCGGGTGGAACAGGTAGGTGGTTCCCACCTTTTTCTGGTATAACGTGTATATTTTGAAATGATTTACTTATGATGATATATTATTAAATATTTGTTGAACGATGAAACGATGATGAAGTGTTTGATTGAAAATTTGGATGATTGTCGAAATGATTATGAAATGTCGATCGATCTTAATGAATGTTGAAACAATGATGAAAATATTAATGTTATAAAATGACCTGTATGAGGTGTATATATTATCGTGTTGCGATGAATATTAAACCGACTATGAGATGTTGATTAGGTTATTATGAATTTGGGCTACTGACGAATGATTGTATGAGTATTACGAAGGACCTACTGTTGTATTTTATTAAGAGTAAATGTGACGAATGGTTATATGAGTATTTTGAAGGATCTATTGTTGTAGTTAATTAAAAGTAATTGTGAAGAATAGTTGTATGAGTATTACAAAGAATCTACTATTGTATTTTATTGAATGTACTTGTGATGAATGGTTGTATGAGTATTACAAGGGCTCTACTGTTGTATTTATTGAATGTAATTGTGATGAATTTTTGTATAAGTATTACAAGGGATCTATTGTTGTATTGTATTGAATATTAACCGTCATGAATGGTTGGATGAAAATATGAAGGGTCTATTGTTGTGTTATACTGAATGCTTTAATCTTATGGAATGTTTGTTGGTGTATTACAAATGATATAATATCATGTTATATTGATTACATAAACTGCCTCTAGAACGTTTGATGGGTTAATGATTAGTTTCGGCTAATGGCATCCTAAGTGGATGACCGGGGTTGACAAATGATTAGCTTCGGCTAATAGCATCTTAAGTGGATGATCGGGACTAGCAAATGATTAGCTTCGGCGAATGACATCCTAAGTGGATGACCGGGATAAACAAATGATTAGTTTCGGCTAATGGCATCCTAAGAGGATTGCCAGATTTGGGAGTTATGAGTTAGTTTCAAGAGTTGATGCATTCATGGGCACTATGTTTTGTATATACCAAGTATATGAAAAAACTACGATTGTTATGCTTTAAACAGAGAATAACATTAATTCGGTTAACGGTATTCGAGATGGATGACTGGGTTTGAGTATTGTAATTAGCCTCGGTAATTGATGAATTATTAAGGGTGGCATTTACATAAGTAAGGAGAAATGAAAGAATTATGCTCTTTTGGTCCATGAGTGAAATGTAACGTTAATATTGCTTTATTATGTTTTTTTTAAAATTGCCTATAATGGTTGAAATTAACTTGTTCTGTGATAGGGACATCATACCAACATGGTGCGTAAGGAAATCCATTTCACGGCTCACTCATTTGAAAAGAATTATATATTCGTATGTTATGGGTAATACGAGTTTTGTATGAATAGACATGTAAATCGCTCAATTAGCCATCCAACTCCTTTTGTAAAGACTTGTAATGACAAAATGAAATGGAACACGGATGTGAACGTGCGATCATGTAGATATGATGTGTATGAATATACGTATGTGGTATTCTTATGAGGATGTTATGTTGTGAAATTACATGAGGTCAGGATAACAAAAGTACTAGTTGTGTAACTTGCTGTTCGGCACCTCGTATGAACTCATGATGATAACAAGACTAGAACATAAATGTGAATTTATGAATATGTCGATATGATATAATGTAAATCTATGAGTATGAAAATAAAATATTATGGGCATGTGTATTGAAAGTATGTTTTATGGGAATGTTGTTTTAAGTTATCCTACATGGATTGTGCCTTTTTAATGAATGAAATGCAATTATAAATTTGCAAAATGATATGGTGAAAAAATCCAAAACCGGACGATTAAATAAAAATAAAAATAAATAAAAATTTCCATCAATTTTGGCTTTGAAAAAGCCGGGTCATTACAGTTTCACGAACTTAAATCCTGATTGAAAGCTATAATAAACCTCTACTTCCCCACCTAACCTTAAATCTTCATATGTATGCATTCCAAAGTAATATATCACAAATAAACTAGTGATGCATGAAGACATTCATCCATATCTAACATACATGCATGAACATGATAAAACATAATAAAAAAATAAGCCGAATGTTAAAATTTAAACATATCAAATCAAATAAACCAAATAAAACACACAAAGTTTAGTCCAAAACTATATAAAAAAATTCCTAGTAGAGTTGTCATTCTGTCGCACGTGGACGCGCGACATAGCCGGATGTCAAGATCAAGGAGTTGCCACCTAATTGTTTGGTTTAAGATCACTAAAAGACCCGAATGTGCTGGGCTTATCAGAAATTCCAAGGGTAAGAAACTAGTTGTGGCTAGGAAATGTAGCACCCCTAATATACCTTACATGAGGTAAGCTACATTATGTGATCTAGATATGGTTTAAAGGTTTTGATGGATTTTTAAATAATGATTTGTCTATGGCTTAAAATAAAGATTTACTCCCATGAATAAACCTCGCATTTTAAATTTATTATAGGCTCATATGTCTAGATAAATTTTTATGAGAAGAGTCCATGTAGGTGTCTTGACAGGGTTCACCTATCCTAGAATGCAAAAGGGTTCTCTACAACTCGTATATTATGGTGAAAAATAATCCCAATTAAAATTGATAAATATCTAAAATAATCTTGAAAATTTTGTAGTCAACTCCTGATATTTAAATACGAGTCTACTTATAGGTTCAACATAAATACTATGATATTGACCATTAATTTTCATTAATTAAAATTTTAGAGTTGTTGAAATATGAACCAGATCCTTGAAGAGTTTTACAGACTTGGTGTAAATTCCAAAAGACAAAAAGAAATCAACATAAATATTTTTCTAAAACCATGTTAAAAAATTACATTTTTATATATATAAAAATGTAATTTTTATAAGGATTGAACCATATGCAATAATCAAAAATATTTTTTTATTTTAAATTTTTTAAGGGCCATGTTTGGCAAAACTATATTTTTGTTCAAAACAAAACTGTCAAAATAGGTTTAAGAACGTGTTTTTTAAACACGCCTTTAAGTTAAAATTTCTTTTATCAAAAGAGTGGCAAACCAAACAAAACCTTATGTATTTGACTAGGTTTTGACTTAACCTAGTAAACCCGAAAACACTGGTTCAACCATGAACCAAACCAAAAACCAAGGTTTGACCTAAAACAAAATCAAAACAAAAAAAATAAAAAATAAAACATAAAATTTTCTATTGAAAATAATTAAACACCAGGAAAATAAAGAACACGAAGAGCAATGAAGAACATTCAAACTCAAACCCAGCAACATAAATATCAAACCAAACCATATCTCAAGCAATAAGAGGCAAGGTTTTGTTCACAATCAAGCATAGATAAAAAATCATGTATCCATTTGCTTTAATTATTATTCAAACATCATGATTTTTGTCAAAATAGATTTCGGTTCAAAACCAAAACTCTAAGATTAAAACCTATAAAACATGTTATTGATGCATGAAAACCTTAGGTTATTTACTAATAATGATATATAAACTTTCAGAAACCAAAATCAAATCAAAATAAAACCTAAAACGATCACTCAAGGTAATGTTCTTTAGATGAACATGAAACCAAGTTACCTAGAAAACCCAACATACACTGTCAAACCCAGAAAATACATTTTAGGCCTCCAAGCTAAGCTCTTTTAGTCCCAACAAACCACGTTATCATAAACAAAAATATTTGAATAAAAAACACTAATAAATAACCTCAAATTATCAAGAACATGTATAAGATTTCAACTTTCAAAAACTGCAGCCCTATCATCAACCAACAAAAACATCAAAAACTCAATCAAAAACTGACTCTTCAAACACATGAGACCCAAACTAAACTCAGGAATCAAGAATATGCATAGCAACCTAGAAAAAGTCATCAAATGACTATAGCTACCCTTGACAGATTCCAATACTATACTTCATCAAAACCAAACACTCAAACACCTTTTAAACATCCTAATAACATTAACAACTTCAAAATAAGAATAATCAAACAAAACAACATTTTCATTTATCAATCTACATAAATGCTAAAACACAAAATAATGCCAAATTAAAAGATTAAAAAAACATCATTAAACATTGAAAAAGCATAAATGAGCATGTCACATGGATTCCACCCTTAAGTTTTCACATGGTAAACCTTCTCTAAGCTTGCTGGCTATAGACTGCTACTTTCATTCTCTTTCCCTTCCTTCCTTTTTTTCTTTTCACTTTCTATTCTTTCCAAAGCTAACTAGACCTTTTATGTTAGGTCTTTGAACCTTCACACTAGGATCTTTTTACATAGTATATCCTTATGTTTTTCTCTTTCTTTCTCTCTCTCTATCTTTCTTTTCTTTCATTTCTAAGGGTATTTATAAGGTTTTTCTAGGTTTTTTGATAGATTCCTTTAAAGATTGATCAAAGCTTAGTCCTTTGATCAAAATGAGAGAGTTCTAAAAAAATGTTAACAACTGAAACAACCTTTATCCTTCATTGATTTTTGGGGATGGTGGTTTTGCCTAAGAGTTTTTCTTTCTTGAAGATAAAGGCATGCATTTCTCACCTTCTAATCACGGATGAAATATTTACGGTCCTTAATAAGAATCATCTAAGAGTTTTTAAGTGTGAACACATGAAAAAGTTAAATGGGTTTTGCACAAATGGATATCTTAGTCAAGGCTGACTAAGTTGGCCATTTTCGAGACTTCGCTGGAGAAACTCTGATGTAAACGTCATCAAAAGCCATATGAATTTGTTAAAGCAGATGCACACCTTTCGTTTGGTTCCATCTTTGGTCTATTTGGAGGTCTGTAGCTCTACATTCATTCGCTTAAATGTGCCAACTCGATCAACCCAGAATTTGAAAATGCAGCGATGACCGATCAATGACAAGATATTGGAGACTTCTATGAAAAAATGAGATATAAACGTTTAATTTCATGGAAATAAAGTTGTAAGGGGATGTTATTGTTCCATTTGTAAAAAACCCTGTGCCATTTAGAGGTCTATAACTCTACAACGAGTTTTTGGAAGGTGTCAGCTCGATCATCCAAAACTGCTAAGGGGTGAATCATGCGTCGTCTAGGTTAAACCTTTAGAAATTATGGTTTTAAATTTGAGATCTGAAAATTTTCATTTTAGTCCATATTTTTCCAATTACTTTTTTATTATTATTATCAAAATGTAAGTATGAATTAAAGATAAAAAAAAAAAACTAGACTGGAGAACCAACAAGTCAAGTTTGCAGCATGTACAACCTAAGGAGAAGAAACAAAGGGAACAAGCTCCCATGACAAAAAAAAGTCCATAAGTGAACCAATTACAGACAAAGATAAGAAACAAAGGGAGCAGGCCCCCTGGACAAAAAGGCAACCAAAATTTACAAGTGCAAAAATAGTTAACTAAATAACCTATAACTGGAATTGGTGCCGAAGTTAACCAATAAAAATAACGAAAGGAAACCAATCTCAGTAATCGAGAAGACCAAGAGGGATGAAACCATCCAGCAGTAGGACACAAGAGAGAAGCGCAGTTGCATGGAAAGAAAAGTAAACCTCATAGCCGAAGTACAACGTCTAACCATCTGCAGAAGACATCCAAAATCCAAACCAAAAACCCATGTCTCAAAGAAGACATGGCTGAACAGACTAAGGCTAACAGAACCCGACAACAATTTTCTAATAAACAACAACCACCAGTAACAGCTAATATGACATGAGAAGCAGCTTGATAACCACCAAACTAGCAAGGTCAACCAGTAATAGAAAACTTGATAGAGACCATTTTTATTAGAAAAGCTGATAAAGACCAATAAGCTGCTAGCAGTAACAAATAGGAACCTGATCATATGGCCAGCAACTTAAAATCCTCCCACTAGCAACCAGTGAGAAAAGGCTGAAACTGCACCTAAGAACAGATCATAACAAGAGCAAAGATCCAAGAGAGGCCACCTTCCAGTAGCCAAACTGCAGCAAGTTGAAACAGGACCCCGGGTTGACAAAAGTACTCTAGAGCGAGCAATTAGCAGAATAAGGCATCTCTGCAGCAGCAGTCTCTGTCTGCAACACTCTACGCCTTCTTCCCTGCATCCCTTTTTTGTTTGCAGTGAGGCCCTTAATAGCACTGCTTAAGGTAGGCATTTTTCTGTTGATCCTTAGCCAACACTTAATCTTACTCCATAACTGGGATGTCCATTCACAAGCAAAGAAGAGGTGACTTTGAGTCTCCTCTTGTTGCTGACAGAGTGTGCACTGAGTGTCAGGCAAAGGGATCTTGAATCTGTCTCTAGTTTTCAGTTTTCCAAGTACAGCTAGCCATAAAATGAGACTATGCCTAGGCAGTGTCCAAACCTCTCATACAACATTACTCCAGTGAATAATCTCACTCTTGAGCCTGAAATATTCATAAGTGTGAGCAGAGAAGGTCTCTATTTTGTCCTGCCAACTTTGCATCACGCTTATTGCTTCATTTAGTACCACTACATTCGCTAATCAGCTGCTCTTTCACTTGAAAGATGGACTTTCAGAGACGGGAAGTTGATTTCTGGAAACTAGCAGAACATATCTCATTGTGATGAGAAAGGTAGTAATGGTGGATCCAACGGATCTAGAGAGAATCCGTTTTGAGATGGATATTCCACATATGCTTGGCTAAAAGGTTTGTCAATTTGGATGAATGACCTCAAGCTGGACAGATTGTGAGTAACATGATGGAACAATAATGGTGGATAAAGTAGCAGAAAAACCATACCGATCGAGAGGATGAGATACTCTCGTAGAGCGATGAAGAGTAGGCTGATGAGTAAAAGGCTCAGAAGCAATCTGAGGAGTAGTATCAGGTGGTGGGTCAGTCTTAAGAAGTGACAAAGTTGGTCGACGTCTTTCATACACAATTCTAGGCTTGAACCGCTCAAAAGATGACACATCCTCAAAATGATGAAGAATAGGAGCAACAGAGGAAGATGCAACATGAGTAGGGAAGAAATATTTATTTTCAAAGAAGACAATATTTCTAGAAATACAAAATTTGCTATAGCTTAGATCATAACAAACAAAACCTTTGTGAGAATACTATAACCTAAAAAGACACATTTAATAGACTGAGCAGAAAGTTTGTGTCGTTCATGAGAAGGCAAATGAACAAAGCAAACACAACCAAAAGTATGCAAGTCATGATAGCTAGGAGACTTATTATGTAGACGATAGTATGGGGAATCAAAATTTAACACCTGTGATGGCAATCGATTGATTAAATAAATTGCAGTAGACAAGGCTTCAATCCAGAATTTAGATGGTACAAAAGACTCAAGCAATAAGGTTTTAATGATATCCAAAAGATGACGGTTCATACGCTTAGCACCCCATTTTGTTGTGGTGTATATGGACAGGAACGATGCGAGACAATACCTTTCTGCTGTAAAAAATCATGAAATTCATGTGACATATATTCCCCACCCGAATTGGATCTCAATACCTTAATACCAGTAGAAAATTGAGTCTCAATATAGGCAAAAAATGACTTGAAAACAAAAAATACCTCAAATTTGAAACGAAGGAAATACACCCAAGTAAACCGACTGTAATCATCAATAAATATCACAAAGTACTTGTAATGAGCATGAGAAATAATTGGTGTAAGACCCCAAACATCACTATGAATAATATCAAAGCATTTTGTAGCACGACTGCTATTGTTATTTATTTTTGGACCCCACATGCTGGAGACGGTGTATACCTCGTTTGAACTGAGTATAGGAGTTTAACTCATGTTTGTTGGAAGATTGACAAAAGCAGAGAAAGAGATATTTTTTCGAAACCCTGTTTGAGCTGTTTTCTGCTCTCTTTGTCCTTCCCCTTTGTTGCCAAAATCGTCAGGTTTTCTTAGATTGATCTAGAGTCTTCATAATGCTAAATTTGTTCCTTCTTTATCTTGTTTTTAAGGTTGGATAAATCCTTTAGAATTTGCATTCTAAAAAAAACTGGTTCTGTTGCTGTCGTAATTTTTGGTTCCAACTTAAGCTCTGATTCTGACTTGGTTTCGTATGATATCTGACCATCCTAGCTATATTCTGTCACGCATGACATGTTGAAAAATTGACCTACACCTTTATCATGTCCTAGGGATCACTGTTCTTTGGGCAAGCTCTCAGTCAGATTTGGATGCTTAGCATTGTCAGATCAAGAACTTGTATATGATTTATTTTCCTTTGAGATCTTACAAGATCATCCCCGAACTTTCAAAACTGCTTAGAATCGCCAACTTGGAAAAGTTTTTGGAAAAGAATGCTACTGGTCTGAAATGGAGGATGCTAGAAATTGAACTGGAAAAGAAGTCAGGATAAAAAAAAGGAGAGAGATTGATTGCCTTGGGCATATTTGGCCTTGTGTTGTTCCCAAGTCAGACGAGTGTAGTGAGTTTGGAGGCCGCTGCTGCTTATGTAGAGTATAAGAATACACAAATCAATCCAATGGCTGCAATTTTAGCTGAAACCATCTTGACACTTAATCATTGTAGGAGGACCTGAAAAGGAGCAATGAGATGCTGCACGTAGTTGTTGTATATCTGAATGGTTAGCTATATCGAAACAAAAAAAAAACCTGTCTTCAATAATTTTTGGTGGTTCACCCAAAGACCCCTGAAGTTGGTAGAAGAAGAAGAATGGGGAGATCTAGACAACCAAGGTTGGGTTGAAAAATTAGAAGGTTTGCCTAATTGTGATTTCAAGTGGAGAGCTTGTTGCGATGTCGCGGTCGCACAAATTAATTACCCTAGCTTCAAACACAACACACAAGATAGTATAGAGCAAGCAAGGGATCGATCCCATGAGGAAGTTTCAAGTCAGATTTTTATGTTGTACGTTATGTAATTGGGGGGATTTGGTTTGTGATTATCTAAACTATGACAGCAATTAAACTAGCAAACACAATCAATTAAAACCGAAACTTATCAAGAAAACAAATCTTGGTCGCAAGCACACATCCACTTATCAAGAAAAGTTGTGCTCTCGTTGGATTGGACCCTTTATTGTTTCTAATGTTTTTCCTTATGGTGTAGTTGAAATTAAAAGTTTAGAAACCAACAAAGTACTCAAGGTCAATGGGCATCGCTTGAAACCTTTTTATGAAGGTTGGACGACAGAACTCACCGATTCTATGGAGTTAGCTGAACCAATCTATGAAGAATGAGCATGCAACATGTCGAGCCAATGACATAAAACAAAAGCGCCTACTGGGAGGCAACCTAGCACAAAAAGAAAAAAAAAACAGATTTGCTTTCCTTTCCCTTATCTTTTATTTTTCGTATTTTACTTTATTTTTGTCATTCTTCTATATTCCTTTTCTTTTATTTCAACATTGAGGACAATGTCGTGTTTTAAGTGTGGGGGTATTGGGAGAATGTTGGTTTTCTAATTTTGGTTTTCTTTGTTATTTTTCAAAAAAAAATTATGTTTGATCTTTTGAACTTCCATTGGTTTTTGAGAATATGAGTATTATGTATGAGAATTAGTTGAGATAGATGAAGATATAAATCAAATGAAGGAGTGTGCATGCAAGTTTTAAGGTTTAATTGGTTTAGGAATTGACTTTGAGAATATGCCATGTTGACTTTATAGTGTTATACCAATGCAAGCTTTTGAGCCTTCAACATTATATTCTTTTATTGTGCCTTCTTTCAATGATATGTATCTTTAGAACCTGTTTCATATCTTGTTGAGATTACATTCATATTACATATATACATGAAGATGATAAAGGCATTAGGAATTTTAACCACTTGAGCCAAAAAGCCAATCTAAAGCATATTATCCTTAGTGAGCCCCTTTTGAGTTTGTTTATCTTTTCTTTGCTTTATCCATGTCCTTCTTAACGCAAATGATAAAGAAGGACTTTGTCTCCAACATTAAACTCTTTTCTTGTAATCATTCGGTCATGGAGACTCTTAGTCTTTTCTTTGTAAATCTTTGCATTCTCATAAGCATCATTTTGTATTTCTTCCAACATAATTCCAATCTTTTTGGGCACCAAAAGGATAGGCGCCACCCATTCACTGTCCATGATAGGGTGAATGACTCCTGTATCATGGGGAACAGTTTGCAAAGCTTGCAAAGTCAATGCTGATTCATGCACGTTTTGGGAAACACATATATGCCTCTCCATCTCTTCTATCTTGGTAAAATCATAACCATAGCTCAAAGCTACGCTTAATCCATCCTCACTATCAAAATCACAAACTTGCTGCACACACTCATCAACTTGGTCATAGCATGTGATAGAATAAACATTGTTATAAGGATATTTCATTGCATCATGAAAATTAAATTCAATTTTTTCATCTCCTACTTCCATAGACAAAGTATCCTTACCACAATCTATCTTTGTATTGGCAATTTTCAAGAATGGTCTCCCAAACAATATATGAGTGCTGTTTGATGAATCACAAGAATCATGTTCCATATCAAGAATATAAAAGTCGCATGGAATGACCAAACTATCAATCTTGACTAGGATATCTTCTATCACACCAAGTGGGTAAACAAAACTACGATCTGCAAGTTGTATTACAATGTTAGTTTTATTCAAAGGCTCAAGACTAAGAGAATCATAAACATGTTTAGGCATAACATAAATGGATGCACCTAAATCGCATAAAGCTCTTTTAAAACTAGCGTTACCAATAACACATGGGATAGTAAACGCACCTGGGTCTTTTTGTTTCAAAGGCAGATTCTTTTGAACAATGGCAGATACAACTTCACCCATACTTACCGTTTCATGACCTTTCAGTTTGAAAGCTCTCTTGGTAGTACACAACTCCTTCAAGAATTTGGCATACTTGGGAATTTGCTTGATAGCATCAAGCAAAGGAATGTTGAGTTCCACTTTCTTGAAAACCTCTAAAATCTCTTTTTCTTTGTCTTCTTTCTTTGACCTAGAAGAACTCACAGGAAAGGGTGGAATTGTTTTAAAACTGGAATTAATTGAGTGAGGAGTTACCTTTGGAGTGTTGGTCTTTATTTCAGTTTGTGGAGGAGGAGGATGTTCCTTCTTTGTACTCAATTTGGTTTCTATCTCTTCTTCTTTCTCTATCTCAATTTGTTTCGACCTTTTCACTTCAAGTTCATTCTCACTTCGCAGCATGATTGCACTAACATTCTCTATTGGATTCAATGCTTGGGAGGCCAATTTTCCATTCATTTGTGCTTCCAATTTCCCCACACTTGAAGCTACTTGCCCCATTTGCTTTTCCAAGTTGTGAATACTTGACCTTGTTTCCTGTTGAAAAGACATGACATTTTATTGCAAGGTAACAGTATTAGAAGCCAAAGTTTTCATCATCTCACGAAGATCATCATTGAATGAGGACCCCATAACATTGAAGTTTGTTAATTGAGGAGGTTGTCTTGCTTGATAATTTTGTTGGGGCTGAAATCCATGGGGATGGAACTGTTGGCCTTGATTGCCTTGTTGGGATGGGTTGCCATAGCATAAGTTGGGATGATCTCTCCATCCAGGATTGTACGTGTTGGAAAAGGGATCATATTTACGCTGGGGTAAGTTGGGATGATCTCTCCATCCAGGATTGTACGTGTTGGAAAAGGGATCATATTTACGCTGGGGCTGTCCGTTGAATGTTCCATCAATTGCATGAGCTTGTTCAATGTAGTCTTCTTGCATTGTTGGGCACATATCTGAAGCATGTCCTTGTAAGGAGCATATGCTACAAACTTTCACCTGCTGCACATTTCCACAAGCAAAAGAACGCACAAGAGAAGTAAGATCATTAACTTTACTTTCAAGGTTAGAAATACTTACCTCATTTACTCGTTTGTTGGAGATGTCTCCACGAGTGCCAAATTGTTTGGAGTTGGCTGCCATGTTTAAGATCAATTGGCGTGCAGCCTCAGGTTTCTTATCCACCAATGCGCCTCCACTTGCAGCATAAATGATACTACGGTCAGTAGGCATCAATCCTTCATAGAAATATTGAATGAGCAGCTGATCGGGTATTTGATGATGAGGACATTGAATGCAGAGTTGCTCAAATCTTTCCCAATATTCGGAGAGTGTCTCTCCATGAGATTGCCGAATTCCACATATTTCTTTCCTTATGTTGGCAACTTGAAATGCTGGGAAATACTTTTAAAGGAAAATCTTCTTCATGGCATTCTAAGTTCCAATGGAACCTAGGAGAATAGAGAAAAACCATGCCTTTGCTGCCCCTTTTAAAGAGAAAGGGAAAGCTTTTAACTTAACCTGTTCTTCGTCAACTCCATTCGGTTTCATGCCAACGCAAACCATATGGAATTCCTTGAGATGAGTATGAGGATCTTCTCCTGCAAGACCATTGAAAGTTGGTAGCAAATATATAAAACCAGATTTGAGCTCAAAGTTTACATTATTGTCGATATTTATGCACAATGGCTGATTTTCCACGTTAGGAGCAGCAAGCTCCTTGAGTGTTTGTTATCGTGCAACAGCCATGGTGTTAAGGCGAGTTTCCTTTCATAACCTGCGTAAAGTTTTTTCTATTTCGAGATCCAACTGCACTTGACTTTGATTAGTAAAATGGGTTACTGGCATAAATAATCAAGAAAACTCATAAGAAACCAACCACACAAGAGATTGAAAACAATGCAAATTGTACGAAAATCCTACGGTAGAAAACAAAAACTGCCTAAAAACCCTAGAAAACAGTGGAATTTGGCCTCAATAAGGTGGGGCTAGTGGTTTACCACAAGTCCTGTTTAGAACCTCGTTTCCCTTCAGGAATAAAAAGACCGATACCTAATTCCACCAAAAAAACTGTTTTGAACAGTACCGCTGCCGTAATGAACAGTACCACAGCAAGCAAAAATTCTGTTTTTTTTAAGAAAAAGAAATAAAAATCACAGCAAATAAAAATAATAGCACAAGAATCAACTAAAATTACTTCCCCGACAACGGCGCCAAAATTTGTTGCGATGTCGCGGTCGCACAAATTAATTATCCTAGCTTCAAACACAACACACAAGATAGTATAGAGCAAATAAGGGGTCGATCCCACGAGGAAGTTTGAAGTCAGATTTTTATGTTGTACGTTATGTAATTGGGGGGATTTGGTTTGTGATTATCTAAACTATGGCAGCAATTAAACTAGCAAACAAAATCAATTAAAACCGAAACTTATCAAGAAAACAAATCTTGGTCGCAAGCACACATCCACCTACAGAAATTAGAACCGATCCTTGAAACGAAAATTGCAGTTTATGTTCTGAAATTTTATCTTTTCTTTACGTTAATTAATTAACGGATCCGCCGTATAACTAATCCTAACCAACAAACAATCAAAGTGTCCGCACTAATGATTCAATTTAATGGTAGCTTTAAGAACTAGATAATTTCATCAAGATTAACATACAAGCTGTCCGCAGCTTGTATCACTTTGTTCAAATGTTCTCCCTAAGTTCAATAACGTAGTTCCGCCACAATTATTAAGCTTAGTTGCTTCACAAGTTCATATATCACAACTCCGGTTTTGATATTAAACTTAGCAATAGATTGTTCACAACAATAACTTAGAGTCCGCTCTAGCAATCATCAACAACAATCATAG
>Ga0325414_1004311_pt1 | contig 14857 bp, 18 predicted proteins | sample PopdelMetagenome_8_FD_206183 | JGI IMG/M metagenome (GOLD analysis project Ga0325414, IMG submission 206183) | Populus deltoides microbial communities from Bellville, Georgia, United States - Leaf-PdKOR-R3 | ecosystem: Host-associated > Plants > Phyllosphere > Phylloplane/Leaf | place: USA...
TATATATATATATATATATAAAATTTTTGTACTTATTATATCACCTCATCCACATGTGATTTGTATCAGTTTCTCTTCATAAAATGAATGAAATAAAACTTATTTATAATTTTAAAGTAACATTCATATATTGCACTGTCATTGAACATTTATGTCTCATTCTCTTTTAACTTCTTTTATAATATTTTTTTTAAAAAAATTTCTCGATGATATTACATGATAAGTTGACAAAGATAATAATGTCCAATACATTCTCAAAGATAATTACATGAAAGTTTTACAATGTTGTTATCACTATATGATACGTGCTAAAATCTAAGATGCTTAGAAATAAGGTTAATGTCTTGGATAATTAGTTAATCTCTTAGTTCAAGCAAGTTGATAATTCTCCCTAGCCAAGATGTCTAGTGGCTTGATATGAAAAGCTTAGATGGTTGGAACCTAGTAACAGGTGGTGCCTAGTATGCCAAGGTGGTTGGTACCTGTAAAAGGTCTCATTTGATGGATGTGGATACTTGTTTTTGCTTACGTCAGTGATTTTATATGGAGAGAAAGTACAATGATATTTTTAAGAGATAGACTCTGAAAATATATATGTTGAAAGTGTTAAGAATGAAAAGTTGTGAACCTTTAGTTTAAAGTAATCATGATGTTATAGCCTATAAGTTTTGTCAATTTAAGGAAAAAAGGGTTGAAGTGTAATTTTATCATTGTGATATTTTGAGTTGTATTCTATTCAAAATAATATGTATTGGATAAATATAAAATACCGAGGGACTCGTGTGGTGTCCTAGAAAAAATTTCCAATAGAGTGTTGGGCTCATGTAAGCTGCCCGAACACATTAGAGGTGAATAATAAGTCCAGGTGCACTACTTGTACCTAAGCACATTGGGCTAGGGTATGGTAGCCCGAGCTCATAGGGGTGTTAGGCACTCTCAACACTGGCTGGGTAGCATGCCCAGCAAGGTTGGGAGTGTCATGCCCAACCTACTTAGCGTATGCCTAATAGTGGATATGCACCTAGATGGCATGCTCGGGCTTTCATTCCCAAACTGGAGTGTACGACTAGTATGGGCTTAGGTTATTATGCCTAAGCTTATAGATGTTGGTAGAAATCAGGCTTGGGCATGGTAGCTTGAGCCCATGAGGATGTTTTTAGATCTTTTTGAAGTCTTTTTAGGATTTTTTGGGCTCATTAAATTTGGATCCATTAGTAGTCCCTGAAGTATTTATGGTATTAATCCATAAAAATATATAAAAATACCTAGTTATCATGACGAGTTCGTTGTACTTTATTCATATGAGAAGAGAGGTAGAAACCCCGGGTAATATACTAGAAAGCCTATATGTAAATGCATGCACCATGATTGAAAAAACATTTCTAAGTATGTAGAGGTTAACCCATGAAGGGTGAGCCTATACTTATAAGATTCTCTAAGTGGCTAGAGAAAGGACCCATAATGATGCCTATACTTATAAAAATTATTAAGAGGAATATGGGACGAACCCATGAAGGGTGGTGTTATTACACTCGGGAGACCAAGTCCATCCCTTGAAGAGTAGTTGCATTGGAGAGTGGGGGGTATTACTTCTGAATGATTGTATAAGGTATGAGAATCCCCCCACTAAACAGTGGTTAATGAAGTGTAAGAGGTATATTCCCTTTCTAGGATGACATAGAATATGAGAGCCCCATACTAGAAAGTGATACCGATTCGAGAAATAATGCATGTGGGGAGTGATGTTATTGCAATATGAAGATATCATATTCACCCATTGGAGATTGTAGGGATATTATCTTAGGAAGACCAAATCAATCCCCTTTAAAGAGAGTGATGTTATTGCAGCAGCGAGACTACATCAATCTTTTCCTTGGAAAGTGTCTGGAAGTCCCCATTAGAGATCTGTAGTTAAGAAATGTATGCCAAAAAACATTATTTTTATTTAAAAATAAACTTACGTTCCTATTAAGGATTATGCATCTTGAGGTAATTTTAATGATAAGTATGAGGGGTTCTTATGAGGAATATGTCATGGAGGAGGCGCTAAAGTGTTTGTTTTGACTGCTATAATAACTTTGAATAGATGGTCCTATTTTGATTCAAGGGAGTTATAAATCCTCAAGATACACCAAATGCCTATGAGTTGATCCTTCATGGTTCTTCTTCGAGCTTTCATTTCTACTAGAAGAATGATTTCACTTAGAAGGTCTTTTATGCTGGTTATCCTTGTAAAAACAAGAAGGCCCCATGTCATAGCAAACTGGCCTTTTCCACCTGTATGTGATTTTTCATGACTTGCTTCACCTTAAATAAGCTTCTATCTGGTAAGGAATAAAGTTTTCTCTAGACGACATGTTTCTTTACCCCTTATATTAAGGCCTCTAAAGCTACTGGCTCTAGCAATTCTTTCACCTTAAGCATTTCCTCATTAAATCTCTTCAAATGTGCCCATATTCTTTAGGGAGTCGAGTGTTCAATACTCATTTGAACAAGGAAGAACCCCTTCACTAATAGGGGTTGTAGTTATTTTCCTGGGTATGCTAATTTACAAACCTCTTAATCCTTTATCTGTTAAGCTATTACGAGTCTGAGGAGTTTGGCATAGAACATAGGATATGGTAACCAATTTCCATCTCATGGTAGCTAAGGAGTTGACATTCAGAGTACCGACTTTGTACATGGGTATCGCAATGATACGAGTGACCCCTTGAGGGACTCTAAAGATTATCATTTTATTTAGTCTTATTTGGGTAGTGCAATCATCTACAAACACTTGGTGCGGCTAATGGTCGCGTTGCCGAGGCGATGTGTGCTAAAAGTGTCAAGACTTTTTGGGGTGGAAAGGTTTGATTTAGAAAGATATAAATAATAGAGTGACCAACACAAGAAATATATTTGGCTTTCTCAAATAAGCCGTATAACTTTCTATTACATTTATAGCTTTACAATGTTAACTATTAGGCGTATAATAGGGAAACAAATGTGAGAAAAAAAAGGAATCAACATAATCAGATGCACAATTGTTGGAGAGAGTCACGCATAACTAGATCATTTGAATTTGTAGCAGAACAGATGGAGTGAGGATTTGACTTAGTAGTTGCTCATTGGTTTTCTCTAACACCCCTTCGAATTAATAGGGTTTGGACAGACCATTAATTTGCCTTTGAGATACTAAAAACGTTGTGCAGTTTGGTCTTTGGTGAAGACATTCGCTATTTGATCGATGCTTGAGACATGCTGGATTTTAATGTCATTGTTGCATACTTTCTCCCGAATGAAGTGATAGTCGACTTCTATATGCTTTGTTCTTGCATAAAACACTGGATTTGAGGCGAGTGCAATTGCCCAAATGTTATCACACCATATAGTTGGTATGTGGAATAGACCAATAGCTAATTCTTTGAATAGCATTCTAAGCCAGTATAGTTTAGCTGTAGCAAGTGCCATTGAGCTCCAAGAGACTAGGTTGTTACCCAGAAAAACTCCATAGCCGCTAGTAGATCTTCTATCATCTGGATTGCCTGCCCAATCTGAGGCGCAATAGGTATGTATCTGTAAAGGAGATGGTGTATAAAACAGTCCATGATTTACAGTGCCCTTTAAGTAGCAAAGAACTCATTTCATAGCCTGCCAGTACGGGATTCTTGGCTGGTGCATATACTCACATAGTTGGTTAACAACATAAGAGATATTAGGACGTGTTATTGTGCATTATTGGAGTGCCCCAATGATTTGTCGATATGAAGAAGGATTATAAATGAGTGCTCTTTCTGTACTAAACAATTTGGTACTGGCCATTATAGGTGTTGTAAGTGGTTTGACACCAGCCATATGAGTTCAGTTTAAGAGATCACAAATATATCTAGTTTGACATAAATGCAATCCCTGTGGTTGTCTATCAGCCTCTACATCTAAAAAATAAGACAGAGAACTAAGATCCTTGACTTGAAAAATACTCTGCAGATGTTGAATAAGTTCGGTAATTTCTAATTCTGTAAATCCTATCACCAAAATATCATCGATATATATTAAGATAAATATTCTAACAGTATCAGTATGTAGAGTAAACAGTAGGTAATCATTGATAGATTCCTGAAAAACAAATTCAATAAGCTGTTGTGATAATCTGCGAAACCAAGCTCCTGGGCTTGTTTAAGACCATAAAGAGATTTGTATAATTTGCAGACATAGTTTGGTTTGGTCTTATAAACAAAACCTTTTGTTTATTCCATAAAACCTCTTCATCTAAAAATCCATGTAAGAATGCGTTCAACACATCTAGTTGTCAGATGGGCTAATGAAAATGAACCGCAATAACCAAAATTAATTGAATAGTAGTTGGCTTAATCATGAGTGAAAATGTTTTGTGATAGTCCATGTCATTTGGCCACAAGTCTAGCCTTAAAACGGTCAATACTGCCATCTGGTTTTCTCTTAATTTTATATACCCATTTATTCCGGACAACATGTTTATTAGATAGACGAGGACAAAGAGACCAAGTTCTATTTTCCATCAAGGCATCAAATTCCTTTCCCATCGCAACATGCCATTGTAGATCAGAAACTGCTTGAGTGTAGGATGTTGGTTCAGGAATATCCAAGATTGCAGAAAAGGCTTGCAAAGGATGTCAGGTATTATAGAATAACTTGTAATCAGGGAATGATTTTGGTCGAGAATGACCTGTTTTGGAGCAGGTTTTAATAGGAGTGAAGGTGGGTTGTACAATTGGATTGAGGGATGTATTATCGTAATCTATTAGTGATTGTGGAGAAAGAGATATTGATAGGATGAGAATACTTGTATCAATGGGGTTCTAAAGAGGTAAAGTAGCAGGAGGAGAAGGATAATTATTTGGTGTAGGAGATGGAGAGTGTTGGACATTGTCGAATGATGCAAGAACTAGTATAGGAATAAAAGGTGGAGAAGAATCAGTTTGAGATGGCACAACTGCAGAAATGTTAGATAATAAGTTACTAGATAAAATTGAACTAGGAATTATTAGAGGTGTACCTGCAACAGGATTTGTGCTTCGTGATGTGGTGGGCACAACTATTTCCTTCGCCGGGAAAGAGTTCTCATCAAAGATAACATGTCATGAGACGTATACTCGTTTAGTGGCCAATCTAGACACCTATATCCTTTTTGACAGTTGTAATAGCTTAAGAAAAGACACTTTTACTTAGGAATGCCAGTTTATTATAATTATATGGGCAAAGGAGTGGATAACAAACACATCCAAAAACACGTAAGGCCATATAAGTTGGCTCAGTTTTTTGAAGTAAAAAATAAGGAGTCTTATTACCTAAGACCTTGGTAGACAATCTATTTATTAAGAATACTGAAGTGAGGAATGCATCAACCCAATATTGGGGAGACAAACTTGATTGAGCTAGAAGTGTAAGTCCCATTTCTTGGATGTGTTGATGTTTCCTTTAGGCAATGCCATTTTGTTGAGAAGTGTGTGGGCAAGTCAGCTTATGGAATATCTCTTGTGTAGTCAATTTTTTTTTTTAAAAATTGGTTAGAAGTAAACTCTCCACTGTTATCTGTTTATATTTGTTTTATTGATGTTTAAAAAAACTTTTTGGAAATGGTTTTAAATTTAACAAAAGTTTTAAACACATTAGATCTTCTATGTAACAGATAGAGCCATGAATATCTTGAATAATCATCAATGAACAAAACATAATAGGAACAACCACCAGTTGATTGTACATGAGAAACCCATACATTAGAATGAATTAAAGCAAGAGGAACAAAAGATTGGCAACTAGACACTAGGAAAGGTAGTTGCTTAGCTTTGCCAAGTTGACAAGCTAAGCAAAAATCTAGTTTATTAGAAGTACCTTTGACAGAGAGCTTATTTAAACGAAAAACATTATCGAAGATGACTTTTGAGGGATAGCTAGAGTGCCAAATGTCTACATTAGCACGAACCCTTATTGTTGTTGAAAGACATGTGAGGTTTTTATGAGAAGTCTTGTACCCAGCTAGAGGATATAAGCTATTTTCAACCACACTGTGAAGTAGAATTCTGCTTGTCAGGTTCTCCTTCATGATAAAATCAGTAGCAGTTAAGATAAAGTAACAATTATTATCTAAACAAAATTGATTGATAGAGATAAGATTGGTAGCTGCTTGTGGGCAATGAAGGATTTTATTCAAATGAAAAGTGGACTGGCCAGAATTAAAAATGGTAGAACCAGTGTTCAGAACTTGTAGACTTGAACCATTTCCAATAGTGACAGATTCTGATACATGAAAGGTTTGCTGATGAGTGAGATTAGATGAGTCTAATATAATATGGGCATTAGCACCGCTGCCCATGTACCAATTTTAATGATCAAATGTAGCATTAGTCTCAGCTACCGTGGCTACAACATCTTGAGGAGGAAAACAACCCTAATATGAATAATCAAAACAATGAAAACAATGAATATTAGTATGTCTAGTTTTACCATAAATTTGACAAACCGGACGGTTGTTGGGTAGCTGTTAAGGAGTGGATCTAGTTTGTGTGGATCTGGTTTGCTATGACTAATAATTAGAGGAAGATGTATTCTGTATTTTGGTGGGAGGAAGTGGAGGTCCTTTCTTTTTCACATAAGTAGGTACCTTAGATTTGTTTGCAACAAATGCAAAATGAGAACTATCCACGCTATGAATAGAGTGATTGATATCCAGAAGATTTTTATAGCCCAACAATTCAGCTTGAAAATCTTCAAATGTGAAATTAATTTCACGGGATGCAAAATTAAAGAGGTGACAAATGGTGTATAAGAGGATAGCAGGCCACCAAGAAGAAAAGAGTACAAGTCTTACCAGCTGCTGCCAATTGATTTGTAAGATTTTTGGCATTTTCAAGATATTTGGTACACGATTTGGTACCTTGAGTCAACACTTGAAATTGACGTTTAAGATGGGAAATTTAGTAGCGTGATTAAGAAGAGAAATGAGTCTGCAGGGCAGTCCAGACTTACTTATATGTTTCCAGTCCATAAACAGTGGAAACATGTTTTTCCAAAAGAGATGCAAGGATCCAACGAAGTAGGCAAACATCTTTCTTCTGCCAAACAACATAGGCAGGATTTAAAGAGCCAGAGGCAATATGTTTTAGAGGACAGGCTTCAGTACCATTAATGAAGCCAACTAAATCGTGTCCTCGAAGAAGATTAAGGAACTATATTTTTCATGCCAGATAATTATGGGAGCCGTCTAGTTTAACAGAAATAGCGGTGATAGATGGTGGTAGGACAGTTTCAGGAATGGAGGTGTTGCTGGTGTTGGCTATTTAGATAATACGGAAGTTGGAGAAAGGATCGTTTGAAAAGTATGAGTTTAAAGCTACTCTGATACCAAGAAAGATATAAAGAATAAAGTGACCAATACAAGAAATATCTTTGGCTTTGTCAAATGAGCCGTATAACTTTCGATTACATTTATAGCTTTACAATGTTAACTATCAGACGTATAGTAAGGAAACAAATGTGAGAAAAATAAGGAATCAATAATTAGATGCACAATTGCAGGAGAGAGTCACGCATAGCTGGATCAATTGAATTTGTAGTAGAATGGATGGAGTGAGGATTTGATGCAGCAGTTGCTCCTGGATTTTTTCTAACAGATTTTGCCTTTGGGCTGTCAATATGGTTTGAGTGAGCAATTGCACCTGAATGATGAGTTGTTAAAGGTCTGGATGGGTAGAAGTGTTTGTGATAATGAGTAGATTTATCTCACGTCTTAACCAAGGTATATCTGGGTTGTGTGCTATGAAATGTCCTATAAATTTCAAAAACAAGTTTAAAAAACTAATGGCTTTTTGATAAGTTTCTCATAGATGATGGCAATTGACGAGTCTCAAAATCCAAGATGATTAAGAATAAGACTAATGTGTTGGATATTCAATTAGTCTCGTAATTCAAACAATATGATGCATTCTTCATAGCCAATGTGTCTGGTGGCTTGTTATGAAAAGCCTAGGTGGTTGGTAGCTGGTAGTAGGTGGTTCCTGGTAAGACAAGCTGGCTGGTGGCTAGTAGCTGGTACTTGCAAAAGGTCATCTCTAATGGAAGTGAGGACTTTCTGATGCTTAAGTCAGTAATTTTATAATAAAAAAAAGTGCAATTATTTTTTAATGAGATAGACTGTAAAAATATGTATGTTGAAAGTATTAAGAATGAAGAGATTATGAACCTTGAATTTGAATGCTTCACAAGTGTAATTTCACCCTTGTGATATCTTGAACTATATTTTACTTAAAATAATATGTATTGGATCAATATAAAATAATGAGGGACCCGCGTTGGGTTTTGAAAAAAAAGTTCAAGGGAGTGTTGGGCTCGAGCATAGTGCTATTAGAGGTGAAAGATAGGTTAAAGCGTGTTACTTGGACACAAGCATGTTGTGCTCGGGCGTGGTAACTGAAGCCCATGAAGGTGCTGAGGTGCATGCCTAGCATCCACGGTGGTAGATAGCACGCCTAGCAAGGCTGGGCGTGTCACTCCTAGTAATGGGCGTGCACCCATACGGTGGGCTCGGACTTCCATTTCTGAGCCAGGGTGGACATCTAACATCGAAGCTCGAGCCAATGCACGTTGCTAGAATATTGGCTCAGGCTTGGTAAATTGAGCCCATGAGGATGTTTTTAGATCTTTTTTAGATTTTTTGGGTTTTTTGAGCTTATTAACTTTGGATTTACCAATAGCCCAAACACTCTCTTAAATCGTTACAACATTCTCAAATATCTTCTTAAACCCGTCATGTACAACCTTTCTATCAAACTGTCACAACCTCTTAAATAACAAATGACTTGTATGCTTAAGAGTAATATCACATAAAACTTTATCATTATATATCCTAATAAAAAAACAAAATCAAAACTTGTTTATTAACTTTCACTTTCAAACATTCATTCAACCATTAAAGTCTATAAGGTTTATGACACTTTGTAATATTCAAATTTAATTATCTAATAAATGTAGTATTAGCTACCATGTCCAAGCCCATGCACCTTGGTAGAAGTTGATTTCAGGTATGGTAGTCCAAGCCCATAAAAGTGTTTTTGGATGTTTTAAGAATGTTAACTTAATTTATTTAGGAAATGAAAAGGAATATTTGGTAAAGTAAATGATAATTCTTTTTAAACTTCAGTTTAAAAAATACATTAATATTAATTTTTTTTCTCTATGCTATTTTTTTCCAAGGTTTATATAAAAAATTAAATTTTTTATATTATAAAATTATATATATATATATATATATATATATATATATATATATATATATATATAACAATCTTCATTAAAGATCACAACTAAAATGCAAACATATAATCATACACTTCTCTCTAAATTGTATAACTTTAATATTGTTTTTTTAAGATGTCAACATAGTCTTTACATAATTAGCATTATTTAATATATTGTTTTGTATGTTACTGATTTTTATTTGAAAACAATTTCATTATCACCCATACTAAAAGTATTAATCATTATAGCATTTATTTAATTCAATTAATATTTTTATTCTTGATCATTCAGATAGTTAATTTTTTATAATTCATAACTTCTGGATATATCATAAGAAGACTTTTCTTAATATCAATCTCATGACTATCAATAAAAAGGAAAAGAAAATTTAATTAGTAATTAATTATAAATTTTCATATAAAATTTATTTAGTTCATATATAATCTTTAGTTCATAACATAGTGGAGTTTTTTTTATTTACATGTAACTTTCTATCTTTAAACTAGTTTTAATAACTTCTTAAGTGTTCTCTTAAACTACGCTTCATATATAAAACATATTCTTCCATAATAAAAATTATGATTGGTTTTACTTTTGCACATAATTTTTCAAATCTCACTCCTTGAAAGACCATTTGTCATGCCTCCAAAACTAGAAGTAAAGATACCGGTATCATCTAGCATTTAACCCTAAATAATATAAAGGTTAACCGCACAAAGTTCATTAAGAACAACAAATACTAAATTTAAAGGTATTAAATATCTGTATTTCATAAATAATCACTTAATAATATCAAGTGTTAGACATGATAAAAATCATACTAAAGAATCTTATAACAAGATCTCAAAATATTAATAATGAATGTCTAACAAGTCAAAAGATGTTTTTCATTAAAAAAAACTTATTCAGCTCAACTAATAACTTAAACTTGCAACGTTTACTCCATAGCTAGAAACTCACTAACACCCCTACTTTAATCCTTAACCTATATAAAGCCATTAGTCAACTATTCATGATCACCTATTCTAACCGTTGGCGAAGGCTATTGCCAATTATTATAACTTATTGGCGATCCATTAGAACTCCTAACAAACTATTGTAACTTGTTGGAAAAGGCCATCGTCAATTATTATAACTCATTGGCGGTCTATTAGAACTAGTTTCGAGGTCAATAACGCCACTCAACATAAGACATTACTTTATTCATAGCCATCAGAAAGTCATTAAGCAACCATTTACAAATCAAATTCAAAAAACTATCTTTCATAAACTAGTTTATAAAACATTCTTATAAAAATTATATACCGTGCATTCACAAACATCACATATAAGCAAACTAATTTGAACACAACGAGTGTTTGGTCTTTTTTTAAATAATGTAATATATAAGGTAGAGGAAAAATACACAATTAAAAAAATATTTATTATGTTTAAAAATAATAAAGTGTATGAAGATTTACTTTTTTTTTTAACAACTAAAGTCTAAAATCTTGGTTTAGTCAACCTCTTCACAAGCATATAACCCGTTAAGGTTCATATGAAACTTAATTACAATAACATATCCACGACACACTACCTAAAAAACTAACCATAACTACTAGAAAATTTAGAATTCCATTATGTTTTTTGGGTTGTAAACTAGTCTTAATTACCTTTTTATCCATAGATAATTCACCTAGTAATTCATTTTATAGAATTTATAATAAACCTCAAAATCATTCCTGAACGCTTCTACAGAAAACCTACAAATCTTTTACTAATCTCCATAACTTTCTTTATAAAAATCAAATTAATGTGTTGTTTATAGTGTTAGAAACTAGAAACAATAAGATTTTTCAACATATAAAATTTGGTTCAAAAACTTTATTTATTCAATATAATTTTTGGACGGAACAAAAACCATATCAAACATATAAATTAACAACTTCTCCATTTTATATCTAATTGTTTACCTAATACTTTCAAAACATTAAACACTCTTAATCCATTTTAAAATATCATATAATCTACCATATTCATTTTATTTAGTCATTTAAATCTCTTTAATTTTATGAACCTTTCGTATAGAGAAAACTTTAATTAATTCAAAACCTTTCTAAATAAAAAGAATTTATATTTTTTACATTGAAATCAAGAAAACACAATGAAACTTCAAATCTTCAAGATTAATCCATTTCATTCTTTTTAGCTATACCTATTAAAGAACAAGTGATTCTCAAGGCTTATCTTGAAGTTCATAAAATTAGGGTAAATAACTATAGAGTTTCATCTTTTTTTTCTTTTATGAACTATATATATTTATCAAATCATGTGAAATTTCCGACTTCCCCCTCAATAGGAAATAATCATAATTATTCATATAAGGATAATATTATCTTTGCAGCTTAAAATTTTCAGGATATTACATTCTCCTCTAATGAGAATCATCAAGCAATACCTTTCCGGCCCTTTCCATTTCCAAATCAGCCGCCAAATAAGGTCCATTTGTCCTCGCTGAGGCGTTGTCTTCTAGATTTCATCGGCAGACTTCACTGTAAATACTCCACTAGCTGAGCTTTTCCAAAACATTACATCTTCCTCGGTCTCACTTAACGGGACTGGATAACTTGCTAGCACCATAACTATTTGCATTGAAATCAGATGCGCGAAGCACTCCCATTTCCATTGCTTACTAGGCGTCACCATATATGCCATAGTTACTTCACTTTCACTATCCGAAATCTCTTGTGATACATGTTGAATAAGTGGCTCGTAACCATCTAAACAATCATCCTTCCAAAATCTGATTTTCCTCCCATTCCCTATGGACCATGCCAGACTTTACAGATAGCCTTCCAGAGAGCAGATTCGTTCTTCTTGGCCTGTATCTGCTGATTCCAATCCTCAGTCTTGACATAGAGTAATTCTCCTCTCAGCACACTTGCCCACAAACTATTTGGATCATTGCATAGAGTAATTCTTTCTGCAGGAGATAAATTACTGGCTTTCCAGATAGCTAGTCTCTGGTTCAATTTCTCAAGAATATTCTTTTTTTTGTTATCAAAATGTAAAAATTTATTATAGATGGAAAGTAACCAAGCTGGAATCCAGCTAGTTTCTATACAAACATGTACAATAAAAAAGCTTCCGAAAGGAAACAGTACAAGCCTAGATGGCAATTGCCGGGAAGCTAAAAAACTAGCAACTGTGGAGAACAGACTCCCTATCAAAATTAAGTCCTAAGAGACTGACAGGTTAACCAAGGAACCAATTAAAAGGTTCCGAAGATAACCAATCCTCAAAATGAACCCACATAGCAACAAAACCACAGCACATCAACAGAGAGAACATCCATGAAGCAAAAACAAAACAAACAGCCCAAATGAATGACGATAGCCTGTTGAATTCTCAAGAATATTCTTGTATGTCTGTTTGGTGACCCTTCGATGTAATACAGGAACTCCCAAATACTTTCCTAGGCCCTTTGTAGTAGTAAAACCACTAATGTAACTGAGTGATCTTGCTACTGTTTTATTTGCACTAACTTTCTGTCCTGAAGCTGCACAACACCTATTTAAACATTCTAGTATCCTGCTCAGCTGATTCTCATTAGCCTCTGAAAAAAGAAGCTTATCATCTGCAAAAAACAGGTGAGAGATAGATGGTCCCTGCCTGCGCATCCTTAAAGATCGCCAGGCACCCCTCTCAACCTCCTTGTTTATAATATGTGATAGTCTTTCTAAGCACAAAACAAAGATATAGGGGGAGAGAAGATCACCTTGTCTAATTCCCCTTGTAGGATAGAATTTATCTGCTGCCCTTCCATTCCAAAGCACGCTGAGTGAGGCTGATTCAAATTCAATACACCTCATAATAATACCCACCAAAGAATGAGGAATGCCAGCAAGTTCCAAGGTTTCTCTAATAAAGTTCCAGTATAACCTTTCATATGCCTTCTCCAAGTCCACCTTGATAATCATGACTCCTTTTTTTTTTTACTTTCATGCTGTGCATGGAATGGATAACCTCTTGTGTCATTATAATGTTATCCACTATCTGTCGTCCCGGGACAAAACTGCTCTTATCAGGAGACACCAACTTCGGCATAAGAGGTTAAAGGCGATTAACCAGAATTTTAGTCAGCACTTTGAAGCTGACGTTGCATAATCCAATGGGTCTAAAATGGTGTATGAATTCTGACTTCGTCGCCTTAAGAAGTAAGACGAGAAAAGAATGACTAACCTCTGCTACATCCTTCTTTTTATCAAACACAGCCCTGACAAAATGATAAACTTCCCTTCCCACTACCTGCCATTGAGTCTGGTAGAAGTAGGGCTGGTAGCCATCCGAGCCCGGGGCCTTCAGTGGTTTCATGTCAAATATGTCTTGCTTGGCCTCCTCATCTGTCACAGTAACTGTTAAATATTGGTTCTTGCACAAGTTATCAGGCACCGACAAATCTTCCTCAGTGAATAGTTTTTGATAAAATTCAGTAGCCATCCGCTGAAGTTTGCCATCTTCCCATACCCACTGGTTATTATCATCTTTCAATCCTATGATCTTATTCTTTTGTCTTCTAATTATTGCCTTGGTGTGGAAATATGTTGTGTTCTTGTCCCCAAATGAGAGCCGCTAGCACCTAGATTTCTGGTACCAGAACATTTCCTCCTGATGTAGAACCTGGTTATATTCCAACACCAGTTCCTTCTCCGATCTGACCATGTATGGGTTTTTACCTCCACTCAAAGCCATCTGAATACCTCCAATTCTGGCTAATAAATTCTTTCTTACAGTGAAAGATGTTTCCAAATACATCTTTGTTCCAAACCTTTAGTGTGCTTGTCATGTTATTTAGAGAAGAAACCTTAATTAGCAAACATCCCATGAGATGTCCAAGCCGCTTCGAATCTAAATGGTCTCTGCTCATGAATGCTTCTGCTAACAAACTGAATTAGTATGGGGTGGTGGTCCGATTTATAATCTGCAGAAGAACCTTAATATACATGTCAGGAAAATTCAGCCTCAAAATTTGATTCCCAAGGCCCCTATCCAACCTTTCAAAAACCCTTTGATAGCCCCTACACTAAGGCATCTTCTCATGTCAACTGGTGCTCCCCCTGCTTTTTCCGACGCTGTTACAACTTCATTAAAATCCCCTGCCACCATCCATGGAAAAGTGATGGAGCCTGACAGTTGTTTAATTTCTTCAAAAACACTTTTTTTATTTAAAAAAGTTGTTTACGCTAACTAAACACTAAACCAAAAAAACTGAGATATATACAAATTTTAAGATATCCGAACTCATGTTCATAAGTAGTAATTTAATTTTTTTTATTTAATTATTTATCAATTAATTTTCTTAAGAAGAAAAATAATTTAAATTCTATTAAAACACTACTATAATACCTCATTTTCTTATTAAATATTGTTTCTGGCAAAAAAGTATTTTTTTAATATATACTATGTTCTTTATTTGATAAAAGGAAGTAATTAGAATAAAAAATAAATGACTTGAAATAAAAATTAAAAACAATCTTTACAATTAAAACTCTTTTATTTTATTAATGAGCTTCTATGTTTTATGTGTTTTTTTTACCACTATTTTTTTTAAACAACAGCTTATAAG
>Ga0325414_1004317_pt1 | contig 14852 bp, 6 predicted proteins | sample PopdelMetagenome_8_FD_206183 | JGI IMG/M metagenome (GOLD analysis project Ga0325414, IMG submission 206183) | Populus deltoides microbial communities from Bellville, Georgia, United States - Leaf-PdKOR-R3 | ecosystem: Host-associated > Plants > Phyllosphere > Phylloplane/Leaf | place: USA...
CTTTTAGTAGTGTAGTAAACTAGCTTATGCATTCCATCCATTTCTTCATAAAGATGATGCTCAAGACCAGGTATGTCATCCTCAAGTAGAGGAAAGATGGAAACAAAACTTTGAATTTGTCAAGTATCTATAAAAGCTTTTTGTGATTTTAAAGTCTAATAAAAAGATAAATATGTTCTTATATATCTTAAAGAATAATAAATAACTCTTTTCTAAGCAGGATATGAATTTGTTGAGAGTTACCATTATTCTAGTGAGCCTATACATATCCTTTACAAACTAGAGAGGTTTCATGTCTAGGATGACCTAAAATTTTTTAAGATTAGGATCTATTCCCACTTGTTGACCAAGATTTATAAATATTCTCCACCTTAATGATGAAAGCATAATTGACAGGATTCAACTTTATTTAGTAATGATAGATAACATAAAATACTTATTGGGGATCTTAGAGATGCAGCTCAAAGCTTATGCTTTTCATTAATATGACATCCATATAGACTTTTATATTCTTCATCAATTAGTCCTTAAAAACCTGATTCACCATTATTTGTAGATGACTCTAGTATTTTTAAGCTCAAAATTGTTGGGTTTCTTGAAACATATAAATAAAAAAAGTAGTAATTTGAAATTTCTATGGAGTCTCGAAGATCTTGTTAGACAATCAAGGATCATTTAGGGTTTGTGTGAAGATTACCTAAAGAAAAAAAAATTTCATCTTTCTTAGTTTAGATCAACTTTTTAAATCTGGATTATCGCAAAATACAAGTTGTCAAATTATCTAGCCTTTAAAAGTAATCGACACGAACGACCAGATAAAAATTTTATAAAACCCTTATAGGAGAAAAAGATTTATATGCTTTCAGAGCTAGCTTTTTATTTTTTCTATTCTAACTATCTATATAAGTTTATCTGATGTGTAAAGTGCATACAATATGTAATGTTCTGTATAGAAGGCTTAACATTCTATTTACAGAAAAAACCTAATAACTCTATAAATAAATAAAAATCTTTTCCTTTAAATAATATTACATATATTATTTCAAGATAAATTTAAAAAATTATACAATCAAGTCCCTGCTTGACTCTTTTAAGTCTAGAATTGTAATCCCTTGTATAAATAACATTCTAATCCTTAATTTTTAAAATTTATTTATAATCAAGTCACACTTAATTAATCATTTCATTTTCATTTTTTACCGATAGTTTCTAATGTGTATGATATATAACACGTGGTTGATATATAGCACATGGTTGATACACGTGTCTTTATTTAATATAAATATGTTTCATCCCTATAATTGATGGCGTAGAGACTGGACTTTACCTAGGGTTAATGCACTCAGGGCTAAATGATTAACATTAGGGTATTTTTGACTACTTAGGAATTCTTGCAAGTCTTATACCTATGAGCATTTACTTACAAAGTTTTATAGGAATTTAAGCCTAATTTAGAGATACATTTTATAGGCCTCATTGGTTGATAAGACTTTTAAGAGGCTAAATTGACCATCCTGAATTTAGTAGAGTAGTGGGTCAAACATTATACCTGAACTTAAAAGGTTGCAATCTACATTAAGGCTTTGAATGTTTGGATGAGCTTTATGAATCATTATAGCTTTAAGATTATGTCTTTTATGGGTCTTGCCTTAAACTATTCGACATCGACAATATGATTGAGGGTATTGATTTTAGGCCTATCAATATAGAACCTATCATGTTTTAAGCATATCACTTTAGATATGTAAGAGTTTTGTTTGCCCTAATATTCTCCCTACTCTCATCTTCAATTCTTAGATCAGTTAGGAACCATCATTAGTGTTAGATTCCTTATCCTATCACCATAAATAAAATTTTACCCCAATCATTTAAACACAAAAGCATATAAGAATAGCTAAGTTTTTCAAGACTTTTAATGTTAAAAATTTGAGCATAAACCCTTTGTTTAACATCCCTTTATCCTTTTCATAAAATAAAAACAATAAAGTCATATGAACATTATAACAATATTAATAAAATTTTAATAATGATTTAGTGGCATACCTTTTCTCTAGGCTTTGGAAATCTTTTGCTAGGATTGTGACCTTTTTACTCCTTAACTCTATATTATTGTTATTTTTTTTTAAATTTTGGACGCATAATTGAGAAGCATCCTTAAATGATTTGAGGACTTGGTTTAGTGCTAGATTTGCATTGATTGATCTCTTTAAACATTGAAAGAGCCTATGATTAATTAAAAAAAGGGTAAAACATGCCAAATGATTTTGGATAAAGAGTAGATAAGTTTGAAGTGCTGGATTCTAATTTTAGTCTATGAGTTTGAAAAATTAATACGAACTACTAAGTAATATTATCTATTTATAATTAATGATTAGAAAAGGTATCGAGAAAAATCACGATCATCATACACTTATCTAATGGTTGGAACTTAGGATAAAGAGTAGAAAATGTTAGGGAAACATGTTTCATTTAGAGAAAAAAGCCAAAAAATACAAGCAGATCCAAAAGATGATTTCAAACATAGGGATGAAAATATATTTAATTTAAATGAAATATTTCAATTTTGAGTAATTACCCAAATTTATTTTTCCTTTTCATTATTTTTTTTTCCAATCAAACAACTCAAGTTCTTTTCCCAAACCAAAAAATCTGAATGATAACTTTACTAAGATTTCTACATATAACTTAAAATTTCTACTCATTATCCTATTAATTTTATTTACCTAAAATACTAAGAAAATCACAATTTACTAGCCAAATTAATATATTTGATTTGATGTGAATTGATTGTCTTGGCAATTTTAAAGGCAATTAAGATGAAATTTTTTTCTTAAAATGTTAAGGCAACAAGATCTTAAATCTACCTAAGTTAATCCTGGTTAACCTGTCAAACCTGTATCCCGGTCATTAAATTGACTGGGTTTAATAATTTTTTTTTCTTAAACCATCTTTTATCTAATTATATGATAAGTAAAAATAGATTCTATCATGAAAGCAACCCAATAAAAAAAAAGAAAAGCAAACATTATTGGTTACACAAAAAGAACGGGTGCTAATTTTTTTAAAACACTACTACAATCTTATTACAAAAACAAAGTAAAAAAATTGAATGATATTTGATGAAATAAAATCTAAAATATACTCTTAATTAATTTAAGAAAAATTTGGTTGAAATTCATAATAAGGAAAATAGAAAACACAAAATACATCAGGCAACAAGCATGCGTGTTTAACATTCTTGACACATTACAAAAAGGCTAGGCATGTGCATGATTGTTTTTTTTTAAGGAGTTTATGGCTCATTGTTTTTATAATAGGTGATAGGTCGCTTGTTGTGGCAGATAATTTATCACGTGATTGACTATTTTTCAGTTACCCCTAATGACTAGAATATTAGGGTCAATATTTTAGGCATTAGAAAACTGTTTTCCAACTAATTTTTACATGAAATGTCTAAAAAACAATGTAAATACCTTGATAAACTCATTCCCTGCCCAAAAAAAAAACCTTAAAGTCACTTTAAGAAAAATTAAAATCAATCAAATTTTAAAAAACTAAATGGACCATGATCTATGTTTTCAATATTTTTATAGGGAAACAACATCACCATTGAACTCCTATCAAGAAGACGAAGTCATTGATACCAAGAAAGATCATTTTTTATTGTTAAAATATGGTTATTCAAATGTTTATTTTTTATCTTATCTATCATTTTTCAGCTACCCTCTCTCTCCTTATTCGAACCCAGGACCGATTCTAAAGGAAATAAATTTGAAAAATAGTTTTTTTTAAATATATGTAGTATATTCTAAATAAATTAATTAAAAAAATTAGATTGAGATGCAAAAAAAAAACCACAAAATAGTCAAGGCATCAAGCTTAAGTGCCTAACACACCTAGCTTATTAGAAATAAGGTCAGGCATGTGCCTGACTAATTTTTTTTCTTTTTTAATAAGAGCGGATGACTCCATTTTTTTCATAACAAGCAGCATGTCACTTGCTGTAGCAAATAACTTGTCGCCCGATTAACTATTATATAGCCATCCTTGATGATAAAAAAATCAAGGTCTAATATTTGAGTCCTGAAAATCTATTTTTTAATTTATTTTTACCTAGAAATATCTTAAAAACACTCCAAGTACATTGATAAACCAATTCTCAACGCTAAAACAGCTTAATATCACTCTAAAAAAATCAACCAAATTTAAAAAGAATAAATAGACTCCAATCTACTTTTCCAGCATGTTTATAGCATGTTTATAGAAAAATATCATCACCATTAAACTTATCTTGAGAAAACGATGTCATTGACATCAAGAAAGGTTTTTTTTTTTTTGCCGAAATATGACCAACCAAATGTTCTCTCTCCTCTGTCATTTTTTTTTTGTAATTTTTTTTTTGTAACCCTCTTTCTCTTCCTTCAAACCTAGAATTGACAACACAATAACAAAAATGGATTATATGTTTGTTTTATTGTCAAATTTTGTTCTTAAAAAATAAATTTCTTTAACCAACAAAACCAAACTCCATCTTTCAAAACTAAACAATCACTTAATGTCAGAATACTTTTTGACATTTTAAAAACTCTATAAAAAAACAATTAAAAATAAATTATGAGCTTGAAATATTATTTAACTTAATTTATAACTACGCAATTGAAAAAAAAATTGAAAAAATTAAAAATATTATTCTAGGAAAGAGTATTTTGTACAGTGAAATCAACAAATCTTAGTTTACTAGTCATTTGGTGTATAACATCCATCAATTTATTTTTTATTTCGATATAAAATTTCTCTTTTTTATAAGAAAAGTGAACTTGTAAAGAAAAATAATATAGAAAAGTGATCAATTTATTAGGCCAACGAACCATCGAGGTAACTAGTTTATTATCTAGTGTTATCCCTCCCTTTCCTAGTTCTGTGAAGAAATGAGATTGCCGACAGGGCAAGTTTTGGGTGGTGTGGTTGCATTCGACGACCCTTTCTTGTAAATAAAATAAGTGTACAAATTCGTAGAAATATCAATATTTGTTAATGATGTGCGCATATTTATTCTCATAGAGTACGAAGCTCACCGAGAGAGCCACTCGGAATTGCGAAACAACTTGTACAGAAGGCACTGTCCTCCAAAAGAACACTATGATTCATCAGTGCCATATTCTGCGGCTCGGACCCATCTTGCAAAGATGTCTCACTAATTTTTATCAATCCTTCTTTTCAGTGTCTTGTGTTTTCAACTTATTCTCAATATAAAGGAATTATTCTTCCAGTCTAAATATTTACATTAATATGAAAAATTTCCTTACCTTGATACGGTGCGCTGTTGGAGTTTGAGAGCCCTAACCAGCAGACACAAATGGCCGCCAAGTCAATCCTTGCAACATAATTATAGAGTATGTATACTCTTTTTTTCTTTTGTTTTCTTTTTTTTTTGCAACTGGGCATCCCAAATCACTCTACCCTAGATCAAACACGAACCTATTCCCTAGCTTTGCTGTATTTCTGGACTGTTCATCTAGCCATGGTACAAGTCTACATTTTTCTGTGCTGTTCATCTTTATTAAGTTCATGTGTCTTGGCTTCTTAAAATAAAAAAGTAAAGGCCACTATAATTGCATTACATCTTTGTAATATAATATATAACGCATTATAGTATCTTTGACTTTGGAAATTGAATACCACATAAGGATATCCAATAGTTTAGATTTTCGATTTTTATTTGAAAGTCTCAAGTTTAAATTCTAAGAACGGTGGAGATTTGAAAACTTGATTGGAATTTAATAATTGGCTGTCAATAATGAATCTCTCACTTGCAATTTATACTCTATGGATTGGATCCTCAAATCATTACTAAGTCATTGGACCTTAATAGTTATATTATCGCATCGAATTTAATAATTAAATCTAGGTTTACTTAATTTAAAATATTTAAATCTGATGATGATCAATAACTTTTATATTATTTTATATTCTTATATTTACTTTATATAGAACATGTATACTAACAAATTTAACCTTGAACAAAATTTATCACAAACACAATTTTGGGAAGAGCATCGAGATTTTTTTTCCTTTGATAAATGACCAAGAGCTTTGAGTTATTTCAAATATGTAATTGTAAGTGTAAAACCATGCTTGCGCTATTTTGGACCCCCGAGTAAACGGAAAATCCCATCTGCGGTATCTTCCTCGTTTTCAAAGGCCGAAAATAACTTTTTTTCAATTTCGAACTTTTGAATCAAAATGTTGCCTCCAAAATCAAGCAATTGAAAGGCAGCTGGTAGGCCTAGCATCCCATTGAACTTGTATTTTCTTGCACAAGCCAGCACCCTAAATTCTTTATAAAAAAAAGAAAAACAAAAAACAAAAAACCTCCTATGAATGTTATCCGTTTTAATTCGATACATCTATACATGCATGTTCATGTGTATTTGTCATTTCACCCTTGCATAATTATGCACTAAAAAACCTGACAAAGAAATGGGCTCAGAAATTCAAAACATGATTTATTAGTATCTCTTATGGCCAGCTGAATTTTTGTGTGTTACTCATGTAAAATTTGAAAAACAAGGATGGAAGATAAGGACAGAACATATTGATACCATTAATATTAATAAAGAAAGAATACATCAGCAATTCCACTAAATTAAATACCATATCCTGTATTGTTGCTTGGTCGTCTTTACTTTACTAGTTAATGGTGGGTAATAATTTTCCTCACTAGCTAAAACTTTGTGGATCAATAATACATTTTTCTAGATGCGATTTCAACCTCATCACTTCAAATATTACACACACACACACACACGCGAGTTAAACAGAGTTGCTAATTCGGACTACTGCACCGACTGATTAGCCATTAAGCACATATACACAGTAGCAATGATCGAAATTCAAATGAAAATGATGGTGATGATTGTATTGATGATAGCAATGGGTTAATAATTGTAAATCTTATTTTAAAAATATAGTTAGTGCAAAATAGTGTCATTAAAGGAAAAGAAATCAAAATTGTTGCTAATTGGACGAGAGGAAGAAAAGGAGGAACAAAAGCACCTTCATAGGGCCCATTTCATGTCTCCTCATGAGACCTAAGCTTCCCCCCCACTGCACAATCACACTATTCTTCTTTCATCTCTTTTCTTTCCTTCTTTCTTTCTCCATCACCCACCCGTTTTCTTAATTTCAATTCTTGTCAAAATAGTCTTGATCATTTTCTCTGCAAAAGAAATTAATCATGTCAGGTGATCAAAGGCCTAAAGATTCTGCTGAAGGCTCTTCGCGATCTGGAGGCGATCACCACCAGCTTCAATCAGCTCCTTTGAGCCGGTATGAGTCGCAGAAACGGCGAGACTGGAACACTTTCGGGCAGTACTTGAAGAATCAGAGACCCCCAGTTTCATTATCTCAGTGTAATTGCAATCATGTGCTTGATTTCCTTCGGTATCTTGATCAGTTTGGCAAGACTAAGGTTCATCTACATGGGTGCGTCTTCTTTGGACAACCTGATCCTCCTGCTCCTTGTACATGCCCTCTAAGGCAAGCTTGGGGGAGCCTTGATGCCCTAATCGGACGCCTTCGAGCAGCTTTTGAGGAGCATGGAGGATCAGCGGAGACTAACCCTTTTGGAAATGGAGCTATTCGGGTTTATTTGCGTGAAGTGAAAGAGTGTCAAGCTAAGGCAAGAGGGATTCCTTACAAGAAGAAGAAGAAGAAGAAGACTCAAATAAGGCCAAGAGACGAAGCAAAGCCTTCGATGCAGACAGCTTAAGTCCTTTGGCTTCTTCCGATAAATGGTAATTATTTTTTTCTCTAGATCATACATAACATTTAAATACATATATACCAATCTTGTGCTTAGTTTAGAAAATCTTATAGCAAGACTGGCTAAATATAAATGTATTTTTAATTTAACTACACGGCAAGCAAATAACCAGGTAAAACTTAATCAATTCTTGAAAATGGTATGGCTGAGTTAAGACATATAGCGTACGTGTGTTAGTAGAAGGAAGTCGAACGGCAGTGATTGATTGGATTTCCAATACATTGAAAGGCTTCATGACATACGGAAACTAGTTTGTGTGGAGTTTTTCGTTTTCTGTCATAAACCCTAAACCCACATTCCAAAACCCTAATCTGATATCACTTTCAAGACTGTGCAAGATGAAACAACTCTCTAGTTAAATGAAAAATTTACCTGAACAGCTTTTACCCTTATTTATTATTTCAAGAATACATCAACTACCATTATTGGAAAGGAGGGAGAATAGTATTTTGTTCCCCCCCCCCCCCCCTCTCATCACGCTATAAAAACACTGTTCAGGTGCTGTTTCCAAATTGGATTAAATAAATTTCGCAGCCTGTTTTACTTTTTGCCTTGTTTTGCCTCTTTTGTGATTCTGCGTGATTTTTTGCTCCCCATGATTCGAATGACCATCATGTGATATGTCATACGTTGCATGTGATTTTTATACACATTGACGTTGGGATTTAACATGCATAATTATAGTCTCATAATATTTAAACTCCCAACTATTAATTTTTATTACTTTTCTTGTTGTGGAACCAAAATCTTGTATTTGTATGTGTATGTGCTTTCATTGTAAAAAACCATTAGTCTTGTTAATAGCCAGAAATCTCAAAATATGCTTGAGGGAGATCTGTGAAAGCAGGTACGCTGGTAAAATTATGAGTCAGCACATATGATGTCTCTGTCCCAGGAAGTGTTGTACACTGCATTATTGTCTTCTATAGATTTGAATGGATGGTTGTCGGCATTTCATTACATTCATTTGCATTCCCTGAAATTAATTTGTTTGAGAAAAAAAAAACTGAAATATATGAAAATAAATAATCTTTTTATTTAAAAACCAGGCGATATTCTTGAATTTTAATCCTGAGGAACTTCCTTATTAGCAAATTTCTTATGAAAATTAACTTACCTGTTCCTCTGAGATAATAAACAAAGTATCAAGCATGCTACGTCTCTTAATCCAAAGTAAAGTCTCTTGATCACTACCCACTATTTGTCTTTATGAATTCTCAAAGATAGTGTAAAAAGTGTTTGTTGGGATCATATAAGGTTTGATCTCCTTTAAACCAGATTTCATAAGCATGATTTGACTGATCAAGGATTGAAGTTTTGTGATTAGGGATTTATTTTGCCTATCCAAATAGATGGATGGATCGAGTTAATTTTCAGGAGATGTCTAGTAATGGTGAGTTTAATGGATACAGAGTGATGTGCGTGGTTGAGAATCGACAATGATAGTCATTACAGTATAGAAGAAGAAGCAATCGCCATAGTTGTGGCAAGGATTATATATATACTTTTAATTTAAACCTTATATCCTAATTAACGATTTGTTGTTTCTGTTAGTATATTACAGTTTCCACAATGTATCTTGGTAAGTGACTTATGTGTGCTTTTAAAATCTCCATCTTTCAGCTGTAGCAAATTAAAATTTTCTTTTCCAATCTCAAATGCGAAAGAAACAAGCTATTCTTGAATTTGTAATCAATTTCATTTATAAGAGATTGTTTTAGACAGGAAATGGATATTCTGCATTTTTTAAATTAATCTTGGAAATCAAGTACGGCAACCCTAAATCAAAAATTAATTTTCCTGTTTTTTTTTTATGTAAATTAATGCTTTAACTAGTTTCTGAATAAACCTAATATAGGGGACGTCTTACGGTTTTAGGGATTGAAGGTAAGAACATGTTAAATGACATACATTCAAAATTAGCTTATAGCTGAGTCGCATAGATTGGTTTTCTTGAATTCATTTCCCATGGACATTTACTTCCATGGATATGCATGAGACTAACCTCAGTACATCATGCCAAAAACAAAAGGCATTAATTTTGCTGTGAAGTTCATAGTTTTATGGCCATACCACCGCATCTTGTTAGAGAAAAATAAAAATTAAATATAAAATAGTGTAAGTTTACACAAGTTTTAAGTTTTAAAAAAATTTACTCAAAAACACATATCAAAAAATTATATAAATTATATTTTAAAATTTCACATAGAAATTTAAGCTATTGAATATAAATGATTCTTTAATATATTTGATACCCATACCACAACTATGGTGATTGCTTCTTTTTTTTTTTTATACTGTAATGATTATAATTATTGACTCTCAACAACACTCATCACTCTTTATCCATTAAACTCACTACTATGCTATCTCGATTCATCCATCTATTTGGATATGCAAAATAAATCCTTAATCACAAAACTTCAATCCTTAGTCAAATCTTGTTTATGAAATTGATGATTGAGCTATGACACTTTGATGATTGAGCTAAACCCTCTATTTCCATCTTGAATTTTTATCAATTCGTTATCAAAAAATCCCTTTTGTGGCCAATTGAGCACTTGTACTGTTAATCAATTAAGTACAATTTGTCTAAATTAAATAAATATAAAAAACCCTACTCAATAGGAAGGGTGGTGTGGACAATAATATTAACATGAATGAATGAGAAGGTTATAATAATAACTTTACATGAAGATGCGTACTTTTTTGTTTGTTTGTTTGATAATAATTGAAGATATGATATTAATTAATTAAAAGTGCATGGATATTTAATTCCCTTGGAAAAAGAGTCTAGACAACACCTAAAAGGAATTTGATGAAATGAAAAATATAGGTGCTCAATAGGCAGAATTGATCATTGGTCTAAAAAATAATTTTTATATGATTTTGTAATATCATTTTTTTCTAAAAGTTATTTGATCTTGAAATTTATATAAAATATCACTATATTGTGTTGACTTAATAACAATTAGAAAATAATGAAGGTAATAATGTTTAATTCCATGATCGTATGACTATGTGAAACAATTATTTTATTCTGAAAATATAAGTTTTTTTTAAAATAGTTTTTATATTATTCTCTAATAATCTAATAATAGCAAGGAAGGTTTTTTTTTTTTACAAATTGATGAAAATATAAGGTGGAAATAATAGGTTTCACTATGTTAATTAAAATGGTTTTGGAGTGGTTTGGTTGGTGATGGTGAAATAATAATTATAATATACAATATGTTTTTTGAAAAAAAAAATTTAATACTGGCACCACAACAGATGGAGAGGACCATTGAGGTGGTAATATTGATGTGATAATGGTTGTTATATACATATAAAGAAGAAAAGAAAAATATATGTATATTTAGTGTCTAAAATTTTAGATTTATTTCATTTTAGATTTTGAGTTGTTATATTTTTCATTTAAGCATGCAGATGTTCAATTTTTTTTAGATAAATGCTTTTGTTATGCGCTGTTATATATATATATATATGTGTGTGTGTGTGTGTGTGTGTGTGTGTGTGTGTTTGTGTGTAATGATGATAATTTAACTATTAAATTGACATATAGTAATGTTGTTATGTTTTCTAAGAATGCATAACTTTGAATTGATTTCTAATTGTGATATTTTTGTTTTTATTAGTTGTATATCAATAATTTAGGAAATTTATCAATTGAGTTTTATATGTATATATATATATAAGAAAAATTAGATTATTGGTGATGTTTTCACTCAACATTCACTTCCCATCCTTATGCCATGTTTGATCATATAAAAAATAAAAATAATTCTTAAAAAAGAACTTAAAAGAATTTATATTCATTTAATTTCCTTCAATTTCTTACCAATTAAATAAATATCCAACTCAAAAAACTAATAAATTTAATTATTTTCATTATATAAGAAAGTTGTATACTTAATTTGTAAAACTCTTTATACTTTCTCAATAAACTCTTTCAATTCCATTGAACAAAAAAATAAATAAAATAAAAAATAAAATACAAATCCGTATCAAACTTCTTCATAGTTAAACTCACCACCATTTAATTGCTTTTACTTATGGCCACTCATCAAGAACAACTCGACCTTGTAATACAAAGTGATATCATAATAATGAAATCCAACAAAACATTATCATAATAAGGCCATAAACAACTAAAAGGTGGATTTCTTCAATTTTAGTTTACAAAGCAATAAACTTATTTTTTCAACTTTTTTTCCTTTTTTTCTTTTTTTACATGTTCAAATATGAAACTCACAATTATGTATATTGGACCCATAACGTGAAAATTTGCAATTAACTAATGAAATGCAACAAAAACACATTATTGATAAATATTTGAAATTAAAAATACAATAAAAAAATAGATGGACATTAAATTACAAATAAATTAAAAACTTCATTCACAATCGGCGAACATGTCAATATGGCACATTCCTATGCAATAGACGAAAACTAAAAAAAACTACTTGGGCAGATAAATTTAAAAATCTAAACATGCACATAATAAAAATAAAAATACTGAAACCTAAATAGAAAAAATTGAAAAGCTCAAACGCATATATGTGACTAACTCAATAGCAATCCTATATCATTCTTTGGAAAAATAAATCTTATAATCGTTTCTAATTTTCATTTATATCTCTTTTCATAAGAATAATATATTAATTTTCATTCTTATCTCCACTTTCATTTTTATTTCTTTCAACCAACTTCAAAAAAAAAAAACTTTCATTTTCATTTTCATACTTGCATTATCCAAATTTCAAACTTTTAATGACTGTTCATTCTAATAATTAACTTGTATCAAATGACTCCTCCACATTGAGGCCCTAATCCAGCCATGCATGGAAGTAGAATTGTCTAAAAAAACACAATTTTTAGACCAATATTTTGCTTTCCATTTTCTTTTTAAAAAAAAAATAATAAAACCGGATAGAAACTAAGCAATACCTCCATTAGAAATTAAGTACAGATTGATAATTTACATATTTGCTTATGGTGTGTCAAAGGATATTGTTATTAGTATAAATCTGAGTTTTGGAAAACAATAAACCCTAAGAATGTTAATTGCCTGCACAACCAAACAATATTGTTTAGGCTGATAAACACTTTTCTTTGAAGAAAAAAAAGTAAAAGAAAATTGTTTACTGAAATCTTCTTATGGGCTTTTGACTATATGATATGGGTATGTGTCATGGACGCCTACCCGAAGGGTCAAACCATTGCAAGGAAGTTGATAAGTTAACTAGAAAGATGAAATAAAGGCTTACAGTTATTTCTAGTTGTTGAGTGGTTTTGTAATGTACGTGTGTACATGCATGTATCGGAGGAGTTCATTAGGGCTTCAGGGAAACATATCGTTTTACTAAACCTGGGAGAAACGAAGCAAGAAAACTCAAGCATAACATCAATTCCAAGAGAGTGTATAATTCACGATTTTGGTAATAGTTATTGTTTGACGAAGTTACAGTTCGCTTTGTATTTTCTGTTAGTTAATTATAGGTTTGTTTGGTTCAAATTCGAAAGCCTGTCCTCTTACAAACGTCCACTAAATCTCTTCTGAGCAACAGTCATACGTACAGAAGTTGAGCTTTTCTTCTCCAGCCTATTACTTTGTTAAACTTCGATGATTGCTACATGTTCTTGTATGCGATTGTTCCTTTTTATTATTACTATTATTATTCTTTAACTTGATTTTATACTGTTATTATTCTATTTACATACTCGAAAACTTTAACCTTGGACGATAGAGCTCCCTCCCTTAATCCCTCTCTATATATTACTTTCTTGATGATAGTGTGTGTGTGTGTGTGTGTGTACAGACACATTTATGGTTGATGAAATGATTTTGATTGTGTAGGGCAGTCCAGGTTTGGAGCTCGGATACCACCAAAGTTTCTATAAATAGAAAATGCTATTGATCCCTTAATTATCTGAGAGATATTACTATATATTCGCTCAAGATGACATGTGATAACATGATACTGTTAGAATTAGATAAATTAAGCTAATTCGGAGTTTATTGGCAACTCTTATTGCTGTTTTGGGTTTTGTTAGCTGCAATTCGAAGCTTCAGCTGTTACTCTTTGCTTTGTTTGTTTTTTCGCTTTTGGTCTTATGTGCAAAATTTAAAGCTGTACGTTCTGGCCTTGAAACATTGTCCTCAATGAGGGGAAATTTCTTAGATTCAATCAGGTAAAGAGTTTGTGCTTGGATAACTGGTAATGTCACTAGGAGTGGATGAGTGGAGGCCTGTGATTGCCTCGATAGAGCAGGTTGTGTAGGTTCTGAAGTAAATAACCAGATTTAACAATTACGTATATGCTTTTTGCTTCTTGTTAATCTTGAATTACGGCAGTAACATTTTGCTTTTTGTTAATCTTTGCAGGATCACAAAATAGGACAAATGGAGATGAAGTGCCAGAAAGGCAAATGTTGGGGGTCTAGCCTCTGCTTCAGTACTTATTATATAGCTAGCTAGCTTCTCTCTTTGCAGATAGTGTTACATCACAGCCTACTTCTAAATAATCTTGTCCTGGCAGGTTGGTCTAAGAAGCTATTCCTAGCTTATAGGAATTAAAACTGTAGTCGTAATGTTTCTACTACATCCTCGACTTCTTAATTAGTAAGACGTTAACACTATATGTCCAGCTCTGTTGTTTCTTTGCAAAACTAGTGTCTTAATTCAGCTAATGGTGAAAATGGCTTTTAGCTTCTGCCAAAATGTAGCTTTGGGCTTGCCTCTCATTAGAAGTGCTGTACTTACTAGTAATCCTTCAATTGTCCAAAGTACCAAGTTTTTCTTCATGTTTAATCTTTAGTTAATTTCCTACATATGCGAACTTTTTATCTTTAGCTAACTGCTTTTTCTTACACTGCATATGGAGAGAACTCTATTTTAGACTCTACCACCCGTTGATATATATCCGAATCAATCTGATTCCAGGATACGAGGAGCTTGGATTTCTCCCCAGATGCATACCTTAATTTATCAGCTACACATGGATAGTGGGCGGAATAGATCACT
>Ga0325414_1004319_pt1 | contig 14849 bp, 12 predicted proteins | sample PopdelMetagenome_8_FD_206183 | JGI IMG/M metagenome (GOLD analysis project Ga0325414, IMG submission 206183) | Populus deltoides microbial communities from Bellville, Georgia, United States - Leaf-PdKOR-R3 | ecosystem: Host-associated > Plants > Phyllosphere > Phylloplane/Leaf | place: USA...
ATTAAATTAAAGGCTATATTGCTCCGAGCTGCCATTAGTTACTGGTAAGCAACTCCTATCCAAACAGTGACGGTTTCAGACTTGTTGCCATGCAGGGGCTAAAATCTAATTTCAACTTTTAGGAGGGACCAATTCATATAACTTGTTTAACAAATTACAAAATGAGTGGCTTTAAGAACGACCGCCGCCGCCGCCCACTCCCCCCGACGTCATCGTTGAGATACAGCTCCCTTCTTATAGCCACAGCAACCGTAGACCACAGACTACTAATCCCAATTTTAGCAGAAACCATGTTTCAAGTGCATCGTTCATCATTCCATTCAGTGTACACATCAGCCATTGAGACACTCATTGATGGATGGCAAGGTCAATCTGGTTCTTTCCCCACAGAGCGGGAAGGTGCAGAATCAAGGAACCTTGGCAAAAATAATCTGACTATCCTTGCTAGCTCATAACTAATTCTGCATTTTATCATATAAGTAATGGCACTTAATGAGATCATTTGGTAAAAAAACACAACTCTTACAACAATTTTTCAGCACAAAACAATTAAGCTCCAGTAACATACATAGATGAATCACAACGGCCATCCAAACACCAAGTAGAGGGACTCTTTACTCAGCTCTCGATTGACCAGCTCGGGATGAAAGAATGATACCAACAATGAGACCGTAGAGGGCTAGTGCTTCAGCAAAGATGAGAATGAGGATCATCCCAACAAAAAGCTTTGGCTGCTGGGCATTAGCTCTGCAAAATACAAGCCAACATTAAAGTGGAACTTTCAACAAAAAACAGAAAACCAATAACTCATTGGGCAAAAACATCAAAGAAAACACAACCGACCATCTGTATGGCATGTATCAACCTTGAAAATGGAAGGCTAATCAACGTGCCCCACATCAATTAAAAGGTATAAAGTATACTGCAAACTTCATTATTTTACCCAACTAAGCTGCGCAGACACTACGAGTTATCTACACCAAAAGGGTGAAGATAAAATTATTATAATCAAATACCTGCTTCTCACCAGGCTCTAAACATCAGGACCCAACAGCAAACTCCATACATCTAAGCTTATATTTTCAAATATCTTCACAAATGCAGACCAACAATAAACCACTTGTAGAACACAACCTTAAATATTTTGCTAACAAGAATTCTAAGCACTGTCTAGAAAACTTTAGCTTGCGTTTATTTTAGCGACTGCATCTTGTATCTAATTTTTGTTTGGATGGCTTTTCATATATGACGATATTTGGGGTTCCTCCAATCATTAATTTTCACGGTCTCTAATTGTTATGTTTACGCTTCTGTTTACAGAAACTTAAAGCTGATTAAAATTTGCTTTGAATTCCCTTTGAGAACATTTGAGAAATTTTATTGAAACTAAATTCAAAGTCTGGGTTGAGTCCAAGTTACAGCGCCCCCCCCCCCCCCGGCGCTCAATCAACTACTATGAGCATGGTTACTGCTGAGCGAATCTCAAACACTCAATGGAGAAGCTTATAAACTAAAATCAAACAAGCTTTCAGAGCTCAATTCACAACTGAATCAAGCTTGAGAAACTATTCCAATCCATTCAATCAAGCTTGCAGCCATATCACATACACGAGCAAAACAAATATTGAATACAAAAACATAAAGCAGCTACACCCAGTATTTCATATCATATCGCATCTTCAAATACTGCTCCTAAGGTGGAACACAAACAATTGAAGACAGCAAGTTAACTTGCACGTAATTAAGTGCCTAGTCTCCTCAAATACCAATGCAGCCAAAACATTCTTTTAGGCTTACATAGACAAGAAAACTCGTACATTGACGTTAAAAAACCAGTAACATCTACATTTTTCTAAGCAGCACGCTCTCGTTCAATTCCTACTATTCAATTAAATGAGGTCAATTACCAAGCAGGCAAAAAAAACTTAGCTATTGTAATCAGATATCAAGGCAGTCAAGAGATTTACCTCACACCAGCATCACCAACGATGCCAATAGCCATACCAGCAGAGAGACCAGCGAGGCCACAAGCAAGGCCAGAAGAGAGATGAGCATATCCATCAAAAAGATAATAGGATTTTGCTTTAGGGTTAATACCGGTACTGATAATCACAGCAATGATCAGACCGTATATACCCAAAACTCCAGCCATAACAACCGGAACTATGGATTTCATCACGAGTTCTGGTCGCATCACACCCATTGATGCAACGCCAACTCCACTCTTCGCGGTACCGTACGCAGCTCCCATGCCTGTACAACCACCCAATCAAAACACCAGACCCACGCCCTCGTCAATAAAAAAACAATTTGAGTCTTAATACTCGTAGATCTAGATCAAAACGGAAATTGGGAATTAGAATTTGCTTTCAAAATAAAATGAGATTAAAATTATTGGATTACAGGAGAAAACAAGGGCGGCAGCGGCGCCAAGGAATCCGAAGAACGGAGCGGTTTCATCGCCACTGAATGTCGAAGCCATTTTGTTATTGGATTTTGACGAGAACGGAGAAGATGATTGAATTTGAGAGCTCTTTTGTGTTTTTTTTTTTTAAAAAAAATAATCTGGAGAGAGAGCTTCTTGGCGATGCTTCGCGATTAACAGATTTTTAGAGCCAAGGAAGTCACTGGGCTCTTAGGCCAGCCTGGGTAGAGAAATAGAAAGGAGAGACTGGGCTGCGGGGCCGAAATTAGGTTAGTATAAATTAAAAATTAAAATCAATGAAGGGAAATTTTACTTGCGCAAAAAAAAAATGAAGGGAAATTTTAACTTGGATTAAAGCAAAATATTCATTTTTAATTTAAATTTAAATTTATTTCTAATAAAAAATATTTTAATTTTTTTCCCTAAGGAGCATTATTATATAAAAAGTCTTGCGTAAATTGACATGTTAAATTATAAAAATATTCTATTATTATAAAAGGTCATGTTGTTCTAACTTTTGAGTCATAGTACGTTTTATTTCATAAACAATTTGAGAAAAAAATTAATTTATATTTGGAATTTTTTTTACTTAAAACTAGTTTTTGAAAAATAAAAATAAAAAAGAATTAGAATCAGCATGTTATAGAAAAAAAAAACCTTCAAAACTTTGATCAAATTTAGAAACCATCTTTGACAAAAGTCACTAATTTTATATCAACACCCTGAGACTAGCCATGGCTAAATTTCATGTCATATCAAGATGGGAGTTAACCTAGTTAAATTCCATCAACTACATCAACTCACAATCAGGTAAATCAGATCAAAATCAAGATAAAAGTTGGTTTTAACTTTTTAAAAAATAATTCCATAACAATGTCATTTCAACTATTTCAACTTTTTTTAAAAAAAATATTGAACCAACATAGCTTTACATTGACCCACCCAATTCATCATCCAAGCCTAGGCCGGGGATGAATTATGCTAAATTTCAAAACTATGCTTACTCGTAGCCGGACCCATAATCCAACTGTCATAAAGTGATAAATTTACACAAGTGAATTGCAAATATGATGCATAGCACGGTCGGTTATGCTTCCTGACCGTAGCTTACTAGGAGTAGACCCGCATATCCAACTATCCCAGGACATCATATAAACAAGCAAAGTTTTGAAAACTCCTATGGTGAATGTCATTCTCATACTATGGTTTTCCCGACAAACAAATCCTAAGCATATCGAGGGCAGGATACAAAAAACATACCAAAGTGACATTTGACGAAGACGAGCATGTCTGAGTTTCTGAGCATATCAAAAAGACTTACCAATGTGTATTATTCTTTCATGATACAGTACATCCAGAATGAAAACGTTCGCCAATGGAAACAAATCTAGGATGAATCGCAATTGAGTCAGCAATTCATGAATGGGCAAAAAATGACAGCACAAGCATTGGCCAGCCACCACTAGGTACTTCATTTAAGCTGAAACTTGCCAGGTCGTTTCAGGTCCACAAAGGAACCGCAAGTCGGTCACCCGTCAAAATGTCGTGAAACATTACTCCAGAGGAACCTGGAAAATTGTAAATCAAAAAACCCTCTTCTTTCCATAAAGAGATCAGAATGAAAGAAAACAAATGTGTCACTGAATGACACTCAATGTCATCAAGGAACTTCTGTTCCCTCCCTAATTCTGAAACCGATGGGTGATTATAAGAGGACAAAGTGCAAATTAAATGCCAGACAACTATCAGTGACATATGTTGAAGTGACAAACTGAACAGCATATCATGATAGAGACGATCAAAGCTTAAAGCATTATCATATTCTTTCGGCTAACCAGGGGCAGGATTTTCTCATTACTGCTTACATAAACTCAAAGCAACTCGCTTTCTGGACATGAACCACAGCTTCCGTAGTTCCAGGCCACTGATATTTAGCACACCAGACTGCCATGTTGCAGTGCATCGCGTCACTAAAGTTTATTAAGAGAAATTGAATGGCTTGTACAAGAAAAGGGCATACCTGGCATCAGCAAGACTTTCACTGTATATTTCCCAACCTGGCAACAGCAGAAAATTTAAGCGGTAAGATAATAGACAAAAAGACAAGCAAGGATTAATTAGACTCGTCACTTTGAGGTACAGAAAATGTGACGGCCTACATACACTGCAATCATTGCAATTAAACAAATTTGAAAACTCCACATGTGCTGAGTCAACCAATCACTTAAACAAAGACCTCACTGTTTTGATTTTCAAATGCCATGTATACAAATATCGCCTTGCACTGTTTCATGTATCAAGCTGGGATTTAAGGTAATGGAAGTTAAACTCCACGCACATTGATACTATGTTGATGTACATCAACAAATGCAAAAGCACACCCACAGAGAGGGCAAATAGACAAAGCAGAGCCCAGAAAGGCTGCCGTAAATGCAGAACCGTTCCTTGAATAAAATTTTGGAGAACAGAAAAATTAGTAACAGTTTGACTTGAAAAATCAGTGAAGCACTTGAGCACTTCTTGGAGTAAGAGAGAAATATTCTGTATGTTTGTCAATTGTCATGACTGAAACAATCCTAGACTGTACACAGAAAACAAGAAAATGTCAGGAATAAGTAGTGTCTCCTCTATGCCAATCCCTAAATTAAAAAAGCTGGGCATCAACTCCGTGTCTCAGAATACATTATTGACGTGATAATCCAATTTCAAGAAGCAATCTGATTCAAAATATGTTGATGCTCACGATCCAGATAATAAGAGCTACAGCAATTGTCAAGCTCCTTTGGTCCTCTGAGCGGCACTTCAGTGCAATCTGAAGACATTTGCAACAATACTAGATGTCGAACAATCTTCACTGGGGCCTTGTGGTTTCAACAGGCAAACTGTCCCCTCCCTTCCATGGCACTTTCAAGATCTTTGACAGCATATTGGCACTTCGAATCAAGCATTTACAAAGGTGCCAAGCCATGAACTCCATGGCTACCATCTTATACTGTGGACTGCAAAGGAACAGAAATGAATGGACTTTCTGTAAATGTCACACGGAAGCACACCCAAAAACTGGCGAGTCAATCCTGGGACCATCAAGGTTCAACAGCTGGTTTCATTGCCATGTGGTTCTCGATCAATTTGTCCACAAAGGCACGGATCTGCATATTAAAAGCATCCAAAGATTATTGAGTTTCACAGAGATGATAAAAATTGAAAATAACATCAAGATCATCAGAGGAAAAACACACTCATGGCAAGATGATACTAATACAGACAAGGTTTCTTAAAGGTAATACAAAGTAAGAACAATCAAAATAAGTGCTGCACTTCATGTTAATATTATGCTAGTGGAGTACGCACCTTATTCTTGCGCTTGAAATCAAGAAACTCAGAGACAGCCATGGCTTTTTCTGCATCTGTAGCCTTCTCCATGACCTGATGATAATTAACATACACGTAAGACAGTGACAGAAAGACAAGTCACAAGATCCTGGATAACCAAATTGTACACATTTATAGCCCAGGAATGATTAATTTGGAACAAAATATAAAATAGAGGAGAAGCTCAAGGAAAATGTACAAACCTTGGTAGCACTTTTCTTCATTATTGATTTGTATCCCTCCTTGTCAATTTTCCTTGCCTTATAGACAGGCATGAGCAATGATGAAACAAAGTCAACAACAGCCTGTTTAATACGATCAGGACCTCGAGAACGATGTTTTGATGGTTCCTTGTTTATAGTATCCTGTGAGATGGAGCTCTCATTTGCTCTTCCATCATGCTTCCTGGTGGGTGGTCTGGAACTCGTGTTTGAATCCTCTTCATCTTTTATGCGCATAGCACGATGGAAAAAATCTGAATCAGCTGCTGCTGCTTGGCATTGCCATCTCTCAATAGCATGATAGTCCTTTATCCCCGCACTACCAGTAGTATCCACCCATGCTTTTGTAAAAAGGCTACTGTCAACTGCTGAACTTTCTCCAGACTGCTCTCTAAAATTCATATGGCAAGCAATCTCATTTGAATGGCTCCGCTGAGATAAGTTGTCACCTGACATTCTTGAACTGTCAAAGTTGGCACAGGCAGCAGAGAAATCAACAGACCAGTCCCTAACCCGGCAGTTTCTAGAGTCAATTTCTGATATACAGTCTTGTTTTCCAAGAATGCCACCAGACCACTTTCTTCTAAGATCATATTCATCCATTTGTGCGTATTGTTCCCGTCTAGCAAATTTGTGAAATGAAGGTATCTTAGGCAGCTGCACCAATGTGCTGCACTTGGCTTCTGATGATGCATATGCCTGTGCAATGTGCTACCACCACTTAATTTCTTCATAATGGTAATCACAACAGGATAAGAAAAGAAGTGGCCACAAAGTAAAGGAATGAGCTAGTCTATGTCAAATCAAGGTGCAAAGCATTATCCTTGAACATATATATGTCATTTTTTACTATGGATTACACATTTAAAACACACCAATCCACTATCCATATATCAGAGTAAGGGACAAAAGAAAAGAAAGAAAATGCAGTTTTTATTCCACAAAATATTTTCTTAACTTTAGGCTAAAATTCACAAAAGTTAAGGTTGTTTTGTTAAAATCATAACCAGGGAGTGGATGTGTGTAAAATTTTCCAGGTCGACAACAAAACTGATTTGCAAAATTTCATGGGAATGAGGAAACTTTAGAGAGAATCGCAACGGTACAAAAGAAACAAACCTGGGCAGCTGCACGAGCAGCAGCACGAGCTGCCTCCGCTGCAGCTAAGGCAGCCTGTTCTTCTTCAGAGATGGCATTGTTACCCTCTTCTAACTCAGTATCCTGTCTGCTTGAGTCTTTCAGAGTTTCCGGCTTGCTGCTTGCTTTCTTCATGTTTGGGTTTGATGGCAAGGGGCCTCTGGTTGGTGCAGAAACCTGCGAATTGCCTCTGGCCTCCAAAGCACCGTGATGGGTGCGCAATGGTGGTTTTCCTGTGGTTGAATTGCTGAAAGATTTTCGCTTTGAAGAATCCAATAAAGTAGCATGCCTTGAAAACTTAACCCCACCATTTGAAGCTTTTTCCCTGCGGAAGACTTCAAGCCACACACTAACCAGCTGGCTAGCTATGGCGCGTATATCACGGCTTGTGTGAACACAAACTTTTTCTTTCACTGTTTTCCCTATGCCTGTTCGAACAAATTAAAATTTCAACAATTAAACAATGATTACATACTTTCTACTCAAGACTTCTGACATCTGATCTTTTCTATAAGCCCATCAAACATCTGCTATAAGAAAAGCACTTCATATTCAATGAGCAGATATGCTCAAGTTGCATTGCATGTAAATCAGAAACAATACCTGACAAACGCACGGCAAGTAAATCAGTTGAAACAAGCACAAGAAGACGAACACAATGACGCAAGAGTTGAGTCCCATCCTTCCCCATCGAATCCTGCCATGAAGTGAATGAATCCATATGATTAGAGCTTTTTTAAACTGCATATGACCATTATTAAATGACACTAGCAGCTTGAGAATTTTGAAATAATTTGTAAAACCCTAACACTCTGGACTCCTAATAGGGTAGCATGCTGTGAAATGAAATCTACCAGAATCCACGAGTTGAGCATAGTGAGCCCTTTCCTGGTCCCAGCAAAGGACTTCAAAGTTCCGACAGGAAGATTCAGCAGCATTTTGGCCAGATGCAAACGCCCTGCAGTGGTTTTTGCACTAAAGAACATGTCTCGTAGTAAAGCTTCCCTGGTTAAAAGACGGGCCCGATCCAGAGAATTCTTATACAATACATTGGACAGCTCAACTGCCTCAAGTCTCTTTGTTATGTCTCTGACTTCATCCCGTTCAACCTCTGAGTGTCTCTGTGCCCCCTCCATTGCCTCTACTTCTGCTGTATAATCAGTTCCCATACTCAATATGTCAATTATACGCACTGCCTCCCGGAGCCCACTCATCATAGCACCACCAACCGTGTCTGGATGCTCCTTGCAGGTGGCTTCACCCGCAAAAAAAACACTGTTCTCAACAGGCCTGCCTAATATATCATAGTCTTCTCCAGATGATCCAATGGCAACATAGGAATAAGCACCGTAGCTGAAAGGATCCCTGCCCCAATCAGTCACCACTGATGCAACTGGATCAGGTACCAAAGACTCCCCAAAAAGTTTACGAAGAACCATTAGTGCATGACTTACATGATCAGATGAGCTCATTCTTTGGCCATCGATCGCTGCCTTGCCAACTACTAGGGCTATAAGAACAGGAGCCCCAGCAGTTTTCTTGACATTCCAAAACATAAAACAGTGACCCCTCTGGTCAGTTTCCTCAGCAGTCGCACCAAAGTAATCCACAGAATCATCCCAGAAAACAACTGGAAATTCAAGGACCACTTTATTAAGAACTCCAAAACCAAGTCGCTGAATGGAAGAACGTTTCCATTGGGGTAATGGAGGGGAAAACTTGATGGTTTCTGCTTTCAGGCACCCAAGAGGGACAGTAATCAGCACAGCATCTCCCAAAAACTCACTGCCATTCAAGGTGCAGACTTTGACTTTACTCCGATGACTTTCGTTTGCTCCTGCATCTTTAACGCCATATGAGATATCTGTGACTACATGGTTCAAGTGAATGTGAAGTCCTTCCCCAAGAGACTCGACAACATTACTGTAACCTCCTTTTATCATACAATGAGCTCCTCCAAATCCTCCATAAACATCATCTTGATTCCAGTAGGGAAGAGAAACTTCCTTGAGAGAAGCAGCACAGCCATACTCTAAATGAGCAAAATGCCAATCCATAACCCTCCTCTCAAGGGGACTCAGAATCTCCTCTTTAGAACTCCTCTCATGAGCTCCACCATCAACACTACAAGTTTTCGAATCATACAATGTATCCACTGCAATTCCTGATTCAGTTTCATCAATAGTGGGTCCAGGATGAGCCATGCGACGAGTCTTCAGTGCGTAGTTTAAACCATCCTCCAGAGACATTTTCATAGCATGCTGCCCTTTCTGAGCAATAACCAATACCATGTCATCAAGAAGACTGTTGTATTCAGATTCCAATTCTTCATCCAGATCTGTAGGAACTTTTTCTCTAGTCACAACATCATAAAGAGGACAATCACTATTTAGCAGAGTCAGCTCAAGGCCCAACTGAGCACAAATCAATGAGGAAGGGTCTGGTCTTCTTTCAGTAGTCACATCAGCCTCAACTCCAGTTATAATACTAGCCCCAAGATCTACAGGGACCGAAAGAGAAGAACGATCTGTATAAACACGACCACCTATTCTACTTCGAGCCTCAAGTATAATGGCAGAAAAACCCTGACGTTGCAAGTGACGTGCAGCAGATAAGCCAGCAGGACCAGCTCCAATGACAATTATTTTCTTTCTGTCTTCAGAATCACACAGCAATTTATGACTTTCTCCTATATTGGCACAAGAGTTAGATTTAACACTCTGCAAGTCATCTCTTAACTCTGGGGTTATGGAAGTGACCACCGTTCTGCCATCCAGCATTGTGCAAGATGGATCAGTACTCAAAGGATCGAAGCTGGCCAGTCCATTAGGTAACTTTGAATTGCTAGCACTATTTTGCTGAATAGCAGCAGCTGGTAATTCTTCATATTCCATGACATTGGGTAAATCTGGTGTCATTGGAGTAACAAGCTCCCCACTTTTCAAAGCTTTTGATGCCAGGTCTTGATTATCCACTGAAACTCCATTTTTTGGCTCCAAGGAATTTTCAGAACTTTTAACCTGGCCAAGGATAAAGGAGACCCCATCCTCTAAATCAGCTACTGAAGCTCCAGAATTTCCCTCAAAAGTTTTTTTTTCAACAAGTTTATAATTGTGATTGGTACTAGGTTCTGCTCTCTCTTTCTCAGAAGCAATTCCAGCATTTATATAGCCCTGTCAACACAACATGAGCATTTATATGCCAGACATGATGTAACTGAAACCAAAAGACCGGACATTTATTTATTTATGTATTTATGGGGAGGCATCAGCTGTGAACGTGCATGAAAGAACAAAATCAAAAGTAGCATAACTTACACTCTGATCAAGAAATCCATAAATTTGCCTTATTAGAGAAGCTCGAGGTGATTCATCCTGGGAAGGTGTCTCAGTGACTCCACAGTCTGCAAGAGGCAATATACGGCTAATGTCTTTGCTCCAAAGACACAATATTCGATTCCTGGAACACACCAAGACAGACGAGTAAGCAATGGGAAGAGGAGCACAGTCCATAGTCCACTATGGGTAACCATAAGCCATCCCAAGAACATGTTGGGGAGAACAAGAAACTAGGAGGGTGACTAATTCTAGTTTTTGAAACAAGAAGCCAAAATATTAAATATAATAACCACAACATCGATGCTCTTAGAAGCTATGCTATAAAAACTGCAAAGCAAACTGAGATTATCATGATATTTTATTTCAAAGAAATAGGAGGCTAGCAATTAGCCAGTCTATGATCGCAATATGCTTTCTTAACAGAAGGCACCTTCCACTGGATATAATAACTGTCCATAAAACAGCATGTCCAGTTCAAACATACTATTGTATAGAGCAAGAAATAGCAACAAGTGAAAGATGGACACGTTGTTGACTACGTGTATATTCCAGCACATAAACAGGAATAACACACCAAGATTTCACGATCTTTTGCTCTTGTTGGAATGATACTTACCAGTTGATTCATAAGAGGTGGAGGGTGGCTATTAGTTGTGTATGCAAAAACAATGATGTAAAGCATACATAGAAATAATCAATGCCACTGAAACATAAAAGGAACCATCGGTGTTCTGTCAACTTGCTAACACCAAAAATAACAAAAGCAGCTCTTCCAAACTGTAACTGGAAATAAGAAAAGGAAAGAAAACACAAAAAGAAATCTGTACCGGAAATGTAATGAATGCAATGCAAAGCTTGATGTCAAAAATAAATAACTAACCTGCACTCCAGATATTCTTGAAGCCCACCTTTGCGCTTTAAGACCTCCTTAAATTTTATCTTTTCAACTGGACCTGCTGCACGGGCTTTCAATCCAGCTGAAACTGCTGCAATCCCGCCATTTTCAGCCTCCACACTATTTGAAGAGGAATCAGACTTCTCTCTGGTTCTAAGAGATCGGTCACTTTCAAGAGCATGGTCATTTTCCAAAAATTGTTGCTCATTTATCAGAATCTCCCAATCAGCATCCCCTTCATAAGCCATGTCTCCAAGTCTACGTTTTTTGGCCTTCCGCACGGCACGCTGTACAGCTGCTAAGTGACCATCTTTAATATCAGAACCTGGCACCAACACTGCATCTTCCAGATAACTTTCATTTTCTTCAGGAGTTACAGATCGAGGAGACAGCCCATTGGCCTCTTCATTGATGGACAGATAATCCAAGGAGTTCCCATTGTGGTTTTTGTGCAAAGATTTATGGACCTCCCCGGATATTACAGTGACAGGAGATAACCTACCATCAGATATTTCAAAATTTTCCTTTTTAGGAACTGAATCAAGATCCTGCAGTTCATTTTGACTATTAGGGCTAGAGGAAGCTGAAATTTCTCTTCCGTCTGAAGATAACGAAATTTGAGGTTCTGCATTCGATATGCATGCAGCTGAAACATCCTTAGATTGTTGTTCTAATGCGTTCAAGAAGCTTGCTTTACTCACAGAACAAAGCCTTAACCCATTCTTTAGAGTTTGTGTTTCCAAGCCGTCATTATGTCCTGAAGCAGAATGACTTTCATTCCATATCCTATCTGAACTACAAGGTTCCACCATAGGTTCCTCTTGAGTATTTGAGATGCAAGGGTCCTGCATTTGTTCATCTTCCATCACCCCATCCTGAGATGAAAATGCTGGTGATACAGGTGCAGAAACCTCTGCAGTAACTTCTGAAGATTTACCATGTCTCTTGTCATCAGATTTCATAGTTTCATCCTTCGTTGCAGGGATCCCTTTAATTCTATCAGAGTTCTCATTTGTGAAATAGGAAGTTTCACAAAACCCATTATCAAGCCTCTGGTTTTTCTCATGCAAAATTTGTCTAGAGCTAGAATCTAACAAACTCAAATCAGCAACTGTGTGAAAACTGTTTTCAGCTTCCAGATCTTTGCAGACCACACTTGAGACAGAACCTGATCCAATTGTCCTCGCTGCCACGTCCTTTGAACCCCCGGAACCTACTCCAGATCCAGGGCTCAACCTGTCATCCAAACACTGAACCCTGTTAATTTGTTTAAAACTTGAATTTGCACGAGACTTCCTTGCCAAACCCGATTGCTTCTTCTGAAAAAAGGCTGATATCGAATCTTCCAACTTTCCATCCAAAGGCCGATTTGAACTCTCACCAGGCAACCAACTTTCCTCTCCTTGATTCTCTAATAAAGCACCCTGGGTTTGCAAACCCTCCAAAACATCATCACCCACAACATCACCCCCAGTTCTCACTCTCTTCCCATCAATCCTCACTTTCCTCGCCCTCTCCTTGCATTTTTGTTCTTTCTTCTCCACATTCACATCCAATAACCCATCATCATGACTAGCACTTACAGATCCCAGATCCTTCTTAGGACCTTTCAACTTCTTCTTAAAACTCGCAAGTGTATCATCCATCCCCCCCAGATCCTCATCCTTAGCTTCCCTAACTTCAACCTTCTCCAAACCTACCTTAGCTTTTTTAGGGTTTCTAGGTCTCTTCAACCTGAACAAAGACCCAATAGGCTCATTATCATCAGAATCAATACGAGCCTCAATTTTCTTCCCCAAGAATTTCTTCTCCTCTTTTTCCATCTCTTTACTAACCCTAGGTTTCAACAAATTCTGTGACAAACCCTTCTCTAACCCTAACTTAACTTCCAAATCATTACAATTTGACAAATCATCACTTTCCATTTCTCTATTATCAAAAAATTAAAGCTCATATTTTCCTCAATTAACAAACTAATGCCATCATTAACTTGCCAAGACAAAGCAACAATCCAACCACAACATATCAAAACCTAAACATCCAAAAAAAGCAACAAAATTAGAAACACAATCTCTCAAATGCAAGTAATTATCAACAGCCTTCCCTTAGTCGAGGCAGAAAAATTAACGAGATTAACAGAAAAAGATGAAGGATTTTGAAGCGAGTGATAAACAGTGCTGCGTGTGTAGAGTGGCAAAAAATAAAGAGAAGCGGGGAGAGAGGGTGAGGGGGAGGGAAATCAGACCTGAGCGAGTAATGGACCTTTGACAGGGAGGAGGGAAGTAGCGGTAATGGATTTGGCGAGGGAGAGTGAGATGCGTACGTTAGCGTTTAGTTTTTTCTTTTTCTTTTTTCTTATGTTACTGGAATCGGGGCTTAATAAACTGTGCCGCGATATTAAAGTTCGCGAAGGAAAATAACAACAATGAACGCCGAGACGATGAGTTTTTGTTTTCGTTCTTTCTTTCTTTTGTTTTTTTTAGGACAATACGAGTGGCGTGTTGAGGGACTTGAACTTGGAAATTAGTATAATAGGCATTTGGATTGTTCGTTTTTTGCTTTCCATGATTCCTAATGTTATTCCTTTTATTTTTCCCAACTTTTTTTATTTTGACCTTTTGATAATAATTATAAGACCGATTTAGAGTTTTATCCAATTCAATACTCCAATTATAAATTTATCAAGTCAACTCATGGTTTGTTAAGTTAATTTATTTTTTATTAAAATAATATTATTTTAAAGTTTTTTTTAATAAAATCTCAAAAACAAAATAAAATTGTTTCAATCAATAAAAATTGATTCAAAATGAAACAATATCCAAACTAGATTTTGAGTCAGGTCTAGACCAACCGGTCGACATATTAACAGTTGAACCAAGTTTCATGACTATACTTGTGTTGGGTTTTTCAGTTTTTTTTTTTATATTTTACATTTATTTTTAAATAATTACTGTGCCGCTTGTCTTGAGGTTTTGAAGAAGAAATTGTGAGCAGCATGGAAGAAATTTTTAGCAGCGCGGATGAATTTGGGTGGTTGTTACCAGGGAAGTGATGAATGATTTTTTTATAAGTATTTTTATTTAAAAATATTTTTTATAATTTTTTAAATTAACATGTTAAAATTATCAAAAAAACTCTAAAAAAATATCAGTTTAATAATATTAAATATACCTTTAAAACACCATGTCATAATACAATTTCAAACAGCATTTAATTACCATGTAGATATGCTTGTAAATAGCAATTTTTTTAAGATCAGTGGGTGTTTGAGTTTTATGTACTTCTTAATTGCTTTAAATCTTTAAAAAAAAAAATGAAAACTACTGCTCACTTCTAACACAGTCCTTTGCTTGAGCATGAATTTACATCAATTTAAATACAGCCTCAAAATGCTCACTCTAAGCACGGTAAAAATCTGATATAAATGTTAATCTATGCTTTTACGCACACTAATGCTCAGC
>Ga0325414_1004320_pt1 | contig 14846 bp, 9 predicted proteins | sample PopdelMetagenome_8_FD_206183 | JGI IMG/M metagenome (GOLD analysis project Ga0325414, IMG submission 206183) | Populus deltoides microbial communities from Bellville, Georgia, United States - Leaf-PdKOR-R3 | ecosystem: Host-associated > Plants > Phyllosphere > Phylloplane/Leaf | place: USA...
ACCCTTATATACTGAGCGTACTCAAACTCAAATTTGAATACACACACACACCAAAAGGCAAAAGAAATTAATTAATTGGCATTCCAAGGAAGGAAAATACAAGTTGTAATTGCATAAATAAAATCACCAGCCCCGTAAAGTCATAAACAGAGACTCAGAGAGAGGCCTAGTACTTGTACCCCTTCTCAAACAAGCTCTCTGAAGCCAACCCACCAGCACCTCCTCCAGTATACTTGCCAAGAGTTGCCTCTGAATTTCCCTTGCACCTAACCAAGAACACCTCTTGAGCTTTCTCAACATTCTCCTTCTTTCCAGCCCATGTTTTGAGCGTGCTTTTTTGCAATGCTCGGCCGAAAGAGAATGATAAAGTCCATGGTTTCAACACCTCAAGCTTATTCATTGCATTGAGGTTCAGTGTTGCTTCCTCCTCACTTTGCCCACCAGACAAGAACACGATGCCTGGTACAGCTGGTGGAACAGTTCTGCGTAGCGCGGTCACTGTGTACTCAGCAATCACCTCAGGTGTTACCTGTACAGAATCAAGTTAGCCCTTTTGAGATTAATTAATTATAAAGACAAGTATCAGATAATTCAATTAATTAGATTAAGGGTTGATGTTGATATTTTGATACCTTTGGGCTATCAGAACCTGGAGTGACCATGTTAGGCTTGAGGAGGGTGCCTTCAAGAAGAACATGCTGGTCATTCAATGCCTTGTAAACAGCTGCAAGCACAGTCTCAGTTACAGCAGCACATTTCTTAATGTCATGAGATCCATCGGTCAAAATCTCAGGCTCCACAATAGGCACCAGACCATTCTCCTGACAAATAATAGCGTAACGAGCCAACCCTTGTGCATTCTGCTGGATTGACAATTCAGATGGCTCAGTTGGGCCAATCTTGAGGACAGCACGCCACTTTGCGAATCGTGCACCGGCCTTGTAGTATTGCTGGCAACGTGCTCCGAGTGAATCAAAGCCTTGGGTTGTAGTTTCACCATTAGTCCCAGCTAATTCAACTACACCTTTGTCAACTTTGATTCCGGGAACAATGTTGTTTTCTTGGAGGACTTCAACAAATGGTTTCCCATTAGAGGCTTTCTGGTAGAGGGTTTCTTCGAAGAGGATGACACCAGAGAGGTAAGGTAGGGCTTTGCCGGATGTGAAAAGGAGTTCGCGCAGGGCTTGGCGGTTGGACTCAATATTCTCAACATTTATGCTCGATAAACGATTACCAATGGTGCCTGTGCTCTCATCCGCAGCCAAAATGCCCTTCCCTGGTGTGGCAATGTACTTGGCAGTCTTGATCAACTCATCTGGAGTAAACAATGGTAAGAACCAACAACCTTAGAAGCTATATATATATATATAGGCTTGATTTGATAAGCTATCCATTATTATTTGAAGCTTCAATCCATGTGCATGCATGAGGTGAAACTCCTATCATTTATATATGAAAGTCTACCAGTGGCAACTTAACTGGATATCTGCCAATGAACTTGAAGTTCAACTGCAATCATATCCCCATCTCCAAAGAGGTCTCACATTTGAGCCTCTCCTTTGTAACCAGCTAAAAAAGATGGATATGCAAAGGAGAAAGAAACTGGTGCACTCTAGTTTTCAGTGTTCATGAATTCGTAGTCAAAATAGTGCTTTAAAGTGAACTCGAGTGCTCAACTTAAGCTTCATGGAGTTCAAAAGGTTGGACATAGACAAGTGTGTGTGAGAGAGAGGAGTAATACCTGCATACTTTCCAACAAAGGCCGACATGGCAAAAGCTTTTTCTAGGATGGATATTGGATAAAGAAAGATAAATAGATACAAGACGAAAATGCAAAAACAAACTTTCACAAGCACCACTCTATATAGATCATCTTCGATAGAATATACCGAAAGAAATCCACCCTACAAATGTCAACACGTGTCAAGAGATTAGCCCAACACAGATTATCATCCTTGGATAAAGCAATGAGTGATCACTCTCTTTGCCAAGTGGATATCTTTTTATTATCTCTCAGCTCGAGAACCCTAAAAGCATTGTGTGGAAAAGGAAAAGCTCTTGCCTCATCTGCAGCTTTGCTCCCTCCAAAATTTGAAGATATTGATGCAAACATCTATATTTGTCTCAGCCACTAATTTCTAACCATTAATGTCAATGTCCCTTCTAATTCATTTCAGCTTCATTTTTTGATAAATTAATGCCCTGCTATAGTAGAGTAGAAGAAAACAAAAGGGAACATGTAGCTAGGATGAGAAAATTTGCATACACCACAATAACAGAAAAGAATCAAACAAGGATAATCAACCTCTAGTAGAACCAAAATAATGGTTCACCATAAAATTGTATCACCATATATGAGATCAAATATCTGGGTTCACAGATACATATATCATGAGGAGGTTGTCACCATCACGTTCCAAGTAGGTGCCAGTAATCCTCTCCTCTAAGCCATGCAATGACTGAGTAACTTTTTGATAATGGATTGTTTGCTCTTTATTTTTTCCTATGAAACCCGTCTGCACAGAACTAGGTGACAGAATCAAACACCTCCCTGTGTGACTCAAAGTTTCAAGAAAATAAAAATGAAAGGAGGAAACTATAGGTTTAATTTGAGTCAAAATTTGTTGAAAACTGAAATAGCACAACTCAGCAGATAAAAGAGTCCGGCAGTTTCGGCTGCTCGCCTCCAACTCTTCGCAGATTAATCAGCACAGCTTTTAATATCTCTATTGTGTAGGGGCCACCACTGGTTGGTACTCGTCATCTGTACCGAAATACCTATCTCCAAACTCACCCATACCAGGTATAACACGGAAATCTTCATTCAAACCAATTTCAATCTCAGATGTTACAATCTTTATTCTTGGGAATCTTTTGCAAACCACATGCACTCCCTGAGGTGCCTGGTGGACATAAATAGTATATTTGTAAACAGGAATGTCCAAAATTAATGTCTCATAACGAGTAGGCTAAAAATAAAACAAAAAAATCAAGTAGGCAGAACTCGCTTACAGATATGAGATTAAGAAATATGATCTGGGATTCCGGCACACCCTTGCTAATGAGTAAAGAAATAGCCTGAACAGCTGAATTGCCTGAACAAAAGGTAGAGAGTCATTAATACCAATTAGTGGAGCAAGAGATATACTCAATCGAGTAATTTTCATGTTCAAATTCAAACTTTTAATTGAGTCTAGAAGTGCCAGTAGCATTTTAAGACATGAGTAACGGTCTTTTCCATCAAGTTACAAAGAAACAAAAAGATTTTTTATGAGTCCTCGAAGGTAGTAAAACTTTATCATCACTAACTCATTCCAAAACAAAAATCTATAGTGAAAAATACAAACCTGTCCCTAGAATTGGATCCAATAGCAACACATGTCTATCTGAGATGTCTTGCGGTAACTTTTCATATATTAGCTGCCAAAGCGTTGAAGCATTGAGAGATTAACCAGAACTCAGTGATTGTATGACACATACAGATATGAAGTCAGACGCATGCTTGAAAACAAAGAGAGAAGCTTTTACAAACCTGCTGACCATTGTCACCTTCCCTATGAATAAGAATCTTCCCAATCTTGATGCCTTTACAACATGCTCGTAAAGCATTCTCCATACTCTCACCACTGGTCATAATGTAAAAGAGAATATTTAGTTGTTTGTCATGCAGTTGGAAAAGATGCAGGAAAAAGTTCATAAAATGTAAACAATAAGAAATTCGTTGTTGGGGCTACAGATTCCAATTCAGTTCCTAATTATCTTCCTCTAACCAAGAAACTAAATAATCAAATCAATCATAAGGCTACCCATTCATGTGATTGTAACAATGAACTTGGGAACTTAACACAGTCTAACTAATGAGTTGGTTTCATAGTGCTCTTGCATAATATTATCTGCAGAAGAAATTCCCTAAGACTGCAGTGGGTATCAATCATGCAGGAAGAAAGATACAAGTTATTGCCAACTTATTGCCATCGCCCACATAATTCAATCTCATGTGTAGCTGGTGACAGATGCAAGAGAATAAAACATACTAGTAAGTCAAAATATTAAGCAGACAGTGGAACATATCAATCCACTGCTTCATAAATTGAGATCGTACAAGTACCTCCTAATAACAGATACACCACATAACCTCTTACAGAAGTCCACACCAGTGTAAACTGACCCTGCATCACACAGGAAAAAAATGTGGTGAGAAGTAAGATCCGAGCAGTTAAAGTTACAAAACTAAAAAAAAAAACCAGCTCAGATGAGAAATATGGACCCATCACTTAAAGAGTATGAAATGAGTAGAAGTAAGTCATCTTCCTAATCCTGCAACTACAAACGCACCATCACAAGTAATACAAGTTCTGTTACCAGGGTGCCAACATGCTCATCATTCATGTTTTAAGTATCTAGTAAAATGAAAGTATAAACCTTTTTATTTGAAGAATAAACATCAAATATTTCTCCAAGATTTCATCTCTCATTGACAAAATAAATACCAGGTAAAAGTAAACTTGAAATCAAGACCTGAGTAGCCTAAAGATTCTCAGAACACTGAGCTGTCAGCTTACCGGTGGGAGTGGTCACCTGCTTTTCCGTAAACGGTAGATGTCCCAGACCATGTTCAACAACCTGGCATGTGTAACAGGAGATTGGATAGGTGAACAAACTGAATAAAAGAAAAGGTCACTATATCGACTCTCAAGCAAAAAAAAAATTAAAAAATAATAATAAAATAAACATTAATTAAGAAAATATAAACCCACCAAACGAATCAACCTATCAGCATAAAAAACAAAGTCATGTTTTGTTGTCTGAGAATCACGTATTAGAGTATGCATACCGCGTATCTGCATGAGACAGGCAAGAATTGTTGGATCTAAATAAGCAAAGAAGCAAACAACAATACAGTACACAGAACCAGAAAAGCAGGTAAGATATGCTGCTTAATCAAGATTAATGTAGATCTCCATTAGAATACATAACCCCCATTGTTAGGTTTGATTGGTGAGTAGGATGCCATACCTGAAAAGTTGATTGAATGACATATAAATTGGGGTATATTTTACACATATCATGTTGGCCAAGCTTTGTACGAATGTGTTGCACAATCAAATCAATGGCTACATGATTATCTCCTCCACGAGGAATGATGATGTCAGCATACTTCTTTGTTGGGAGTATGAAATCATCAAAAGCAGGCTTCACAAATTTTGAGTACTGCATCAAAAGAATTCTGTTAATTCCCACAAAAGGTCACACACCATGATAGCCTAATAGAAGAGATGAAAATTAGCTCACACGTAAAGGCTTTCTATTGGTTTGCTTACTTTAAGATTATCTTGATCACTAAATAAGTATTTTAAATCAAAAGGAAAAAATAACAAGACTACATAAATCTCATGTGATGTTGTTCACCCTCCAAAATTAATAGCAAATGAAAAGGAAACTGATTTTTTTCTTTAAAGATGGAGCCGACAAGGAAAAGGTGAGATCAAACAGACTAAGTTCTTAACATCCTAAAGGTGAAAAGGGACGAATGACAATCATTTTGGGATAGCATGGGTAGAAAATAAGATAAAAAGAAAGGAAAGAACAAAGGGGAGATGTAGGAAATTACTTCCTATCTCTCTTGTCCAAACCTCACGTGCTCTAAGTTGAAGAAATTGAGTGGGTACAGGCAGTAAAACATAAAAGTTCTACATCAATTTTCCCTTGTTTTTTTTTTTTTTTCCACCACATTTAACAACCAACAAAGGAAAATTTTAGATTCCCCAGATTTTACTTTCTATAAAACTGTAGAGAATAATGCAAGAAAGAAAGAATAATGCAAGAAAGAAAGAATAAGTCAACTTTTAGGCCCCCGTCAGTTCATGATGCAACCTACGAATTAAAAAACCACTAACCTGATCAAGTACTGTAGCAATATCTCTACCCTTCTCCACAATATCACGCCTTATTCTCCTTGCCAGACGTACATCAGCATCTGCGCTGAAAATTGAACTATGTCAAGTGATAGTGCTACAAATAAGTTATATTTGTGTGGTATATTGGATCATTTTATAAGGAACATCAGAACCTATTGGTTCCAAAACAAAATGAAAAGAAAAATGGCAGAAACATGTTGAGGAACTGAAACAACATAAAATTGTCGTGTTTGGCAATGGGGGAATGCAGAAAGTCAGGCATGCGTAGACATTTTGTTAAAGAAAAATACCAATTGCTACTTGAGATAATCTGAGATACTGAAAAGGATAGGTTTCCAGTAAAAAGCTTCAATAACCCATCCAGCAAGGTTAAGGATTATGATATTCCTCAAGGCTACAACTAAAATATAACATGCCACAAAAGCTCTAGACACATTTTATGAACTCTCACATCTTCCAACAATGTCCCCCTATAGGTTATACTAGCTTGTATGCACGCGCTCCACTGCGGAGGGACCAAAAAATTTTAAATGCAAAAAAGAAATCAGGTCTTAGAGAATTCTTTGGCACTGTTATCAAAAAAGAAATCAGGTCTTAGAGAATTCTTTGGCACTGTTATTAAACTTGAAAATTCAGTTGTTTTGAAAAACAATTTCACTCAAGATAAATTTTCTTATTAATATATTTCTTTTTTATCTTAGCAAATGCAAGTTTTTTAACTGGAATCATTGTTTCTATTAAAAAAACAAATATTTTATGATTGTTAAAGCAATTTGAAAAAAAAATCAAAATAATATGTCCATATTTTATGTGATTGAAAGCCAAAAACATTATAAATGTGATAAAATCATGTTTAAAATCTATTTAAAGATTTTAAGAATAAAAAAAAAATTGAATTGAATTTTCATGAAAAATTTATTATTAGTAGTATTATTTTTATATCAGATGCATAATAATTGAAAAGAAATTATTAAGATCCAAATAATTAGATAGATGACATATCATCTATCTCCTGGAAGAAAATACTGCTGCCAGTGAGATTTCAACCCATGACCTGCACCCATGCCATGCGCACTATGACATGTAATTGTTATAAAATGATTTAAAAAACATATTAAGGTGCTTCACTGTTTATATAATAGTAAAGCACCATAAGAAACTCCAGTTCTTTTAGTTTGTTTAGATAATATAGTGATGCCAAAGTTAATTGATAGCTGGAAAACTAAATAACCTGTATCAACAAATATCTTCATGTTCATCAGCTCTCGGATGCGAGGATCATGGAAAATAAGAATGCCTTCCAATATTATAACATCTGATGGATTGACCTGCAAAATATTTGTAGCAAAGAGAGTTCAGAATGTGATGCACATTGAAGAATCAAACATGAGATTTACATTTCATGAGTGCAGTCACTAAACGTTGTACAAAGACATCATGGAAGAAGTATTCAAATATCGTGTAGGGAAATTTCAGCATAGTTATGGTAGTGTACTGGTAAGTGTAACATGGCATGTACAGCTGAAACATAGAAGGAAACATTTGTCCACAACTAATTAATATGAAGCCACGCATCAAAAAAAAATCACATCTGTACACCCTGGTCACTGACAAAAAGATCACAATCATTAATGTGGAAAAGTAAAAAACTGCTAATTACTGAAGTTTCACTTCTTTTTTATTGTATTAATAGTTCCCTATTTCAAACAAGAGCCCCGTTTAGACAAAGAAAAAGAAGGAATCCAACTATGCAATTAGTAGAATACAATCATAATATAGTATTGTTCCCTTTAGTTTTTCGCCTTTTTCTTTTCCTTGGAAATATAAATTCCATTATCTTCTGAGCTAGATCATGCTGCCTTTGTTCCATAAAATTCCATAGTTGACCATATATGCCACAGAACCCAAAATAACACAAGTCAAAACCCAAAAAATCTAGATATAAGTAAATGTATAGCTTCACTAACAATCTTGCTCAACCTTGAGAATTTTACAAGTAGCATGTGAACATAGAGCCAGGCAATACAGTTACCACTATCCAATTAAGGTCCCGCCTATCAGTGTCCAAGACTCCAAGAAGGGAGGATTTGAAATGGTAAATGGTCCTACCTTCAACATTTTAGCATGAAACAGCTACTCATAACTCCTTTTGCAACCTTATGGTCACAATCTAATGACTTTACCCTCACTAAATAATGGCCCCTGGAAAATATATATCCATATAGATAACAAAGCCTTCAAGTAAATACCACACCAAGATCTTATAAAATTCTGAAGAACATTTGTTATGATAGTACAGAACCCAAGTTTATATGAAGCCAGCTTCGAATTGCAGATATCTGCAATAGGATTTGGCATATATAAAGGAGAGTTATGTTTTTCAAGACAAGGGGAGCATAGGAAAACTGTACCCTTCTTGCAGGAAAAACGTTTTTGTAACTCTTGAAGTCATAATTTGGAATATCTACTGCTTGCCCATGCCTCAACTTCTCCATAGCACATAGTTGTTGCTCAGTGTCAAATGCATCTGACAACATGAGAAATATTTTGCTAAAAGGGCAATAAAGCATTCACCATGCAAGAAATTTACCCCCACCATCTCAAAATAATTAGCCAGAGTTCTGCCCTTAATTACCTTCACTACAGGGAACATTGCAGCATGTTCATGGTTTGGAAGATGATAAGAGAAAGCAGGAAACTCAATGCATGACATTAAAGAGAACAAGAACCCCCCCCCTCCCCGAATCATGCTTATTTTGGTTAACAGCGCTGTATAAGGAAATACTCACTATTCATTGTATCCAAGATCCCTTAAATAGCACAATGTATCTTAGAGAAGTCTACTCACCAGGATGGTCAAAGTTGTACTCGTGAACTCTTGTAAGTTCCTCTTCAGTTAGATCATGATAAAAAGAATCCTGCCATTTCATCCATGAACAATATTTACTTGTATATTGAATCAATCCTGATAATAGCACCAAACTTTTATGACTAAGAGCTCAATGTTTAATACTATGCTTCATTATAAGATCCTTTTCTAAAATAGGCAACCCCAGACCCATTAAAATAAAACACAATCAGAAAAAAGCAAACTGTAAAGCTAAAAAATGCAAAAGGGATACAGTTAATGGAGTTTCCCCCAACTGTTCTATTTTGTAACTCTGAAAGGTGTCAAATTTTTTAATGAAAGAACTTTCTGCATCTGATTTCCAAAACTTAAACAGAATCAGGGAGTCATTACCTGGTTAACAAGTACCACACGCTGATCATGAAGCTGTTGAATGATCATATCACAAACTGTAGTCTTCCCAGATGCTGCTCCACCAGCGACTCCTGTACCACAAAATAGTTAAAATGACAACTATCAAGATTTCTTTTTCTTCTGCATCATATCCCTGTTTGCAACTCTCCCTCCCATTTTAATTTACTTCGCCAAATATAAGCCTAAAATCTAAACCAAAACCAGCTTCACCTATTTCTTGACTGACTGGGTAAACTTTAAGAGCAAAACTTGGTACAAGATTATTCCATTCTTTTAGCATCCATGTTATGCACCTTCCTAAGTTAGATGATTCCAGTTTCATTACCCACATAAAGACTCATTTTTTCAATCTTAAAATGCATATGCTCTGCTCGCTGTACTTGTATATCTTCTGTTGTTCTCATTTTCTGGTTAAAGCACTCTAATAACTGCTGTTGAAAAATATTCAATTGAGAGGTAAGAGTAAAATAGTTAGAAGTTTGTAATGGAAGAAGAAGGTACATGTCAAGCGCATGTTCTGCCAAACCAATATGAAACCACTTCCTTAATGCATTATCACTATAAGCATGAGGCAATTTGCATGCACATAAGCATAAAACATGTCTTTTGTGCTGATGGTAAATAAATGCAAATGAGCTCTCTCCAATCTGTTCTCTTCTCACTGTCTCCATGGGCATGCTAAAATACAATACCAGTGGGAAAAAATTAAGAGATTCCTTTTGATGAGATGGAATTTCTTGATCATTGCATGTATGAATCATAGAAAGTGAATTTCTGCAACCATTGCTTTGATCCCATAAAACAAGAAAAGAATCATACAACACCTCTCAGTATGCACCGATCATTAACAATTCACTGAGAACCTATATCAAAGATTTTAAGAGCTACTGGCTTCCAGCTAAATGAAAATTGACAAAAAGAACAGTCACTGACTCACCAATAACAAAGGGTTGCTTACACATCTCTTCAGCTGCTGAGGTTGTCGGTTGTCCCACCTCTGTATTTGTCATCTCCAAACCATCCATATGAAACCCAGAAAAATGAACCCCTGATGATGCCTCTATCATATCCTCGACTGATTTAGAATCCATGAACAAATCCTACAAACAAAAAGAACCCATTATTCTCAACCAATTTTCGCATTAATCCCACTTCATAACTTGAAAGAATCCCACTTTCTACATAAATATAAAATATTTCATTCCAAATCATCAAAGGGCAACCAAGTCAATCATTGCATTCTCTAGTTCATCAACAATCACTAAGTTCCATAGCCATAGCTCTTACAAAGCTGAAAAATACAATCATGAAAACATCCCAACAAAAGTGTCAGCATCACTACAACCTCCCTTTCCTTACAGACCACAAAAACATCAATCCCCCCTCACATTAATCATCAAAATGACACCACAGGGTCACTGTTTTTACAATTTTTAATCCACACAAAACAGAGATCAGTTAATGAACACACAAAGCAATCAAAAATAATAAATTCAATTAACAAAAAAAAGCTTGAGATTTTAGATTTGATCAATTAAACAAGAAATAATTTATCAATTAAAAATTTAAAAAAAAAAAGACTGTACCTGGTGTAAAGCTTTAAAATTTAGAGATCAATGAGAGCGGGAGAGATTTATAAAAATATAGATATTTATTTTGGAAAATTAACAGATAACTGTTTAAAGATAGTATTATTATTAGGAAGAGGCTGGTGGTGTTTTTAGCAGCAGAAGGAGAGGGGGAAGGAGCGAGTGCTTCTGTGTTAATATGGCTGAATGGCTTATTCAAACACAACTGATTTTTCAGTATCTTTGAAGTTTGAAGGGAGACCTTGCACCAAATTCTAAGCTTCTAATATACTCCTCGAGGTGTTTGATTACTGTATGGATACGGAAGAGGCGAAGACGATGAATACACATGTACTTTTATTATATTAAAATTATATTTTTATTTTTAACAAAAAAACAATATATTTTTGTTCCTTTTATATATATATATATATATATATATATATATCCAATGATAACCGGGATATTTATAATTATTGTAAAATCAATATTTTGTAGTTTTTTTATTAATATTATCATTTTGGGTTCCAATAAATTTATAAGTATATTCGATGGAATAATAAATGTTTTCAATAATTTTATTGAAAAATAATTTGATTTTGATATAAAAAATTGATTTTGTAATTCTCTAACTATTTAAGAAAAATATGGTTTTGATTTTATAATGCAGATGAAATTTGTTTTTTTATTCCATCTTTTTTTACCGTAATTTTAAAATCCGGTCCGGTGGATCGATCCGGGGCTGAAACTGGATCGGGTTGAAAAAAAACAGAAAAAAAAAACTCGGTATGACACCACTGACCTGGCGACCCAATTGACCCGGCAAGACCCGGTTAAAAACCGGGTTGTTACTCATTGACTTTTATTTTTTTACTAAAACGACGTTATTTTGATTTTTTTTTAAATTGACCCGGGTAACCTGGTCAAAACCCAGACCTTAGACCAGGCTAAGTCTTAAAAACTATATTTTCTACCCTGCATATTACGTTTTCTAGAAAATAATAATTTATTTAATTAATTAATATTATGATATATATTATTTTTAGATCATCTTTTTATTATCTGAGGTTAAATCTTCTTAAAAATACTCCCATAATATCAGTGTGCATTTATTTAAAAAAATATGGATTGTTAGCATTTCACCAAAATCCATGTATTTATATATTTAATTATTATTTATTCTATTAATAAAATCAAGTGCCGTGAGTCGAGTAAATACATGGATTGTATTCTTAATATCAGTGTGCATATATTTATATTTTACTAGAAGATACTAACTAAGTGTAACTCATATACAAGAAGATAGAATTTAAAAAATATATACTTATTAAGCATGTAATGAAAGTAAATATCATTAATATTTAGTATTACAGGGCTAGGTATTTTTTTAAAATATTTTTTAATTAAAAATTTGTTCAAATAAAGTTTTTTTAATTTTTTTTAAATATAAAAATAAATCATCACTAAAAAAATAATAATAAAATAATATAACACGGTGAGAGAGCAACTCTATCACTGGTTATAAAAAGAAAGTACACCTAGGGATAGTTTAATTGGACCTGGAGGTGTTGAGTTTACTTTTTAATAATTATAAATTTAAATTTTTTTAGAATTAATAAATATTTATATAATTATTAACTTTAAAACTCAACAAATTAATCAAATATAAGCTGATCAAGGACAGAAAATAGGGAAGTGCGACTGCTCCACCGCACCAACAACCGCCACCTGCCATCCATATTTCGAAAAGTTGGCGGTGCTGGATTAGAATGAGGAGGAGGATCCACGTTGGCGTCGAATCTTCCTAGTAAAAAAAAGTACGATGGAGATTTGGAGATTTATATTTTTGCAATGATTGAGATTTGCCTTTCCTGATTTATTTATGGCAACTTTCCATTTTGTTTTCCTTAGGGTCTGTTTCTTTTTTTAACATATTAATAAATCAAATAATATTATTAGTATAAATATTATTTTCTTTAATTTATATTATTAGTTTCTAATATTATTTTTTAAGAAACAAATCATAGTTGTTAAATGAATGGATTCCATTAATAAATCTCCAAATCTAAATAATTGAGCGAGGTTTTGGAAAATGATTCTAGAAAAATATTGTCAGATATATGAGCATACATGATTTTTCTTTAATTTTTTTTAGTATATAGTTAACTTTGAGGGATTCCTTTGGTAGCTATAATGATTTTCTTGATTTTTTATTCAGAATTTAGAGAAAAATATTTTAAACATATCAAGTTAATATATATATTTAGAATCATTTGAAAAACAATTCAGTCTTAATTCATATGCAAATTGGCTTGAAAATATCTTTATTATTAAAAACAAATAGTACCAATCGATTCAGATTTAAATTTTATAATTTATTTATTTTTATTTTTTATTATATTATTTCAGTTTTATAACTTAAATAAATCGAGTTTAATAACCATGTACATAAATTATGTACAGAAATAATGACCTGGTCTGTAATCTAATTCATTAAATGCATTATTAGTGTTCTGTAATGAAGTCATTAATGTCGCCTTGGGAGGTCAAAAAATTAAGAAGTTTCACATTTCCACTTCGAACGCTCCAATCATAAATGAGACTGCTATTTGAAGCTTGAGGCCACCTTTACACAGTTCTAATATATCTTTTTGGGTGTAAACCAATGAATTTAATTTAATACCTAATTATCACAAGTTTAATATCTAAAATAGTAATAAATCATTGATTTTAGACCGGACCAAACCTAAACCAACACATATTCTAAATTTAACATAAATATCCAAATAATAAAATAAAACAGTCCAAAATCTATCTACTATTAAATGCTTTACATTTCATTTCCTTTCCTTACATAGCTGCGGAGTCCTTATAAGAAAAATTATTTTAAAACATTAAGGAATTTCCGCTACTTTTGAAAACTATGTTGTTATCTATTAAAGATCTTTGTAAAATTAGAAAACTCTTAAAAATAAGCTCTTGAATATCCTTGTATTATATAAAAAAAAATTATCTTAAATAAAAAAATTTAAAATAATAAACTTCATATTGCACATGGTGATTGATATGTATTAAAAGACTTTCTTGTATTCTGATTAACCTGAAGTTTTAATCTAATATAAAAAAAATATATCTAGAAATTCCTGTTAAAATTCTAACCCGATCCAATAATCAAATTTAAAATTATGTTCTACAGTGTAAATCTAGATATTAGATACAATAATTACACGATAATCGAAATTTCTTGGATAGAATCAGGAAGACTTAAAGTGATGGAGGAGTCTTCGAAAGACACATCAAGCAACTTGACAAGGAATAATACAACACCAAAATCTGGAACTCTGTCCAAGCACATGTTTTGTCGTTATTGACATCTGTGTGGACAAAATTAAGGCTTGTCAATTGTCCATGTCATCTAGCAAGTGAGCACTACTGGATAAATTTCAGTTCTACAATATGACGATTAGCAAGGGAGGGAGGTGAAAACCTGGGCCTTGTGTTTGCCCAGTCAAATCATCTGATGGTAACCTCTGCGAAAAACATTAGAAAAAATATTATAAATTTGTATAAGAAAAACAAAATGTATGAATTAATTGTAGAATAAAAAAAACACTCTTGTTTTTTCTTCTAAAGCAAGAATTAAATATATTAAAAAAACATGCATCATAAACCTAAATCAAATTTGATGGAATCATAGTTTTGAAACCCGACTCAATTAGTTAATTCGGAGCTGAAAAGAGTTGGATTAAAAAATATACAAAAAAAAAATCAAGGGTAATCTAGTGAATTGACCCGACAAGATCCAGTTACAACTCATTAACTTTTATTTCAATCAAGCAAAGTTTAAAAACTATAGATCCAACCACAATATATACTTGGGCCAAGCTTAGAAGACCATGCATGTAATGTTTCTTAATATAAAAATAATAGTGAATAACATATCGTTCACTAAATTTTATTTATAATTAAATTATTTAAAAAAAATTGAAAAACAATATAAAAAAATTTCATCTTTTCATCAAGAACGAAATCAAAGTCTTAAAATAAAAATGGATCTCGATTTCTATCTTCATTCTTTGGCCATGACATAGTTTTAAA
>Ga0325414_1004321_pt1 | contig 14846 bp, 9 predicted proteins | sample PopdelMetagenome_8_FD_206183 | JGI IMG/M metagenome (GOLD analysis project Ga0325414, IMG submission 206183) | Populus deltoides microbial communities from Bellville, Georgia, United States - Leaf-PdKOR-R3 | ecosystem: Host-associated > Plants > Phyllosphere > Phylloplane/Leaf | place: USA...
AATAAGTTTGTACAAGGAAAGAATTTGAATATACACAGTAAAAGGCTATCTCCTAGAATCAAGGTGTATCAGTTATAGGAGCTAGAATTACTGAGAATCAATTATCTTGTTAATCATAATTAGGAGAGGCGGATTCTCCTCAAAGTTAACATGGTTGAAATGGCGAAAACACACAACTTGCCACCATCCAATAGAAACTGTAATTTCGCCACCCTTCTAGTAAAAACATTGGCTAATTGAAGATGTGAGGGGACAAATTAGAGATTGATGACCCATCGAGCTACCAATTCCCGAACAAAATGATGATGAATGTCAATGTGTTTGGAGCGTATTGTTATCGCGTAACAATTGCGGAAGAAAGAGGAATGTGATATGAAGCTCACGAAGAAGCTCAAGTATCCAGTTAAAGTTCAGGTGCAACAGAGGCTAGAGCACAGTATTTTGCTTGAGCGAGATTGATTTGCTTTTTTGAACACCAAGAGACGAGACTTCGATCAAAATAAACAACATAGCCTATTATAGAACACCGGGTAAAAGGACATTCGCCCAATCTGCATCAGAATAACCAAGCAAAGTCGAATCTTGTGAGAGTTGTAACCCAACGATAGGTGCCCTTAACATATTGTAAAATACGCTTCAATGCATGGAAGTGATTAGTAGTAAGAGCATGCATTTATTCACATATAGAATTAACACTGTAAGATAAATTAGAATTTGAGTAACAACAGAATGAGCATTCCAGATTCGGTTAGATGAGAGATCCCACTAGAAAAGGGGAAATAGGCTTCCAATTCACCATGTTTCTCTGAGTCAATAGATCAAGAGCATTTGACTAAAAAAAAAAAATCCCTTGTCATTGCGAGTGATCTCAATTCCTAAAAATTAGTGTAAATTACCGAAATCCTTCATAGAAGATTCTCAAGTCAGTCGAACAATGAGTGTATAAAGAATAGACTGATTATTAACTTTAATAACCATATCATCAACATATAAAAGAAGATAAACAATACCATGAGAACCATGATACACAAAGAGCGAGGAATATGCACAACTCGTGATAAAATTACCAAGGCCAAGCGAAAACCTGACTGAAATGCTAAAAACCATGCCCGTAGGGCTTGTTTTGGACCATAAAAGCACATTGCAAGCAAACATGAGAAGGGAATTAGTGATCAATGTATCTCGCAGATTGTTTCATATAAACTTCTTCTATAAAGAAAAACCATATATAAATGCATTTTTAACATCAAGTTGACAAAGTGATTAGCCATGCATAGCATCAAGAGACAAGATAATTCAAACAGTGGTAAGATGAACCACTTGACCGAATGTTTCAATGAAAACAATGTCATATTTATGAGAAAAACCTTAGGTCGCAAGACAAGCTTTATAGTGTTCTATAGAACCATCTACTCAAAGTTTTTTTTTCTTAAAGATCCACTAGAGAGACAAGATAATTCAAATAGTGGTAAGATGAACCACTTGACTGAATGTTTCAATGAAAACAATGTCATATTTATGAGAAAAACCTTGGGCCGCAAGACAAGCTTTATAGTATTCTATAGAACCATCTACTCAAAGTTTTTTTTTCTTAATATCCACTAGCATTTTTTCTTAAAGATCCACTAGCAACCCACATCATTATGATCATGTGGGTGGGGAACTAAACACCATGTGTTATTCTGTTTGAGATTAATAATTTCATCATCCATAACTGAAAGCCATTCGGAATGTTTGACAACCGACTTAAATCCATGAGGTTCTTTTATAGTAATATGTACTTGAAACCATGGTCGAGCATACAAAACATGTAATGAATGAATAATGTGGGTCTTAGTAATACCTTTATTAGCATGACCAACCATAGGTTGAGAAGTAGGAGGTGGTTGACTAAAAAATAAAAGATCTTTTAAATTATTTTTTTAGAAGTTCCAAGGATCTCATTACACAATCTAGGGTTATTTAGAGCTTAATTTTTTTTTTTTTAAGTTTGATCAATTTCTTCAAGGTTAGGTTGTTTCAAACCACAAGTTGTTTAAGTTCCAAGCCTCTAATTGTAATTTACACGAGTCACTAGTGAGAAATCTCTTAAAACCCTTTTAGAAGAGAAGGGTTGTCATGTTTTTAAATGCTAGCTCTTTCTTTTTATATTTCGAGTTTTTTTTACATCATATGTTCTATAATGTGCTTATTTATCTGATCACATCAAGTCCTACATCAAAGAATATGAGGCATAACATTCTATTTATAGAAAAAATCTGAAAATCATATAAATAAATAAAAATATTACTTTGCCTCCTAAAAATATCATATATATTATTTTAAGACAATTCTAGAATTTTATTCAATCAAGTCTATACTTTATTTTCTAGTTGTAGAATTGTAATCCCCTATATGAATCATATTTGTTATCAACACCATAAAATTGATTTTTTGAATAAGATTTGATTTTAAAAAAAAATTCATTTTACCTTGCAGAAAAATTTCACAGTCAATATTATTTGTGAACATGAGTAACATTTTCTATAATTTACCGAGGATGATGAATCTTCTCTTGATTACTTAAATAGATTCATATAGTTTATGTTATACCTAATATATATACATTTGTTACCCTTGATTAGGACATGTAGTCAGCATCAAAGCGTAACATTTCTTGTTATAACCCAAAATTTGTCCCTCATTTTCAAAATATTTTCTACAAATAAAAAAAAATTTGTTTTCAACTCATTTCAACCATTCATATGCCTATTTTGTAATTTTTGACAATTTTCCTCTTATTGACATCTTTTCGAGAAAAAAGTCAAAACATAAAAAAATGATAAAAATTAAATTAAAAAAAGGTCGATAAGTGAAATGCAAAACAAGAAAAAAAGGGACTAAAGTGAAATTTGGTTCCTTTCTCCCTAAGTAATTGGGAGAAAATTAAAAAAAAATACTATAAATAAAGGTAAGATTTTAGAGAAAAAAGGAATGTGTAAAAAAACCTAATCATCATAGGATAAAAAAAATAAAGAGAAAAGAAGGGAGGTATGTGGAAAAAAAACTAGCCACCATTGAAGGAGAGCCAAAAATATTTGAAAGAAAAAAAATAAAGTGAAAGAGAGAATAAGTATGCTAAGAAAGAAAGAGAGAGAAAAAGAAAAACCCTTCATCTTCTTCCCCTCTTCCACATAAAGAACCCTAACCACTCCCTTACAACTTTCAAATATCACTACCCATGACATCGACCACCCATCACCATACCAAGATAACCTCACGTCATTGGCAAGAACAACAAAATTAGCATTAACTCACTGAAAGTCCAACTTTTCTTAACGCCAACAGTAACAACACAACTCCACTACTTGACAGTTCATAACTCTAGTGACATAGGAATAACTCCTTCATAATAGACCATCCAGCCACCTGTTAAAGAAGATGAAACGAGAGAGAGAGAGAGAGAGAGAGAGAGAGAGAGAATAAGAAGAAACAGACTGAGTAAAAAAAAGAAACAGACAAAGTAAAAAAGAGAAAAAGAAAAGGAAGTTAAAACTTCTTTTGGTTGGATCTCCTTCATCAAGTAACGATGATCAACACCACCATTATAGAAAGAACAAGGTAAAGGTGGTGTTTCAAATCTGATAGGTGGCACGACTTATCAATGGTGATGCATGGGTCTGCACACCAGCAGTAATAATGGCACATAGATCCACGCACTAGTGCTACCTCAATATTCTAGCACCTTTTTCTCCTAAAGCCTATTTTGAACCCTATATTAATTTTTGAATAATTTTAACATGTTATTGAATATTAGATTTGGTATTTTATATGATTTTACATGTTTGATTTTATGTGTGCATGTGCCGATAAGCTTATATATAGATGTGATTTGTCTGTAAACATTTGATTTTCTTGTGTGTTTAATTTTTGATATGATGCGCTTTTGCATATGAATATGCATTGCAAATGTGTGTTTTTTTTAATACAGTAGGGGTGTTTTCAGATAACATATATAATAAAAAAAACATAAGACATAAAGAAATATATATACAAAAAAAATTACATGTTATTTTGATGAATTATGGTTTTCTTTTGTTAAACATGAACATGAATCAGTGAGTTGAAAGATGCCTTTATCAATATGCTTTTAATTCTTTTTTTTTCTATTATATAGTAAATCGTTATCCTATCAACAAGGTCATTTTTAAAGTGACAACATATGATTTAGGAAAACAATTATCATGTTCTTTTAATCATTTTTATTTGTAAATATGCGTATTAACAAGAGTGACAACATATGATAAGTTGCTTTTAAATTATTATATCATAAGATAAGTGGAGAAGATGATGTATAAAAAATTTCAAACAATAAGGAGAAGAGCCATAAAAACTCAATAGCAATATTAGTAATAGCCTTATTAAACTTCAAAGAAGATTGAGTAATTGTTTTTGCTTACTGGACTCCTAAAAGATAAAGTCATGACCATGATAGATAGTATAAGCACCCATAGATTTGTTATCATTAACATTATCAACCCAATAAAACTCATTGAAACCATATAGTAGGAGATCAGAAGAGGTATTAAAAGATAAGATAAAATGAGTTGTATCATGAACATAACATAAGATACGTTAAACCATAAACTAATGGTCCTTATATATAGCATACATAAGCTTACAAACCTTAATAACAATAAGAGAAATATCTAGCCATGTAAAAGTAAGATACTAAGGAGCTAAAATCACTTAACAATATAAAGTAGGGTTAGAATAATGAAACCATTATCAGAGGTGGTGGAAAGGTGAGAACCAATAAATATTATTGTGGAAACTACATTAAGACATACTAACCCTGTGTATGATGTTAGAGTCATAACGAGATTGAGAAAAAAATAGCTTATGAGAAGTATATTGTATCTCAATATCAAAAAACGTAACTTAGATGCTCAAGTCTAGAACAAAGAATTATACACAAAGATGAGCAATCAAATAAGTCATATAAGATGGATAATTACTTATGAGAAGGATATCATCAATATAAACCATAACATAGATAATAATTTTTTAGTATTATATATAAAAAGAGAAGTTTCAATTTAAACCTACGAAAGTCAAGACGTAACAAAAATTGGTGATGTCAATCAAATGATACATGTGATACCTATTTAAATCTATAGGGAGCCTTATAAAGTTTGTATACATAAAAAAAAAAGATAAGAATCAATAAAACCTAAAAGTTATTGTATGTAAACATTAGTTTTAAGATGTGCATTATAAACATTCAATTGATGAATAGACCTACCCTATAAAATAACAATAGCCAAAATTATTTGAACTGTAGCCAAGTTGATAGCTAGACTGAAAGTCTTGTTAGAGTTAATACATTTTTATTGATCATACCTCTTGGCTACTAAACTAGGCTTATAGCATATAATAGACATATCAAGTTTCTATTTAATCTTATACATCTACTTGTAGCCAATAATATTTATAAAAGGATAAAAAACAAATGACTAAATTTAACAAGTAGGTTCAGATAAAGAGGGTAAAACAACCTTAGCCAAGGAAAAACATAGGATATGATAGTGTTTGAGCTAGCATGGATGAAGGGTTATAGGGTAAGTATGGATAAGAATGTAAGATGACAAATTCAAAAAAGAAAATGAACTGGGAGAGTTGTTTTCTATGACAATGTTAAAATAAAAAATAATGAGAAACATTTTTTAGATGGATGAATGATGAGAGATGATACAAGATTATATTGAGGATGGAATAGGAATGGAAAGGCTGAAAAAGAGACTCGATATGGAACACTACAAAGAGCCCTATAACTAAGAGATGAGGTAGAGGACAACATAGAAAAACAAGGTAATAGGGTAAAGACAAGAATGCTAATCAATAAAGAATAAATAGTACAAGGACAATTAGGCAAACATTGTGATAATGAAGAGGAAATTAATAAAATGAACTTTATATAAGGAAAGGAATACTCATAAAATGTAAAATGATAGATGACATAAACACGATGAGTAGGGATCCGTACAATAGTATCCTATATGATCTAGTCTATAACCAAAAAAGATAAACAAGGTAAAACAAAAATCAAGTTTATGATTGTTATATCAATGCAAAAATAGGAAGCATGAGCAACCAAAAACCTTTAAAAATACATAGTTAGGTTGTCATTTTAAAAGTTTTTTTAAAAAGAGATTGGTTTTGAAGAATTAATATAGGCATTCGGTTGATGAGAAAAACAATAGTTTTGAAGGTATAAGGCCAAAATAATTATGAGAGGGAAGCATATTTGAGTAAAATAAAGTTGGTTTTAACAATATACCAATGATGGTGTTCTACAAACCTGTTATAGTAATGTGTATAAGGACAAATAATAAAATGATAAATGCATACATGTTTAAAATAGGAATTTAGTTTTATAAATACCCTTTATAGTCACTTTGAAATTGTTATATACAAGTTCTAAACTAATTTTCAACTAACTTTTAAAATTAAATAAAACTTCATAAATCTCATATTAATTGAGTAGTGGAAAAAACAAAATATATTTAGAAAAAAATTTATAAAAAAAAATACATGTATCCATTCACCAAACAAGTCAGTAAGAGACCTCAAACATCATTAAAAACTAAGTTTAAAGGAGCTGAACTAACATACTTTGACGAACCTAAATTACATCGACTATACTTGTTAAAGAGGAAGAAACCAAAAGACACTTATTAAGGAGAATTCAATACAAGATGCAAGAGTGTGGATGACTAAGATGTTGATGTCATACTTCAAGGGTAGTTCTTGTGATAGAGAACAATTGAGGACTAGATATAGAGGGTTGGTACCTAAGATGGTGTAATGGATAGGAGGATAGCTCTAGAAACTCAATCATTAACAAGACAAAAGTGACTATGAAATTTAAAAAAAGCATCATTATCGGCAAATTGATAAACATAAGTAGGAATTTTATGTTATTAGGAACATGTAAAATGAAAGATAGTTTTATAGGACATTAAGGTGTATGAACTAAAGTATAACCAAGGTACAAAATATTAAATTTCTTACCATCATCTACTATAACTTGTTTGAAGTTAGTGTAGGGTTTCATATGAGTGAGTCCAGCAATGTCTAGCATTATATGATATATTACCTTGATTTCAGGATGTTATGATTAGTCATGATTCAAAAAGAAATGGTTGTATAAAATATTATTGGGTGAAGATAGAGGACCTAAAGCTGAAAAGGTCAAAGAGTTTCCTCTAATAAGAGAACCAAAACATAAAAAGTGGAAAGAACTTGATATGCAGTATGATTATAGTTATCATAGATTTAACACTAGTTTCGATTGTCTTATCATGGTTGATTTCAACCTGAATTATTCCATTGGCTCAAGTTTTTTTTTGTTTTAGTGACCTTCTGATTTCTATCTTACTTTTATTAAAAAGACTATTCTGACCATATAAAAAACTAAAGTTAAAGTTGTTATATTTGACAATAAAAATGGACTATCTAGCAATACTGGTCGAAAGGATAGTTACATCATCAATAGATGTGGATCCAATGTAGATCATAAAAAAGTTATCTTTGTATAAGAATTCATAGCTTAAGAGTTAATTATGAGCTCTTAAGAAGGTAATAAGTTTGGATCAAGCCATTAAGGTGATCACTATGTCCTTAAATTTTAGTTGTTGACCTTTCAACAAATGCATATTAGAGTTTATAAGAAGAAGTGGCTTGTTAATTGCTGTCAATTTATCATTGTATGCTTTTCTACGATGTAGATAAGCCAAAACTGATTCTTCAAGGAATTGTCGTAATTCAATAAGACTTGAGTAAAGAGATATAATTTGAGTTATTGAAAGTGAAGCTAGGGCTAATTCTAGGATTATCCAAATAGAGTGAGAGGTCTAACAATCAATCACATGATATAATACATCAGCAGACAAAGATGCAATTAAAATGCTCATTATCAATTGATTTTATTTAACCTAATGCATGTAATATGGGTATGGTATATATAGCAGTGGATGCATTCTTAACAGTAAGGAGGGCTAGTGGGCATGGTTTTGATCGATCGATGAAGTATATAAGCCTTGGCCAATAAGAAAATGCTTGATTTGAGCTTTCTACAACAAGTAGTTTTCATTCTTTAGTTTCAGAGAGATATAATGATGAATATTCTAAAGTGACGACAATGGGGATGTTGTTGTAATTTGCAGGGTGGTAGGAGGAGTATAGGTGGGTTGATGTTCTTGATTGCTAAAAGTGCAATAGAGATTATCTAGGGAAGTCATTGACGTTGTTAAGTAAGGTTTTGATACGATATAAGATTAAGAAAACAGAAAGAAGAAGAGACAGAGAAGAAAAAAGAGAATTTAATAGAAAATATTAAGCTTTTTTGCTGTGAGTTTTTTTTTTTTTATCACATTCAAAGCGTTTATGATAGATTATAAGTGTATACATGTACTAACCTTAGTACAAACAAAAAAAATACAAAATAGAAAGAATATATCTTCTTGCATGGCTTAGGAAGTTTCTTGAGCCTCCTCGTTAGTACTGTGCTCTAATAGGACTCAAGAGGATGGTGCTAGGTTCAGGTCTATCAAGTTGACAGATCCTTATGCAGGAGTATCTCTTTCAAGGGATTTGTCATTTGTTTGAAAGTTTCGAACTTTCTAGTAATTTCGGCCTTGTATTGTTCTTTGCTCAGCAGCTGCATTATGTTTTAGCAGTTTGCTCTGTTCCCTTTCCTCCAAGTTTCCCTTCTAAATTGGTGCTTCAATAATATGGTCTATCTGCTGGCTGGTCCAAGAAAAGGAGCAAATTAAAGAAGCAACTGCCTTCTCACTGAGAAGGAAGCGTGACTTTATGGATGCCAAGTACTAGTTTAACATTTTCCGGCTAGTTGCCGATTCCACACTTCGAAAGGCCAAAAACCCATATTACTGTAAAATTCCAAAGCAAGAGCAGTCTGTCATGGAAATGAAACCAAATGTTTAGATACTGCGAGGAGGAGCAGAGATCATCATCACTCTTCACTGATCTTATACAAGGGATAGCTTATCAAGTTGATGCTAATGGAGGATATATTATCACTGCTTGTTGGGCCCAGATCACTGCTTTTATGTGGATTATTGCCTGCAGGACATTTGGGCTGTTATGCTGTACTGCAGTGGCATCGCCTGTAGTCTAGAATTTTGTGGTGAAATCTTGAAAATGACAGAGGAAGGTAGAGACAATTACATCCTGGAGGAAATATTCTGCTGATCCCCGCTCGAGACCTTCTAATTCTTCGTTACTATAAATGGCATGGAAACATCTATTTTATCAACATTAGCATCATTAGTTAAAACTAAAAATACAGAGCAATATCATTCTTGAATCTCTTGCATTTCTATGTTCTATTTTTCTAAAGTGAATTTTTTTGGATTTTTTTAAAAATTTTTTTAACATTAACATATCAAAACAATCCAAAAAATAAAATAAAAAATTAATTTCAAGAAAAAATAATATTTTTGAACCCCAAAAACAAATAATCTTTTAATTCTTTTAATAGCATTTAATATGTTTTAAATGAAAAATATTTTGAAAAAATATTTTAAATTACATTACCAAATATGTACTAAAAACAATCTGTTTAGCAAATTGGATTATCTTACTAAATCAAGGTGCCAGCTGACTTCAAAAATATATTAGCAAGCCAATTTGCTAAAAAGATTGTTTTTTTTTTTTCGCCCCCTAAAATTGAATAAACTGCCCAAACGAATCCGTACAACACCCATTCAGAGAACCTTTAAGTAATTTTTACCCTCTAAGAATAAAAAAAATATATTATTTAAGTAATTTTTTTAAATTTGAAAAACAACCTCTGTCACCATAGACGAACACTCTCATTTAGAGAACTTTTAAAAAAATATCATTTTAATTATTTTATTTTGTATGTATATTCATTGCATATTTACGATAATATATGTCAAATTGTCTAAATTAATATTAAACAAACTGAAAGGTAATATTCAGGAAGCTTAATAATTCGAACAGTCTAGTGAAGAAATCTATAGTTTTAATTTACCCATGATTTGAGGAGTCCTGTAAAGGTAACTCAACAATGAACTGTGATCCAGCTCCAGCCATAGGTTTCGGGAAGTAAAGTCCCTGAGTTCTGAAAGATCCTCAGTTGGGCTTCGAAGCCTTTCTCTTGAACGGTGACAGCAAACTATTTTAAACTGGGCTAGATTTCTTTCTAGCCACATATAGGCCAGTAAGGAGGCCTCGTAAAACGGAAGGCCCGGACTATATTATTTTGGTTATAATTCGGGGCAAGATATTAGCATTCTAATTTTAAGAAACTCTCTTTAAAATGTCTTTTTGCTTCTATTTGTAGTGGGAAAATTTAGAAATTTTGACTAGAAAATAAGACTTTTTAACAAGAAAGGAATTAAATTATGACATATAACTTGATGCAATAATGGGAGGATTAAATAATAAACATATATAAAAATCAAAGGGATTTAATAAAACATCCCTTTATTCTTTTTATTGTTAATTAATTAATTATAATCATGCTTTTTTATTTACTATCAACAATTTATGAAACAAATTTATTTGGTTTAAATGCTGTCTAAATATATTGACAAAATAATTTGTAACGTTTTTCAATTTCATGAGAGCATTGCTCCATCAGTTGTATGCTTTAATGTGATTATCATCTGTTTGGGAGTGTGGTTGTGGTTACGGTTACTTTTAAAAATGTTTTTTACTTAGAAATGTATTAAAATAATGTTTTTTAATTTTTTTAAAAAAATTATTTTTGAAAGCAGTGTATCAAGATGATCTAAAAATACCAAAAAATTATTAATTTGAAGAAAAAAAATTAAATTTTTTAAAAACACTTTTAAAACGAAAAAAAAAATTGTTTAGATTAGCACCTATATAAATCATCATCATATGATGTATCTGGGAGCACTAATCCAAAGGAATAGTTTACAGAGAGACAAAGAATTCCTTTAATAACTAGTTGTTCTGATCCTTTAGAACAACTTGATGACTTTAGTACATCTTTTTCGAGGGCTGAGTGATTATAAATTGAATCTATCCAATTTTTCAGAGTGATGGCTTGAAGGACTAGTTGTATTTACTGTTTCTTTTTTTAGGGTGAATATCAGTAATGCAATTTATCCAATGATAAACATAGCTGAATTAATTTATGGAGCTATGGTACAAGCAAACCCGAATGAACAAAATGTTGAACTAAATTATACAAGTCTTTATTAGGGATTATTACTCTTTTTTTGTATATACTATTTTATTTTCTAATTATTTCTTTAATTAATATTCAATTAAAAAATTAAATTAAAAAATAGTATTAAAATAATAAATAAAAGCATAAATTCTTCTATCAAGTTGGAAGGATATCATCACGTTATACAAAAAAATAAATTTAAAAACAAAGAAAAAAATCATTGTTGAAATGAATAGTGCAACCACATTGCGACTCAGTTTGTATATATAGTGAGTTGCACTATTCAAATCCACCAAATTTTTTATTGTGTTTTAATAGCAAGTAAACCCATGTTAAGTTTCTGGTAGGATTTCAAGTTAATTTCTAATATAAAAAAAAAAAAAGACATTAATGTTATAGATGCGTGTTCTGGTATCATGATATTTTTTTAATTGAAAAATAAAAAGACAAAGTATGCAATTAATAAAATTAATTGAAAAATAAATGAATTAAGTAACTTTGAGAACCAATCCACTTTTTCTAGCATAATTTAAACTTGAAATCACCTTGATTGAATTCTTCTCTCAAAGATGAATTCATAAATAACAAAATAAAAGGTATTAGTAGGCAAAATTCATTAATCTTTATATATATATATATATATATATATATATATATATATATATATATATATATATATATATCTTCTCTTTTTAACTTAGACATGATAAAAATAAAATTTAGAATCAAATCATAATAATCTAAAAAAATATAAATCAATTAATAAAAAAATAAAACTGGAGGGGTCAAATAAAAGTTTCGTATACCTTTATAGAAAAAGACTATGCTTTTACCTTTATGTTAATTTTGACTGATGATCTCTGAATTTGTTTTTTTACTTCTAAAATTATCCATTAATTTATCGTTAAAATATTTCACAATAAATCACATAAGCAAGAGAAACAAATTTGCTTTAATAAGTATTTTTTTTGTCAAACAGTATTTTTTAAAATTTTTTATTTTTATTTTAATTATTTTAAATTAATATTTTCTATGTTTTTAAATCATTTTAATATATTAATATTAAAAATAAAATTTTAAAAATAAACACAAAATATTATTTTAATATATTTTTAAATAAAAAAATATTTTAAAAAATAACTCCAACGATAATATCAATATGGAGTCGTACCTAAGTTTGCAGTTGATTAAAAATAGTACGGTGTATCGTAAATTCGAAGCCTTTTGACAAGTCCTTGTGAAGGAAAGATAGTCCCTGCAAAGTTGCCTTCTTGATAGAGCTTCGTGGGGCCTGCAAAAATGACAGTCAAGAGGCTTCCAATCCTTGGAAAAACATCGCATGTGATCTTGACAATTTCATACATTTTTGAAAACTAACAGTAGCAGTCAGAAGTCACTACGAGACAAGGGGATAATACTCTGTGGAACTCGTCAGAGCTTGTCACTATCATTGAAGGATCAATTTCCACAGATAATTGATAGAGTAATTGGCCAGAACAGCCACAAATTCCGGTTTATAGAGCTGTCACCGATGGATGGTGACCTCCACATGCCATGGAGTTAGAAAAACCTGCAAAGTCGTGATTCCCTCCTATAATTATTCCATAATTATCTGCGTAATCAATCCTAATACGCTACGACAAGCTTAATATGCCATAAAAACAAGAGAAAATGAAGACGAACAAGAGTAATTCTGTGTGTCGAAGTCGACTTAATTCTATGTTAAGATGAAGTTTACTTTTATAATTAACTTAAAGACAGAATATACAAATAGATATTAAATAAGCTAAAAATGCTTTTTTTTAGTGGGTGCAAGAGTGGAGCCAAGAATTTTTTTTGTCTTGAGCTATTAAATAAATATATAAATATTTTTTAAGATTAATTATTAATTTATATATATAAATTTTTGAAATTAACAGTAAAGTTTTAATTCAAATACACTACCTAAAATATTAAAAAATAAATTTGAAATTACATAAAATTGAAGTGAAAATAAAAATAAACTCACTATTAAAATTACATCATTCGATATTTTGTGTGTGGAATATAATTCATCTATAATCAAATCTGAATCGATATTGTAACAACCCCTCAACCGGGATAAAATAACAATCTTATGTCAACTGAAAAACAAAGTAAATAATTTTTTTCCCTCTCTCAATTCCTCCTTTCTTTATTTGATGCTTTCTTATATTAGTATTTTATAGTTGAACTTTGTAAGTTTACAAAGTTATTCTTACTTTTTTTTTCTTGGATTTTTTTTTTATGTTTTCCCTTATTTTTCTCTATTTCTCTCTAACCTTTTTCTTTTCTTTCTTTTTCTATTTTGCTTCTACCCAGTCAGCAACATATAAAAGGTAAGAAGAGCTGATTTGTTTTATTTTTTAATGACAAAAAATCATTTTACTCTTAATGAATCATTTTGCTTTTATTTGACAGTTTTTTTTTATTAGCACTGCTAAGCTTTATTTATCCTAAAATTTTAACCAGATTTTATTCAATATATTTTAAGATTTTTTGTAAAATTTCAGCTCAATTTGATGGTCGGATTAAAAATTATGCCCAACAATGTAAAAGTTGAACATTTATATTATTATTATTATTATTATTACACAAGAATCGTACGTGGCCTTTCTATATATCTCCTTGATTCTTCCTCTACCATCCTAGTTGTGTAGTTGAATTTTAATTCACAAGTGGTTGGTCTGTCTTCGAGTTATTAATTTATATATTATATATTTTTAGTGGGTGTAATGAGTTGGAACTTTTTCGAATACTCACAAAGTTGGACGTTTTTTTTTTATTATTATTATTATTACACAAGAATCGTGGCCTTTCTATATATCTCCTTGATTCTTCCTCTTCCATCCTGGTTGTGTAGTTGAATTTTAATTCATCAGTGGTTGGTCTCATGTGCTTCTTCGAGTTATTAATTTATAGGTTTTTCAAAATAAAAAGATAGATAAAATATTTTATATTCTGTTACATAAAATATTACATAGGAAAATACAACCTTTCAAACTAATATGTTTATAAAATTTAAAAATACACATCTTCAAACCAATATATTTATATAATTCAAAAGTCAACCCTTCAAGTGAAAATAAAAAAAAATTATTTATTTTATATAATATCACCTTTCTTCATCCAATTTAACACTGAGAAAAGTTGTCTTAACATTTATTTGATGTACATACAAATGATATATTGATGATAAAGTCAAAAGTACTCTTATAAATGTTATACAAGCCACAAGAATTTTAAAAGTTTGAACGATCCATCACTATAATATTTTCTTCCGAAAACCCATTTGTATGCAATTGCCTTGGAACTTGGAGGTAAATCAATAATAGTTCAAGTATTTTTATATAATAATGAATATATCTCATCATTAACTGTCTATTTCTAAAAAGCAACATCTTGAGATATCATTGCCTCTTTGTATATTTTAGGATCATCTTCTACTATTAAGCACATCAATCATATCGCATTCAACTAAAAAAAATAATAGATTGTGAAGATATATAATCCTGATGTAAATTCTTTTTTTTTTCCTAGCATGTTGGCTTCTCCTAGGTTCAATATGATGATCAATTTGAATTCTTTTATTTCTAGA